>Ga0268262_10002439_pt1 | contig 21498 bp, 19 predicted proteins | sample TergutNc150P3_FD_190354 | JGI IMG/M metagenome (GOLD analysis project Ga0268262, IMG submission 190354) | Nasutitermes corniger P3 segment gut microbial community from laboratory colony in Florida, USA - Nc150 P3 (SPAdes) (version 2) | ecosystem: Host-associated > Arthropoda: Insects >... | reverse complement strand
GGAACGAAACTCCCAATTTGTCCCCTAATGCTTCTTGTGTTAATCCCTGTTCTTTCCTGTATCGGGCTATATTACCTGCTAATATTTCACGCATAAAAATCCTCCATATGGTGATTATGTATATTAATTCGTTCATTAGCAATAACCGCATATTTGAATTTATCAAGAATTCTACTGTGAATTGAGTAAAAAATTTGTGCCGATTTTGACTTTTTTCATCTATTTTCCTTTTATTTCAATTATTATATCGCATAACTACTTTTATGCGCAGGTTGTTTGTATTCCATATTTATTATTATATATTTGGAATGATTTTTTTATGCAAATATTTTATAGGTAAAAACATATCCTTAATTTTTCCGACTTTTTTTCTTATACATATTACTGCCTCTTTTTCAGGTATAATAAATAAATATTGCCCATGTGCTCCAAGTGCATAAAAATAGTCAATTTGTTTATTTCTTTCTTTTTTTGAAATCCACCAATGTAAACCATAATTACCAAACCAATCAGGATAACCATTTGATTGTATTAAACCCATTTCCTTTATCCATTCATTATTCACAATTATTTTATTATTATGAATACCATTATTTATTATTAAATTTCCTATTCTCGCTAAATCTAATGAGAACATATGTAATCCTGTTCCACCCATTGTGATTCCATTTTGCTCTTTCCATTTTGTTTTCTCAATACCTAATGGAATAAATAAATTTTCCTTTGCATATTCATGTAAAGACATATCCGTATAATGTGTTATTATTGCGGACAAAATTAGGGAATTTCCATCGCAATAATGAAATTTACCAATATTTGATTGATTTACATCTTTTGACAATACATAATCTAACCAATTATTTTTAACCATTTTATTATAATCATAAAGACTTCTCATATCACACCATTCTATCCCAGAAGTCATTGACAATAAATTTCTAATGGTAATATTTTCATATTTTTGCTTATATTTATTTAATATATCCAAATGATTAATAATGGAATCTTCTAATTTAACATTTTTATTTTTATCAATAAATATTCCAAACAATATAGATAGTATACTTTTTGTACAGGAAAAAATAAAATTTATTTTATCATTTTCTTTATGCCAATCTACAATTAATGTATTATTTACAATAATTACAATATCATTAAAGTTTAATTCGGAAGTAGCTTCAGCTTCTTTTATGAGTTTTTGTGATATATTTATATCCATTACAATTTCCTATCATTTTATTTTATTCAAGATTTCTTATTTTGTCAATATCAACGACCAATTTTAGGACAACTTGCACATAACTACTTTTAGGCGCTGGTTTTTTGCTTTATATTTTATATTCCATATGCCTATCAAATGGCTCTTTTTCATACAATTCTTTATCTATTTCTTCGGCATCTTTACATCCAATAGCCAAATAGAATTCTTGCGTTTCTTCTGATGAATTTGCAGAAATATACATTTTTTCTATTCCTATGTCCTTTGTTTTTCTTATACACATTTCAAATAATTTTTTTCCTATACCTTTATGTCTATAACCATATGATACATGTATTTTATCCAATTGTATATATTGTTTTTTACTTCCAAATATTTTATTATACAATACTGCAAATCCTATAAGTTTATTATTATCATAAGCGCCAAAAACAGAACCCCCATCATTTATTGTCTTCAAAAAATCTTTTATGACTCTCTCTTTTTTATCTTTATCCCAATTTTCAATAAATTCAATATTTTTTAATACCCAATTTCCTTCTTCTTTTCTATAACATTTTTTTATTTCCTGATACCTATTATAAAAATCCAATACATTATTATTTATATCAATAATTCTCAATTCTTTAAATTCAATATTTTCCACAGCTTTATTCTCCTTTTATTAATATTATATTTTCAATTTTATTTTGTCAATCATTCTGAAAACAATTTCAAAATAATTGCACATAACAACTTTTATGTGCTGGTTTGGCTGCTATTTACACACCATCTTTATTGTCCATAAATGATGTTATATTCCATTTATTTAACATTCTTTTATTTTCCCATATTGAATAAAACGAAACATTACCTGCATCTGCTTCAAATGCTATATTTTCAATATAATCTACCGGAATTTTAAGCCATTGAAAAAGAAACATTACTAATGTTCCGCCATGCCCAACAACTATTATATTTTCATATTCGCTATTTATGATCTCATCAATTATTGGACCAACTCTATTATAAATCTCCTCAAATGTTTCAGCATTTGGAAATGCCCTATAAATATTTAAGGGAATATTCTCTTTTGGCAAACAATTTTGTTTATACCAATCTTTGGATTTGCCCTTAGCTTCTCCAACATTTCCTTCCCTTAATTCTTCTCTGAAAATTATATTAAGATTCAAATATTCATTTATAATTTCTGCCGTTTGTTTTGCTCTTAACAGATCAAAAGAATATATAATTGCATTTTCTGTTTTTATTAAATCTTTTATATTTTTCCCAATATTATGTGCCTGTTTTTTACCTGTTTCAGTTAATGCCCAGTCAGTATTTCCACCAATCATTCCTGAAACATGATGTTCTGCTTGTGTATGTTGAATTGTTATTACATTTTTCATATTTAATCTCCTGTTTTACAATAATGCCTTACAATAATTCATCTGTCAATATATTCACATCCAATTTCCAGCCAAACTTGCGCATAACTATATTTATGTGCAGTACATACACCCACACTTTGATTATCTTATTATTAAATTGCGATATTTATTTATAGTTTCATCACTCCATATATGCGCTTCTATATATCTTTCCGGCCCATATGCCCCATCAATATTCCATTTTTGCGGAAGATCATATTTTTCAATTATTTTTAATATTTCATCATATGTATATAATTTCCTACGATATTCTTTATCATCCATTTTATTTACCCTTGGACTAAATACCGGATGTGAATCACCATACGTAAATGAAACTGTTTTTAAATCAAACTCGTTAATAGGAATTTTTATAAAATCACAATTTTCAAACCATGTACTTAACCATGGACTACATTCTATTACCATATAATGAGGAGAATTTCTTTTTATTATGCCGCCTTTTTTTATAAATTCTGTCCTTATTATTTCCTCATAAAAATGTCTGTCTTTCATATATTCATCGTGTCTTTTTGCACTTTGAACATTTGGTTTTGACTTTCTTATTTCATTTAGAATGTTATTTGCCTCATTTATCGGTACATCTGATAAATTTACAAATGCACCTATTGTTTTATCAAAATAATGATATAAATACATTTTATTTTCCTCCCGTATTTTGTATATATTCTTATTTGAATTTCCTAACATATTATTTTTGAATATATTTTTACTATACATTTTCCTCCAAAGTAATTTTTATTCATACATTCATCTTCTAATTCAAAACCATTTTTCTCAATTAACTCAGAGTGGCATGTCGCATAACGTGAACAGGTAAAAGACGTTTTTGCTTTTGCGATGAGGAAACTGCGAAGCAGTTTCTCGCAAAAGCAAAAATGTGGCGGAGCAAAACGCACAAAGGGCGAAGCCCGACTGCGTTTTGTGTAGCCTAGCCCCGAAGGGGCGTACTTTTACCGTATGTTAGGCGACGTTTTTTGCCTCATAACCGTAATTATATCTTATACTAATAAAAAATGCAACACAATAATTTACAAACCATTTTTGCGATAAATGATTTAAACCATATTTCAAAAAAATGGGCGGCAATGCCGCCCCTTAAATAATTTTATGTAATTATTGTTTCGTCCATTTTGAATCATAATTCACTGGCGCTGTTGTGGTATATGTTCCTATTCCTTCTGCAAGATATTTTTCCTTCAAGTCACCAAAGAATGGTGATGGTGGGAGAACATAGTCTACACCACTAGATTCACCAAGGTTATTCGCGGCAATAGTGCCTTGAAATGTTATGCTGGTAAGACTGGTGCAATGATCAAAAGCGTCTGCCCAAATTTCTTGAACGCTGTTCGGTATTGTTACGCTGGCAAGGCTGGTGCAACTGGAAAAAGCTCCATGCCCAATCTTGGTAACGCTGTTCGGTATGGTTACGCTGGCAAGGCTGGTGCAACCTGAAAAAGCGATCTTCTCAATGCTAGTAACGCTGTTCGGTATTGTTACGCTGGCAAGGCTGGTGCAACCGTAAAAAGCTCCAAACTCAATGCTGGTAACGCTGTTCGGTATTGTTACGCTGGTAATGCTGGAATAATTATAAAAAGCACATTGCCCAATGCTTGTAACACTGTCGGGTATGATTATGTTTGTATTTGTCCCACTGTAACCAGTCAACACTGTTCCCGTTATCGTAAAGCCGTCTTCGGTTGTTGTTGTTGTTTCAGTAGAAGTATCTGGTTCTGCTTCGGTTTGCGTTGTCGCTGTCGTTGCGACTTCCTGCTTTTGTTCCGCTTCTTGCATTTGTGCTTTTAATTCAGCGCTTGCAGGAACTTCCTTTTTTTTACAGCCTGCCAACATTACGAATAAAAGCAATGTTGCAAGTGCCATAAAAAGCTTTCTATTCATTTTCATAAAAACCTCCTTTATATTGTAATAATATTATATTTGAATAAATTATTCAAGAGGGAATAAAAGCCAGCGCATATTGCGCTGGTAGGGCTTCCTCAAGAAGTCCGAAAAGAATAAAAGTAATAAAAAGCCACTCTTAAACCCTTATTTATTCTTTTCTTATTCCATATATATCTTATTTGTATATTTTACGACCTAAAAATGTCGCCTAACGTGTTTTATGTGAAGTTAAGCTTGCTATATATCATATATTTTTTCTATTACCTTGATTGCTCCTTTTATATGTATTCTCATTACTTTATTTTTGTCATTTAATTTTTCCCTCAATTTTTCCAATGATTGTTTTACAAGTTCCGGATTATATTTTCCTATAACCCTAAATATTTCAGGAATTTCTTTTTTTACATATTTTTCGTCAACATCATCTAACATTTCTTCAAATATTTTTATATAAGGTTCAAATAAATCTGCCTTACTGTTGGCTATATTTTCACAAGCCCATATCATAGACATTCTAACTCTTGCATTGTCGTCTTTATATAAATTCATAATTTCATTTATTCGATCCTTTACTAAATTTACATCTGCCCTTCCGGTTCTGCCTAATGCAAATAAAGCATTTTCCCTTATTGCCGGACATTCATTTTGCAAATCTTCAAAGGCATAATTGATTAAATGTTTTACTATTTCAGGTCTATGTATTCCAATTTGACCTATAGCCCAATATATTTTTTCCACAAGTTCTTTATCAGTTGATTTTATATTTTGTGTTAAAAAATCAATATCTTCACCATTTATTGTTTCAGTATTGTAAAACCCATTTCTTGATATTGTTTTTACCTTTTGAATTAATTCTTTATTTATTTTCAAGTATTTTCCTCTTTCTATTGTCTATATATTAATACAATATTTTCAGAAAATGTCAAGCACAATTTCGCCTAACTACCTTTATGCGATGGTTTTCCTGCTCTACATTCAAATATTTATATTTTATATTCCATCCTAGTTATTCTTACTTTCATTCCCATATTTTCATAAAATTTCCTTGCATTTTCATTAAATTCCCAAACCATTAATTCGATAAAATTTATTCCATTCTGTTTAGAATATGTTTTTACTTCTTCAAATAATCTTTTTCCAATTCCTTTTTTTCTATATTTTTCATCTACACATAAATCATCAATTTCTATATTTTTCATATCATTAAACATATGATGATTTTTTATTTCACGAATATTTATTATACAATATCCTATAATTTCATTGTTGTCTTCTGCAATAAATATTTTTCCATTATTACTTTCGATAGTATTTTTTATTGAATCATATGTTAATGGATTTTTTCCAATCCAATCAGGGCGTGCCTTTGAATGAAGTTCAAATACTTGATTTCCTAAAAACAATATTTTTTCAATATCCATTAAATTTGCAGTTCTAATATTCATAATTTCCTCTTTGTCTAATTATCAAAATCTATAAAAAAAGGCATATTCGCTTTTAAAATCCTGTATGATCTGCGATAATTGCCAGGTGTCGATCCAAATTTTTGCTTAAAAGCCCTTATATATGATTGCTCATAATCAAAATCATACATAAGCGCAATGTCTATAATATTGACATCGCTTTCTAACAGATCTTCAAGACTTGCCGCTAACTTCCGAGAACGGATATAACTTGAGATTGTTTGCTTAAAAGCAAATTTAAATAACTTCCGCAAATGGCTTTCAGATAGGGCATATTTTTGGGCAAGAATATCCGTATTAATCCCCTCCCTAATGCCTTTTTCTATCTCAAACAATACATTTTTGATTAAATCATTGTTTCTGCACATATTGTACTCCATTACAACAAAAAAAAACGGTTCAAAGCTAAAAGCCTTGAACCGCAAAATATCCATGATCTTATAATCATAATAATAGCAATCCAAGCCTATGTCCCATGAGATAATGGGTATATGGTGTGAAAAAAACTTTACGTGCTGTCATATTTATTCCTCCTTCTGTTAATTTGCTAATTTGTTTTTATACTAATTAAACAAAATAAAATGAACATTTTTGACTATTTTAATAAAAATTATTTATATTTTCAAGTGTATTATTTTTCATACACTATTCATAAAAATTATTATGGGTTCAATCTGAGAAAATTTATAGTTTTTAGAGGTTCCCTTATATTAATCTCTTTCAAAATTATACCATAAACCAATGGATATTTATCATCATTTTTTCAAACTCAGATCAATTCGCGCCTTTAATCAGCGCGTCCTTAATTGCCGGGAAATAAAATGTATTGTTTCCCCTGTTAAGAAGTTTGAAGTTCCCGCCGTCATCCCACCAGAAGCATGGTATGTTTTTTGATTTCGCGTATTTTACATAATATTCCGCCCATTCGGCGCGGGCGGCATTATTGGCTTCATTGTTTCTGTTAAGCGCGCCGAATTCTCCCATTATTACGGGGATTCCATTGCTGACAAATTTATTATATGCGGGATCAATCGCGTTTCTGATATCGCCTGTATCGCCAGGGTTAGATATACTCCATGTATTAACTTTTCCTGATCCTTTATTTAACGCGAAATTATAAGGCGTGTAAGCATGAATCGAGACAATAATTTTATTTTTGGAATTAAACTCATCTTTTGGAATCTCAACGCCGTATACGGCGGCGGACGCGGCGGACGCGGCATAAGTTGAAATCAGCAAAACGCGTTTTTCATTGTTACTGCCTCTTGAGCGCACAGCGTCGACAAAAATCTGCTCCATCGCGTTCAGGTTGTCTCTTTCTTCCGCTGTTCCGCCTTGCCATTCCGCCTGACTGCCTACAGTACGCGGTTCATTGAGGCCCTCGAATATCAATTTTTCATTTTCGTCCTTAAAATTTTCCGCTATTTGCCACCAGATCTTCTTAAATATGGCTTTTGATCTTGCGATGTCTTTATTTTGAAACTTAAAAATTCCTTCGTCATGATGGGTATTGAGTAAAATGTACATATCATTATCAATCGCATAACCGACAATTTCTTTGACCCTTTTCATAAAATTTGAGTTGATATTGTAGTCTTTATCTACATGATGGCTCCACGAGACGGGAATTCTTACGGCGTTAAATCCGGCGGTTTTTATTGCATCTATATTTGACCTTTTTGTCAGCGGATTTCCCCACGATGTTTCATCCGGGTTAGCGTCAAGGGTGTTCCCCAGATTCCAGCCTATTTTTATTTCCGCCGTAAGATCGCTTGCGGATATATCTCTGAATGGTTTTGGATTTTCAGGCAACGTAGGAACCGACGAACTGTCATAATCCGGCACATCCTGAGATGATGATTTTTCAGTGTTGCAGGAAATTACGAGTGCAGCTATTAGCGCCAGGATTAGGAAAATCTTTTTCATGGGGTACCTCTTGGGGTATTATATAGGGAATAATTGAAAAGATCAATTTTGCGTTGAAATAGCAGATTGTTACAACTATATAAACAAAGAATTTACCACGAAACACACGAAATTTTAAAATAGGTCTTATATCGCACTGTCATCGCACTGTCGGGCACCTAAAGGTATCCTTGCTTTTTTTGAGGACTGCGGCATCTCTTGTGCTCTCAGCAGGCGACATTTTTCATCTACACCGCTGCGCGGTGCTTTGGTTAGCTGCCTAAAGGCAACCTTGCTTTTTTGAGAACTGCGGCTTTTATGGTGCTCTCAGCGGGCGGCATTAATCAACTACACCGCTTGACGCGGTGCTTGTTCTAGCTGCCATAAGAAGACTCGAACATTTGCTCGCTGGCGACCACCGGAAGTTCGAGTCATTACGGGTCTTTATTAATATTTTGGGAACAAGAAATTTATTACTCTTATAAATTTACATGCCCGGAAGAAGACTCGAACTTCCATACCCTTGCGGGCACTAGTACCTGAAACTAGCGTGTCTACCAATTCCACCATCCGGGCAATACGGGTAACATAACGTTTAATCTAATTATCACTCTATCTTGTTTCAAAACAAAGGTCAACTCGTTACCGCTGTACCCTGCCCGAAGCGTTGCCGCCTGCGAGTTTTTTGACTTCGTCTACGGAGACTAAGTTGTAGTCGCCCTCTATCGTGTGTTTAAGACAGCTTGCGGCAACGGCAAATTCAAGGCCTTCCTGGGGCGGCATGCCCTGCAAGTTCGCGTAGATTAAGCCGGCGCCGAAACTGTCGCCGCCGCCTACCCTGTCTACTATGTGGACGGGATATTTTTGGGAAAAATAAAAATCGTTTCCGGTGCAGAGCATGGCCGCCCAGTTGTTGTCGTTGGCGGAAATTGACTCGCGTAGGGTAATCGCCGTCTGCTTAAAACTAAATTTTTTGATAAGGGCGGCGGCGACTTCTTTGTAGCCGTCGTGGCTGATTTTGCCCGTCGTTACGTCGCTGCCGTTTGCGCGTATGCCGAAGACGTCGGCGGCGTCTTCTTCGTTCGCGATGCAAATGTCGACATACTCCATAAGTTTGCCCATAATCTCCGCCGCCTTTTCACGGGGCCATAGGTTTGCGCGGTAGTTAAGGTCGCAGGAGACGGTAATTTTTTTTGATCGCGCCGTTTTGCAGGCGGCAAGACATATCGCGGCGGCGCTGTCGGAAAGCGCGGGGGTAATTCCCGTAAAGTGAAACCAGCTTGCGCCCTGAAAAATTTTGTCCCAGTCAAAGTCGGTTTCGGAGGCTGTCGCTATGGCGGAATTGGCGCGGTCGTAAATTACCTTGGACGGACGCTGGGACGCGCCTTTCTCCAGAAAATAAATTCCTACCCTGTTTCCGCCCCGAACTATAAGGGAAGTGTCCACCCCGAATTCGCGCAGTTTGTTAACAGCCGCCTGCCCTATCTCGTGTTTGGGAAGTTTTGTAACAAAAGCGGCGTCCATGCCGAAACCGGCGAGCGAAATAGCGACGTTTGCCTCGCCGCCGCCGTAAGTCGCGCCGAAAGCGTTTGCCTGAACAAAGCGGTAGTAGCCTTCGGGCGCGAGACGCAGCATTATTTCGCCGAATGTTATTATTTTATTCATATATTTTTCCTTATTTTATTATGAATGAAGACTGCCGGTATAACAAGTGGAATACAACCGTGTTTGGCGCTCTAATCTATTTTATTGACAAATTAATGATAACGAAGGTATATTAATTACATATAAATGAAAGAAAACCAAAACGATAAAGTACGATTATCAATCGGAACCAAACTGATAACTATTATCTCCATTATAGTTATTCTTTCTTTGGGTTCAATTACAGCCCTTGTTTCATGGATGGTGCGCGAGGATTTAAAAATCGCCGCGGAAGAAAACAACTTCGAGGCGAACAGAAGGGCATCCGAAGAAGCTGAAGAAATGCTGTCAAATATGCGCGCCGCTTCCGGCCAGCTTATGTACACAATAAACGCTATGAACTCGCTGCAAGCAGCGTCGCTGCAAACAGCGTCGCAGCAGGCCGCGTCACAGCAGGCTGCGGGGGACTTTTTCTTCGCTCAAAATCCGCGCGCCGCCGCGTTTGCCTATACGCTTAAAGGCGCACGCAATGTTTTGGTCAACAAGGATTACTTTTCTTCCCGCGATATAGACCAGTCCCTTGCGGAAACTTATTTTAATGACAACGAAAATTTTATGCAGTGCGCCGCGCAGGGAGAGACGGCGCTTTTAAACGCCGCTCCGGTTTTTTCAAGGCCGGTTCTTGCGCTGTTTTTTCCGTACCAGATGGCGGGCGGACAAAACGGAGCGGGCTGCGTCCTAATCGCTTCGGAAAAATTAGTTGACAGTTTCGGATCAGGAACAAACCAGTCCTTCATGATAAATGACAAATGCGACTTATTAGTACATTCCGACTCCGTACTTTTGCTGAACGGCGAAAATGTGGCGGATTTTGATTTTATCAGGGAGATACAGGCGTCTCCCGACCGCAATAAACAGCAGATTATAAACGCCTATTTTAACTTTGAACCTCCGTTTGAACCGAACTCTTCAAAGACGCCGTCCGTGCCGCGGTATTATACGGCGTTTACCAAACTTGCCTACGGCGGCTGTATTGTGATCACCGGCATAGAGCACGATAAAGTTTTCGAAGGTATCACTGCCACTACGCGGCGCAATATCTACCTGACGGCCGCGGTTTTGTTTATCTCCGTAATGTTTGTCTGGTTCTTTTCAAAAACAATTTCTATACCGCTTAAAACATTGGCTGCCGCGGCAAGAAACATAGAAGGCGGACAATTCAGGCAGCAGTTTGAGATTAAAGGCCGCGATGAAATCGGGCTGTTAGGATCAAGTTTCCACAAAATGTCCGGCGCCCTGCACATATTCGGCAGATTCACAAACCGTGAAATAGCCGTAAAAGCCATGCGCGGCGAAATTAAACCGGGCGGCCTGCACAAACACGCCACAATCTTTTTTTCCGATATACGCGGCTTTACCGCGCTGTCTGAAAATTTTACAAAAACGTTCGGGGACAAAGCTTCGGATAAAATCGTCTTCTGGCTTAACAACTATCTTACAAGCATGGTCGAGTGCGTGGAAAAAACCGGCGGCGTGGTAGACAAATTCATCGGTGACGCGGTAATGGCGCATTGGGGCACTGCTTACACGGCGGGCAGCCCCAGGAAAGACGCTTTTAACTGCGTCAAAGCGACTCTTATGATGCGCCACGCGCTGATAGCGTTAAACAAGAATAGGGCGGAAAACGATCCCGGCGACCCGCCCATCAGAATAGGATGCGGAATTAATTCGGGAATTGTTACCGCGGGGCAAATCGGAAGCGATCTCCGCATGGAGTACACGGTAATAGGCGACCCGGTAAATCTCGCTTCCCGCGTCGAAGCGCTTACCAAGCCGCTTGCGACCGATATCCTTATAACCGAGGATACTTTTAATTTAATCGGGGACAGCCTTATTACGGAAGAAATGCCCCCGGTAACGGTAAAAGGAAAAGCAAAGCCGGTACGCTTGTTTGCCGTCGTTAATTTTATTGAAGTAAAGGGAGGTCCGAGGACTATAGCGGATGTCCGTAAATTATTGGGCGTTGAAGCCCCTGAGCTTTCCAATGTTAATCTTGACGCCGAAGAAAAGAAGTACAAAATTGGCGGTGAAAAAAAATGAGCGCGGCGGAAACGGCCATAACGGAGAAAAACAATTCAAATTTAAATTCGCCGCAAAAACCGGAAAAACGCAAATGGTTTGCCGATGTGTTTGTAATTGTTTTTTGCGTTTCAGGCGCGGTATTCAGCCTGAATCTGTTCAGGCTTGATCTGTTTCAATCAATCGCTATTCAAAATAAAAAGCCGATGGGAACCGTTACAGTTAAATACAACAATGTTCAACGCCGCTTTTCGGATCGCGTGCTGTGGAGCCGCCTGACTGTCAAATCGCCCATATACTTGGGCGATCTTATCCGCGTGGCGGAATATTCCTCCGCGACTTTGAATATTAACGACGGCATTATAGATATAAACGAAAATTCCCTGATACGCATACGCGCTTCTCAAGACGGAGAAGACCGCGTTGTAATTGATTTGAATTCGGGAAGTTTGAGCATTACAGGCTCCGATACCGCCGACAGCACAGTAGCGCTTAGCGTTATGGGCCGCGTAATCGCGCCGGCAGCCAAAGCGACATTGAGCGCTTCCGCCGGGGAAAGCGGCGTTAAGCTGCAGGTAAACGAAGGAAGCGTGATCATTACAGGGGAAGACGGGCAAAGCCGTTCTATGGAAGCCGGCGAAGCGATATTTTTAGATACCAAGGGCGTTGAGCAGGCAGCGCCGGCGGCGGTTGTTCTGCTGCCCCGTCCAAACGCGCGCTTTATTAAAAACAGCGCAGAGCCTGTAAATATCCGCTTTACGTGGAATGTGATAAATATCGATCAACAACAACCTCTGCGTCTGGAAATTGCCTCAGGCCCCAATTTTACGCATATTGTACGGACAACTGAAGGCATCAATTCTTCCAATGCCGCTCTTGACGCGGGAATTTGGTATTGGCGGCTGTCTTATCAGGATACAGTCCTTAGTTTCGGGCAGTTTACTATTGCCGACGCTGTAATGTCCGCGCCGATAAGTCCCATTAAGGACAGCCAGTTCAGCTATCAGGAAAATATGCCTGTCCGTTTTGAATGGCAGCCTGTGGAAGGAGCGTCCTATTATATTCTTGAGGCGGGTCTTACGCCCGATATTATGAATCCCTTAATAACAAGACAGACTGCCATTGCTTCTTTTGTCGAATCGAATATGGAAGCTGGAAACTGGTACTGGCATGTAAAGCCCGTTTTTTCTTCTATGTATGAAGGCGCCGCTTCTTTTTCTCAAGTTTCGTCTTTCAAGATCGATAAGCCTGTTGCTGCCGTTCAGGCCGCGAACGAACCTTCGGCCGCTCCCTTACCGGACGATTCCATATCAGATCCTAATGTAAATACATTCTCGGAGGTTGAATGGGTTACATATGACGATAAAATTTCCAAGTCAAATATCAATATTGCCAAAGAAATAATTGACGGCAAGGAAAGAGAAGTTTTGACTATAAATGTTAATCTTGCGTCGGGAAACTCACAATGGGCAGGCGCCGGGACAGGCGCCGGGACGGAAAATATTAAATTTATCCAAAAACTAAAAAATGCCGATGGGGTGCGTTTTAAGGCATTGGGCGACGGAAAAAAATGGAGAGTCTATTTTGCGGCAAGCAATGTTACTGACGGCGCTTATCATGGATTAACAATATCAACTAAAAAAGGAGCAGTCGGCAATTATGATATTCCTTTCAATAAATTGAATCAGCCTGACTGGTCTCAAAGGAAAGTCAGATTTATTAAAAATAATATAAAATGGATGAACATTGAATCGAACCGTGAAATAAGCAACGCCGGAGCGTCTTCAATTAAAATCTTTGATCTTGAGGTTTATCAGAACTCGAATGAACCTTCGGCAACGCCGGCGCCGCCTGAAAACAAATCAACTCCCGCAGCCGTTCCTGCATCTGAAAACCCTGTAACTCCCCCCGCGCCAGAAACGGAAGCATCTGCCGATCCTGCGTCAAATTCCAATTTATTTATCTCGCCAACCGCGGGATGGTATGTATCCAAAGACAGCAGTTCAATATCAAATTTCAATATTGCAAGAGAAACAATTGACGGCAAGGAAAGGGACGTTTTAACTATAAATGTAAATCTACGAGGAATGGGAACCGGAAATAACAACTATGCGGGCGCCGCCTTAACGACTAATAAAGATGTCCTCCAGAAACTTAGAAATGCCAACGGGGTGCGTTTTAAAGTGTTAGGTGACGGGAAAAAATGGAATGCCAGATTTGTTACAAGCGATGTTACAAATTTCGCTAATCATTTATCAGCAATATCAACTATAAATAATAAAGTCAGCAATATTGATATTTCTTTCGACAAATTACGTCAACCAAATTGGAATAATCAGCCGGTCAGATATATTAAAAATAACTTAAATGAATTAATAATTGAAAGAAACGTTAATGACGAGGCCGGCTCTCTCGGAGCGGCTTCAATAAAAATCTTTGATTTTGAGGTTTATTAGGTGAGAACTTTTGATCCAAAAAAAATAAAAGCGCTTGCCATAGACCTGGACGGGACTATACTTCTGCCGAATACGACGCTTGGCGAGCGCACATTGTGGTGTATTAAGAAATTAATCTCTAAGGGAATGAAAATAATAATTACCACCGGCAGGGCTATTGAGGCGGCCGAGCGTTTCAGGGTCGCTATGGGTGCGGAAGGGCCTATGGTGTATTTTAACGGGGCCGAGGTTGTGGATATGCCTTCCGGAAAAATACTGCATACCAATTTGATCGGCAAGGATGTTGTGGATTTTGGAACGGATATTGCCAGAAGCATGGGGATTCATTTTCAGGTTTACCTGCCGGCGGGCATTTCGCCGAAAACGGGAAAACGCGATAAAAAACAAAAGTGGGAAGCGCTGTTAACCGAGAAAGACGGGCCGGACGTGCAAATGTACAAAAATCATACGGGCATAGAGCCGGTGATAACAGACCTAAAAAGCGTAGCCGCTCTGCCGGATCTGGAAGGGTGCATCAAAGGGATGTATATCGCCGATCCTTCCCTCCATGATGAAATCCGGCAAAAATTTAACGAGCGTTTCGGCGGCAGGATAAGCGTAATGCGCAGTTTTCCGACTTTTTTGGAGATAATCAATAATGGCGTTTCCAAAGGCGCGGGGCTGAAAATAGCCATGGACTACAAGGGGCTTAAGCCGGAAGAAGTTGTCGCTTTTGGGGATGAGGAAAACGATTTGCCTATGTCCGGCGCGGCAGGCTTTTTTGCCGTTCCCGAGAACGCGAGGGTAAACATTCAGGAAGCGGCGGATTTGGTATACGGTTCCAACGCCGACGAGGGGCTTGCGGTCTACCTTGAGAACACTTTTTTATACAGCGTCCTCGTTTAGCGCTCGACATTGTTTGTAAAATTTACTATAATTTTCGCTATGATATTTCCCTTAAAAAACCTCATAGAATACGACGGTAATATGTATGAGATTACCGCCGCGGCCTCGCGCAGAAGCTATCAGCTTTCCATGCTGAAAGACCCGGAAATCGAAGACAACGACGGCAAGGTTGTGTCTCTCGCCGCCCGCCAGATTTTTACCCAGGAAGTTGAATTCAGGATTGAAGACGAATAGTCCTGTCCTTATTCTTTTCGGGCCGACCGCTTCGGGTAAAACCGGCATACTCCTAGAACTTTTTAATTCCTCAAACAAGCCGGACTTTATGTCCGCCGAAGTTGTTTCCGCTGACTCCATGCAGGTTTACAGGGGAATGGACATAGGGACGGCGAAGCCTTCCGCGCGGGAGAGGGAGCGCTTGCCCCACCATTTGATTGACATCCTGAGCCCGGCGCGGCAGTTTAACGCGGGCGATTTTGTGCGCCTTGCGAACGAAGCCTGCGAGGAAATAGCGAGCCGCGGGAAACTGCCTGTGGTGTCGGGCGGGACGGGGTTCTACCTAAAAAATTTTATCATGGGCTTAAGCGAGGCGCCTCCTTCCGACGCGAAAATCCGCGCCGCCCTTAGAAAAGAATTACAGGAAAAGGGAGCAGGCGCTCTCATGGAAGAACTTGCCGCGGCCGACCCTGTCAGCGCGGGACGTATCCACATTAACGACGAGTACCGTCTTTTGCGCGCGCTTGAAGTGTGGCGCTCCTGCGGGAAGCCGCTATCATCGTTTGAAACAAATGCGGAAAAAACCCGCTCCGATTTTAACTTTATCACAATAGGCTTGTCGCGCCCTCGCGAGGAACTATACCGCCGGATAAACCTGCGCTGCGCGGAAATGTTCCGTCAGGGCCTTGCCGACGAGGTTCGCTCTTTGTACGAAGCGGGCTACACGCCCAATGATCCCGGCCTGCGCGCCATAGGCTACCGCGAATTTTTTGTCGAAGACGAAGAACAGGGAAAATGGCGGCTGTCGCAGGACATTGAGGGGGTACAGGCTCTTGTCGCGCAAAACAGCAGACGTTACGCGAAAAGGCAGATAACCTTTTTCGCCGGGATTCCCGGAGTTAAGTGGATAGAATGCGGCGAAAGCGAGTTAGAAACCGCAACAATTATTAAACAAGAACTAGAAACATTAGCGTAATTTGTGTTAATCTTTAAGTATGAAACGGCCGCGATTTTTAGATAACACTTACAGGCCTGACGCGAAAGTCGGGCGGTTTTTGAGCGTACTCATTCTCTTTGGAGTTTCTTACGGGCTTTACCGGGGGATACAGGATAATTACCTTGCGGAGATAATTCACGTTACGCCGTTTGAACGGGGGATAATCGAGTTTTTCAGGGAAATGCCCGGCCTGTTATTGATATTTATTCTTGCGCTGATGTACAGGTTCGCGGACAGCAAGGTTTTTAAAATAGGCGTCGCTATTATGGCCGGGGGGAGCGTGGGACTTCTTTTGTCAAGCGTAAACCCTTTTTTTATGACGAAAGTTTTTGTGGTAATTTTTATGGTTCTTTTCAGCACGGGCGAACATACCATCATGCCTGTGCGGTCTACGATTTCGATGGACTTGGCAAAAAAAGATAAAGCCGGCGCTTCTTTGGGGCTGACAAATTCAATCAGCCAATTCGGGAATATAGCCGGTTATATTTTTGTTACTGTGCTTTTTCTCGTTCTTGGTAAAATAGGAATAGGCAGAAAAGATTATCTTGGCTATCAAATTGTTTTCGGCGTATTCGCGGCATTGATGACGACGGGGGCCCTTGTCGCGTCCGCCCTGCGGGAGACTACGCTTAAAGCGCAAAGGCGCAGGTTTTATTTCGCGAAAAAGTTTTACAAGTTTTATATGCTGGAAGTTTTCTATGGGTCGCGGAAGCAGATATTCCTTACCTTTGCCCCGTACGTGCTGATACTGCAATACGGGGCCGACCCTTCGATCATGTCGATTTTATACGCAATCTGCGCCGCCTTTGGAATGTTGTGCAGTACGCTTATCGGAAGAATCATAGACAAGGTCGGATACAAAGCGGTCATGATCGGCGACACCCTCATTTTAATTGTTGTCTGTATTTTTTACGGTTTCGCGCACAGGATGTTTCCGCCCAAAATCGCCTTTTATGTCGTCTGCTGTAACTTTGTGCTGGACTCGATTATCTCCATAGCGAGCATGGCGAGTAACATCTATGTGCAGCGCATCGCGTCCAGTCAGGAAGAAGTTACCGCTACCCTTTCAACGGGGATTTCGGTAAACCACATAATCAGTATTTTTATCGCCCTCATGGGCGGCTGGATTTGGAAAGTTACGGGCATTGAGGTTCTTTTCTCGTTATCCGCTTTTCTTGGGCTTCTAAACAGTATTTACGCGGCGACAATCAAAAAAGAAGAGGAAGTGCAGCCTGTCCCAACTACTGGTAAATAGGGTAATTTTATACTATATTATTATAAGTAGGGAAAAAATGCAGAATTTTGAATATTGTAATAAAACCAAAATTATATTCGGCAAGGGGACAGAGGAGCGCGTTGGAACCGAAGCGGCGCAATACGCAAAACGGGTTTTACTGCACCATTCCGGCGGCTCAACAGTCCGTTCCGGGCTTATCGACAGGGTAAAAAACAGCCTGAATAAGGCCGGAGTTGAATGGATAGAACTGACAGGCGTACTGCCTAACCCCCGCCTGTCGCTGGTAAGAAAAGGCATTGAAATCGCCAAAAAGGAAAAGCTGGAATTGATCCTTGCCGTGGGCGGCGGGTCGGCGATTGATTCGGCTAAAGCGATTGCCGCGGGAGCGGTAGTTGACTTCGATGTGTGGGAATTTTTTGAGCGCAAGAAAACCGCTGAAAAAGCGCTGCCTGTCGGCACTGTTGTAACCATTCCCGCCGCCGGAAGCGAGTCGAGCATAAGCTGCGTAATTACTAACGAAGACGGGCCGTGGAAAAGGGGAATGAATTTTCAATGCATACGCCCGACTTTTTCGATTATGAATCCGGAGCTGACATACACCCTGCCTCCGTATCAGACCGCGTGCGGAGTTACGGATATGCTGGCTCATATAATGGAACGCTATTTTACAAAAGAGCCCAACGTGGAGCTTACGGACGAACTTTGCGAAGGCGCGATGAGGACCATCATAAGAAACGCCCGCAAAATTTTTTCCGGCGGAGAGGCCAACTACGACGCGAGGGCGGAAATCATGTGGGCGGGCGCGTTGGCGCATAACGGCCTTCTTGACACGGGGCGCATAGGCGACTGGGCAAGCCACGCCCTTGATCACGAACTGTCCGCTCTTTTCGACCTTGCTCACGGCGCGGGGCTGGCGATTATCTTTCCGGCGTGGCTTAGGTACAACATCAAGGAGAACACTCCCCGCCTTGCGCGTTTTGCCGCAAAAGTCTGGGGCGTAGACGGCGCTTTCTATGATTTTGAGCAGGCGGCTCTTGAAGGGATAATCCGAATGGAAAACTTTTTCAGTTCTATAGGGATGCCGGTAAACTTTGCCGACGCAAAAATCGATCCCTCCTACATACAGGAAATGGCAAAACGCGTCGTCCACTTCGGCCCCATCGGCAACTACCGCAAACTTGATGAAAAAGACGCGGAAGCAATTTATAAACTGGCGGCGCGGTGATAATGGCAGAGGCAAAGGGTAAAAATAAAAGAACGTCTCAAAAAGCGGCCCTTAGCTGGGAAGAACTGCTTGTTGAAAAAGCGCTGGCAAGAATTCATGAAACAAACCGGCAGGTAAATGAAAGCGCCGAACGTTTTGAACGGGAAATGATGGAAAAAAACCGGCAGATACATGAAAGCGCCGGACGGTTCGAACAGCGGATGCGGGAAAGCGCCGAACACGCGGGCCGGGAAATGAGGGGAGGCTTCGACCCGTCCGACATTGAAATTAAGGGCGATGTCGATTACGCCGGTCAAAATACGAATAAAACCGGCAGACAGACAGACGGCCCCAACAGATTTTCCGCAGACTCGGCCCATATAGATTTACAGAATCTTATGCAGAAATTCCACGAAATGGGATTTGTTTTTGAGAGGTCCTACAAAGACGCAGTTATCAACGACAAAAAACACCATATATCTTTTAGAATTGACATTACCCTTGAAGGCAGCGACAAGATTTTAATTGTCGAGGTCAAAGCCAAACCGACCAATAAAGACATAACCGGACATGTGGAACGAATGAAGAAAGTGCGGCAATACGGGGATTTGCACGGGGAAAAAAGAAAATATCTGGGCGCCATTTCCGGCATAAATTTTAACGACAATGAAAAGTTATTTGCCATGAAGAACGGTTTTTATGTCATTGAATCTTCGGGGAATTCATTTACTATTACCGCTCCCGAAGGCGTTTATTTCCCCATTGAATGGTAATATTTTCGAACTAATCTTTAAAAAAAATGGAAGAGAAAGGAGGATAACCCTCGCTCCCTCTTCCCTACTCCTTTTTTTTACACGACAGGCGCCATACGCGTTTTAGCGCGCATGACGTTACTGTTGCGTAAATTATGGTGTTGTTGCCGGCGTCGTTGATGACGCAGCGAACGCAAACTTAAATGTGCCTTTACCGGTGCTTGACATAGGCGTTACTTTGACATAGTACTCGGTGCTGTTGGTTACCGTTCGGGAACCATAACTTAATATACCGCTGGATAAATATTCTCTGCCTCCTAATTGTCTGCCCTCGTTGTTATAAATGTATGCGTATGCGCTGGTCAGTCCTCCGTCACCCGTCCCGGCCTGGAAGTGAATATATTGGCTTCCTTCCACTGTCGAGGTAAATTTAAACCATTGTTCGCCGCCTGCAGTAGGAATATTGCCGTTAACCCATGTGTTAATTGTGGTTAACGTAGTTACGGTTACGCCTGTGCCTGGCAAAGGCGAAGGTGTTATTGCGGGCGTTGTTATTGTCGAGTTAAACCCTATCTTATATGCGCCCTTGCTGGTGACAAAATAAGGCTTTACCCTGATATAGTATGTAGTGCCGTTGGTTAACCCTGTTTGGTTGTTACTCGCTGTTGAGGAGGTAAGATTTGTCGTACTCCCTACAGTTGTACCGGTCGCGGCATACACTCTGACAACTACGTCGGTCAGCGCGTCCGTCCCCGTACCCGGCAGGAAGTGTATATAATGGGATGTCGCCGTCGCGGGAAGAGAAAACCATTGTTCGCCGCCTGCGGCAGTAATATTGCCGTCAACCCATGTATCTGCGATCAGCGCTGTTGCGGTTGAAGTCGGAACAGTTACTGGGGGCGGTGTTGATGTTGAGTTTACCCCTATCTTATAAGTGCCGGTGCTGTAAGAATAAACCATGATATAGTAGTCTGTGCTTGCGGTTACTGTTCGGGATGCGGATAAAGAAGTGCCTGTAAAGGTTTGATTATTCCCAACGGATGTTCCGTCGCTTTTATACACTTGCGCGTATAAACTTTGCAGTGAACCCGGTTCGCAGAATATATATTGGCTTGTCTCCGACGAGGCGGAGGTAAATTTGAACCATTGTTCGGTGTTTGCGGCGCTAATGGTTTGGTCGGCAGTCCATGTGTTGGCGGTCAGCGTGGCAGCGCTTGTGGTTGCGGTTGGTAGAGATGTAAACGAGGGTATTGTTAATGATGCTGAAACCACTCCTATCTTATAAGTACCTTTATTATTGGTGCTTGAAGAAGGCGTTACCTTGATATAGTACTCAGTGCCGGCGGTTACCGTTCGGGAAAAATAACTTGAAATACCGCTGGATAAAGTTGCTCTATCCCCGACGGTTGTTGTTTGGTTGTTAGCATACAGTTGTACATACGCGCCGTTCAGTGTTCCGGTAGGCATGAAGTGTATATAAGCGGATGTCTGCGATTCCGCCGTGGTAAACTTGAACCACTGTTCGCCGCCTGCGGTGGTAATATTGCCGTCAGACCATTTGCCAACGGTCAGTTCGGGTATGCTGACGGGAAGATTGATGGTATACGCCGCTGTCAATACGTCGCTGTCAGTCATGCCGTCTTTAACGGCAAAAGCTTTCAGGGTTGTTGTCGCGCTGATACTGATTGCGCTCGAATACTCTGTGCTTGAAGTAGTGGGGTCTGTTCCGTCCGTAGTGTAGTAGATTGTCGCGCCTTCGGTTGTTGTGGACAGGGTAACGCTCTGCGCCGCAGTGTAAGTTCCCGCCCCGGGGTTTGCCGTAGGCGTTGCAACAGTCGCAACAACAGTTTTTGTTTCATCTTTGGGGTCACCGCATCCTGTCAGAGGCAGGGTCATGAATCCGATTACCGCGATAAGCGCGATAATCCCGAATACCTTTCTTGTTTTTTTCATTTGAAACTCCTTGTTTCATAATTTATTAAAAAGACCGATCTTCCCGCATACGCGGAAATCCGGCCTTTATTTCGAGAAAAAATGTGGTATTTCGAGAAAAAAGAGAGGTTTTTTTGTTTGTATTGTTTAAATGATAATATATATATATATGGGGGGGGG
>Ga0268262_10002438_pt1 | contig 21507 bp, 22 predicted proteins | sample TergutNc150P3_FD_190354 | JGI IMG/M metagenome (GOLD analysis project Ga0268262, IMG submission 190354) | Nasutitermes corniger P3 segment gut microbial community from laboratory colony in Florida, USA - Nc150 P3 (SPAdes) (version 2) | ecosystem: Host-associated > Arthropoda: Insects >... | reverse complement strand
CGTATCTGGGCTGGAAGGCGGGAGTATTTAGCCAAGTTGAAAGAGCTTAAAAATAGCGCATAGAAGGAGCAGGAGCGGTCAAAGGGGAAAAAATAATTTTCTCCTTGACAATAATCATAGGAGGCACCGCTTTTTCATAGTGTTGTCGTGAGTAAAGGCACACCATATATGGTGGCATGTTTAACACATGGTTCATGCCGAGTGTCAGACCCAAAAGCCGTGACTGACATCGGGGCGTATACATGGCAAAATAGCTATTGCCACAGGTCTTGGAAAAGAATAAAATATAAGTATGCCAAAGAAAAAGGTTTATTTGGATAATTGTACTTTTAATCGTCCTTATGATAACCAGAATGACATTAATATACGCTTGGAATCTGAAGCAAAACTATTTATACAGGAAAAGATTAAAGATAACAAGATAGATTTGGTTTGGTCGTCAATGAATAGCTATGAAAATAATGATAATCCTTCGCCTGAAAAACAAGAAAGGATTATAGCATGGAAAAACATAGCTGTTGAATATTGCAAGTTCAATGAGAGCATTTTGAAAAAAGCAGAGGAATTGCAATCCAAAAATATAAGAGCAAAAGACGCTTTGCACATAGCGGCAGCCATTTATTCGCAATGCGGTTATTTTATCACAACCGATAGAAAAATCCTGAATAAAAATATAGACGGCATAATGGTATTAAACCCTGTGGCTTTTGTGGAGGAATATTTAGAATGAGAAGCGATACCCTTATAAAAAGCGATGGTATGAGAATTCTGGCGGAAAAGCTGGGAATAATCGAAGCCGAACGATTTATTACTCTTGTTCTACGCGAACCATTTAATTACACCGACTGGCAACGTAACCTATACGGCAATATGGGTGTAAAAGAATTGTATGATAAAGTGGTCGCATCTGAGAAAATAATGTCTTAAACGGCACGCTTGGTGCCAGACACCGAATTTGTCTAGCGTCGTTAGTCGTCATTATGCGCTATGGGCAGTGTAAAGGGATGGTATGCCGGGTGCCAAGGCACGAATATCTTTTCGTCATTGGCTTCCCTCAATAATGGACTTGGTAAAAGCTTTTAATAAGCCTTGGCTTATTCGTTCGCCAGGCTTTATAGTATAAACCGTTTTTCCGTTAATCCCAATAGTCAATTCACCCGTCATATCTTCTACGAATTTAACAGGCAACCCTTTTGAATCAATTATAATTTCTGTTGATAATACCAATAATTATTTCTTTCCCCAATAACTTAAATCTATCATGCTGCCAAAAATACGATAACAAGCAGGATTTTCAATTTCTGTTTTCATAGTTGAATCTTCTGCACTATATAGGGTGAGAAGTTGCAAAAAGCTTTATTCAAGTTAGAAAATAATTTTACACACACTCAATAAACACACGACCACGCCGTGCTTTTATTAAGCGTTCTTCGTGTTCTTTGTGTGAAATCTTCCGGATGAAATTGTTGGGACTGTTCCCCGTTATAGGGAACAGTCCCCAAAAGCTACCAGCTATTGCCGCCGGAGCGTTCGCGGCGGGGCTTGTCCATCGCTTCGTTGACGCGAAGCTGCCGCCCTTCGAATTCCGTTCCGTTTGTCCCTGCTATGGCTGCGCTTGCTTCCTCATCGGAACCCATTTCGATAAAACCGAAACCTTTGGAATTGCCGGTTTCCCGGTCAAAGATGATCTTTGCGGAAACAACAGTACCAAAACCGGCGAAAAAATTCCGCAGGCTGTCCTCGGTGGTGTTGTAGGAGAGATTTCCTACATACAGTTTCTTGGCCATTGAAAAAAATCCTTTCCTGGCTACGCCAGGAGTTTGCGGACCAGCGGTCCAATATTCACGCCTGCACAGGCAGACGACTCAAATTCCCCCTGTTAAAAACAACCGGAGAAAATAAGATGCTATGGCTGTAAGGGAGAACAAGAAGGGAAAAAACAGCGATACAATCCCTAAACCTGAAACCATCGCCCCGTTTCTATAAAACAGGCTTTCTTCAACACTATCCAAACAAATACCTATAACCACTTTCATTTTATGACATAACGACAGAAATTGTCAAGTGGTTTTTTGAAAAAAAATGAGAATTTCCGGGAAATACGGATTAATTCGATAGGGTAAGAAATGGGCGATATTACGAACCCTGTTGGACAGTTTCGGCGCGGGGCTTGTCCTAAGGGTATAATACCCTCTATAGTACAATGAGGAGATACAGGCATGAATGAAAATCCGGCACAAATTCCCGGCAGAATCAAGGAATTGAGGGAAATTATGGAAATCAGCGCGATGGATATAGCCGCCGATATTCATGTTCCCCTCCAGACTTACGAGAAATACGAGACCGGCGAGCAGGACATCCCCATCAGCGTATTGTACAACATAGCGGCCCGGCTCGGTACGGATGTAACGGTGCTGATGACCGGGGAAGACCCCCGCATGGACAGCGCCGCCGTGTGCCGCAGGGGGAAGGGCGTTCAGGTTGAGCGTTACCCCGGCTATGAATTTTCCAGCCTTGCCTATAATTTCAAGGGCAGGACTATGGAGCCGCTGCTGGTGCTGCTGGATTCATCCCGGCCTCAGGCGGCGCAGGTGTCACATTCCGGGCAGGAATTTAACTATGTGGTGGAAGGCCAGGTAAAAGTGACGGTAGGCAAGGCCGAATATGTTCTCGCGGCGGGGGACTCGATTTACTTTGACGCGTCATTACCCCACGGCCAAAGCGCGGTAAACGGCAGCGCCCAATTTATTACCATTATCCAGGAATAAACAATGAACGAAATACTTTTACGCTATTGCCCCCGGATTGAATTTGACAGTTACGAGGATTTTTACGCGAATTACCGCTGCAATGTGCCGGACGATTTTAACTTTGCCTATGACGTGGTTGACGAATGGGCGCGGCTTATGCCGGAAAAACACGCCTTGTTATGGACCGATGATTCCGGGGAAATACGCTCTTTTACTTTTACCGACATTAAGCGGCTGTCCGACAAAGCGGCTAACGCCCTTACCGCGCTGGGTATACGCAAGGGCGACGTGGTCATGCTGATACTTAAACAGCGGCCTGATGTATGGGTACTGATGTGCGCGCTGATGAAAATCGGGGCGATTTGCATACCGGGAACCTATCAGCTTACGGCAAAAGACCTGGAATACCGCTGTAACATTGCCGAAGTGAAGATGCTCATTACCGTTAACGATGTCGGCCTGCTGGCGGATATTGCCGCCGCCCGGCCCCAATGCGGCAGACTGCGGTATATCGCCGTTATTGGCGAGGTATCGCCGGATGGCGCGCCGAATGGCGGCGCGGATTCCGCTTATATCAATTTACAGTCGGCGATGGAAAAGGCAAGCGATAATTTTCAGCGCATACCGTGTAAAACCGAAGACCCCATGCTGATCTACTTTTCATCCGGCACGACGGGAATGCCCAAAATGGTACTGCACAACAACAGCCTTCCCCTGGGGCATATTGTCACCGCCAAATACTGGCACTGCGTTGAAGACAACACGGTTCACCTGACCCAGACCGATTCCGGCTGGGCAAAATTTGCCTGGGGGAAAATTTACGGACAATGGATATGCGGCGCGGCTATCGGCGCGTACGACACGGAAAAATTTACCCCCCAGGGAATGTTAGATGCCATTATCAGGCTGCGGCCCACGACTTTTTGCGCTCCGGCGACAATTTTTCGCTATCTGATTAAGGAAGACCTGTCCGCTTACGATTTCAGTTTTATCCACCATACTTCGGTAGCGGGGGAACCCCTAAGCCCGGAAGTGTACCATAGGCTTAAAGAAAAAACCGGCCTTGAGCTTCGCGAAGGTTTTGGCCAGTCAGAAACTTCAGTAATGGCGGCGGTGTTCAAGTGGCTGCCGGTAAGGCCCGGTTCCATGGGCAAGCCCGCCCCCTTATTCGGCATCAGCCTGTTGGATGAAAACGGCGAACCCTGCGACGACGGTATTGCCGGGAATATGAGCATTACCCTGGCGGGAAAAAATATGTACGAGATCGAATCTGCCCGAAATGGGGCAAAATCGGCGGGCGTTCCGGTAATCGGCCTGTCGGATTTTCCCGGTCTGTTCCGCGGTTACTGGAAAGACGAGGAAGTTACCAAAGCCAACTGGCATGATGGAACTTACCAAACCGGGGACATGGCATGGCGCGACGGCGACGGTTATTTATGGTTTGTGGGCAGGAACGACGACGTAATCAAATGTTCCGGTTACCGCATCGGTCCCTTTGAAGTTGAAAGCGCCCTGATGGAACATCCCGCCGTACTGGAATGCGCCGTCACCGCCGCCCCCGATCCCATGCGGGGCCAGGTGGTCAAGGCGAGCATTGTGCTGACGCGGGGTTTCTCCCCCTCTGAGGAACTGATCCATGAGTTGCAAAACCACGTTAAGCATGTCACCGCCCCCTACAAATACCCCCGCATTGTGGAATTTGTACCGGAGCTTCCCAAAACAATCAGCGGCAAAATCAAGCGGAATGTTATTCGCGGGGACCAGTGACGCACCCCCTCCAAATAAACGCGCCCGAACCGGTGAGGGCGTTTTCGGATAAAATTCTTAATGGTGTAGGCCCAATAGAAGTTTTATTCTGAAAAAGGCTGTAGGCCGTTAAGGGGTGTTGACGGGTAAATACGACTTGTCCCGGGAGTACATGGAGGAAGAAGATTATCGTATCAAAACTCCCAGGGGTTGATTACCATAAGGCCCTCAATGTCTTCGAAGTCCTTGATGTTTTGCGTAACCAGAGTCATGTGATGGGTTATAGCCGCCGAAGCGATCATCATATCAACAACCGGCATAGTCCTGTCCGCCCGGGCGCGGATTCTTCCCCATTCCGTCATGACATCCGTATCCAGGGAAATAATACGCCCGTTAAACCATTCCGGTAATTTGCTGTACAGCCAAATGGCTAAATCATGCTTCTTTTTTCCGGCGGGGAGTTTTTCCATACCATAATTTATCTCACCAATGGAAATTGAAGAGATATACATATCTTCCGGATCAATTCCATCGGTGAAAGCCTTTACTTGAGGATTGCAATTTGATTTTCGCGTTTCCGATAGTATGTTGGTATCCAGAAGATATTTCACAGGTTGATTTCCCTCATGTTTTCCGGTAATCGTGGCGGTAATTCAAACTCAAGGTCGCGGAGCGGGGAATCCTGAATGAATTCAAAGAATGTTTGCCGTGGGTGGACAAGTTTTTTATAGTCCACAATGGAAAGAATAACCGCTGTTTCTTTACCCCGGACGGTAATAATCTGGGGGGTTGCCGCGGACGCTTTAATGACCTCACTTAACATAGCCTTTGCCTCCTGTAATTGCCAGTCAGCCTTTTTTCTGCCGGTATTTGCCGGTACATTCATAACCTGTGGGTTCCTTTCCTTTACCATTGCCATAGTTTTACATTACCTCCTAGTCTGACTAGTCTGACTATAGTGGATAATTTGTGGGATGTCAAGGGGAATTTTTGATTTTTTTTGGGATAAATGCTATGCTGGGTCATGTCAAAAAATACCGGTATTGCCCACCCTGAACCCATACCCGGCGAGGATGAACGGGATCTAAGTCTGCGCCCCCGGCGGCTTGCGGAATTTTTGGGCCAGCAGGCAATGAAGGAAAACCTTTCGGTATTTATTGGCGCCGCCAAAGAACGCGGTGAAAGCCTGGATCATCTTTTTTTGATAGGGCCGCCGGGCCTGGGCAAGACCACCCTGGCGCAGGTCGTGGCGAATGAGCTGGAGAGCGGTTTTGTGCAAACCTCAGCCCCGGCGCTGGACAAGCCCAAAGACCTTGCCGGGCTGCTGACCAACCTCAAAAAAGGGGATGTTTTTTTTATTGACGAAATTCATCGGCTCAAACCCGCCATTGAGGAACTGTTGTATATCGCCATGGAAGATTATGAACTGGACTGGATTGTCGGGCAGGGGCCGATGGCGCGGACTTTGCGGATTCCCATTCAGCCGTTTACGCTGGTTGGGGCCACCACCAAGGCGGGGATTGTTTCAGGCCCGCTGATCAGCCGTTTTGGGATTACCTGCCGGTTTTCGTTTTATGAACAGAAAGATATGGAGGCCATAGTCCGCCGTTCCGCGGGGCTGCTTAATGTGAAAATAAACGCCGACGCCGCGGCGCTGCTGGCGAAGTCATCGCGGGGGACGCCGCGGGTGGTCAACCGCCTGCTGCGGCGTATGCGGGATTTTGCCCAATTTTCCGGCGCTCAGGCCATAACGCTGCCGGTGGTGCAGGACGGCCTTGCGCGGCTGGAGATTGACGCGCTGGGGCTGGAAAAACAGGATCGGGACATCCTTAAAATTATCATTGAACGATACCGGGGCGGGCCGGTGGGGGCGGAAACCCTCGCTATTTCCATCGGGGAGTCTGTTGAAACATTGGAAGATTACTATGAGCCTTATTTGATTCAGGCGGGCCTTTTACAGCGCAGCCCCCGCGGCAGAATGGTGACACCTCCTGGCTACGGCCACCTGGGGCTTACGCCGCCTGAGTCTGCGTCACGCAACGGCGAATACGGCGCGGCTTCCCTGTTTAACGAATAGACATACATGAAAACCAGCGACTTTTTTTTTAAGCTTCCCGAACATCTGATTGCCCAGTATCCTCCCGAACAGCGGGGACAGAGCCGCCTGATGACGCTTAACCGCCGGACAGGACGGCGGACGCACCGCATGGTAAACGATCTGCCTGAAATCCTGCGCGGGCCGGAATTGTGCGGTAAGGACGACAGGCTGCCGCTGCTGGTTTTTAATGATTCAAAAGTGAGAAAGGCGCGGCTGATTGGCACGGCGTTACATACCGGGGCGCAGGCGGAGTTTTTATTGGTGGAGAAAGTGGGGATCAGTGAGTGGAAAGTGCTGGTTCCGCGGGCTAAACGCCGCAAACCCGGCAGCCGTTACGCGTTTTTTGACGCGGAAGGCGCTGAAATTGCGCAGGCTGAAATTATTGATGAGCAAGGAGAATACCGCATACTCAAGTTTGACTGTCCGATAGATGACGCATGGCTTGACCGTTACGGCCATATCCCGCTGCCGCCCTACATCAGACGGGAGGACGCGCCGGCGGACGCGGATCGTTACCAGACGGTCTACGCGGCGGCAACGGGTTCAAGCGCCGCCCCCACCGCCGGTCTCCATTTTACCCGCGCGTTGCTGGACCGCCTTGCCGCCGCCGGCATTGAAAGCGCTTTTCTTACTCTGCATGTGGGACTGGGAACTTTTATGCCGGTACGCAGTGCGCATATTGAAGACCATGTTATGCATCGGGAAACATTTACCATTGACGGGCAAACCGCCGCCAAGATCGAACAAGCGCGGGTGGCGGGCCGCAAAATTGTCGCCGTGGGCACTACCAGCGTCCGCACTCTGGAAAGCGCGTGGGATTCGGGAAAACTGAGGGTAGGGGAGGGGGAGACTTCAATCTTTATATATCCGGGTTATCAGTTCAAAGCGGTAGACGCGTTGTTTACCAATTTTCACACACCGGAATCTACGTTGTTAATGTTAGTGGCGGCCTTTGCCGGCAGGGACTTGATTCTTGAAAGTTACGCCGAGGCAATAGGGGAGGGCTATCGGTTTTTCAGCTATGGTGACGCGATGTTGATTACCTAAAAGATTTCACACAAAGAACACAAAGAAAGAGAAGACACAAAGAGGAATAAGGGATTTTTATTTCTTCGTGATCTTTGTTCCTTTGTGAGCTTTGTGTGAATCTCTTGGATAATTTACACGGCGAAATTTTTGCTGATTGACAGCACCGCCTCAATAACCCGATTAACCTGAGCCGTAGTCATGCCGGGCCAGATGGGGAGGGAGATTTCCTGACGGCAGCTTCGTATGGTTTCGGGGAAATCTTCTTCGGTCAGGTGATAACGGTCTTTATAAAAGGGCATGGTGTGCAGGGGGATAAAATGTACCGACACGCCTATGCCCGCCTCTTTCAGTTTGAGAATAGATTCGTCACGCGATATACGCAGCCGCGGGGGGGTCAGGCGCAGGGGGTACAGGTGGCGGGCGTCTCCGGGGCCGGTGGGAGGGAGGAGTAAACAGTCATTACCGGAAAACGCCGAGTCGTAGGCGGCGGCTATTGCTTCTCTCATGCGCTGGAGGTCCCATGCCCGCGTAAGCTGGACCCGGCCAATGGCGGCCAGCAAGTCCGGCAAATTGTACTTGTAGCCCGCCTCTACCACTTCGTAGTACCAGGAGGCCCGCGCGTCGGAATAGCGGTTCCAAACCGTGCGGTCTATGCCGTGGGATCGCATGACGGATATTCTGCGGGCCAGCGCCTCATCATGGCAGACGATCATGCCTCCCTCGCCGGTGGTGATGGTTTTGGTCGCGTAAAACGAGAAGACGCCTATGTCACCCGGAATTCCGGCGAAAGCGGGAGGAAACGCATGAGCGGCATCTTCAATAACTTTCAGCCCATAGCGGCGGGCTATGCCCATAATGGCTTCCATGTCGCAGGAAAGGCCGCCGTAATGGACCGGTATGACTGCTTTGGCCTTTTCCGGCGGCAAGCGCTTGATGGTTTGTTCCAGAGCGGCAGGGTCAATATGAAAAGCGCCGGGGCTGACATCGACAAAAACAGGATCGGCCCCCAGATAACGGACGACTTCAGCCGTGGCGGTGAATGTGCAGGAAGGGACAAGCACCGCGTCGCCCGGCCCGACGCCGCAGGCTTCCAGCGCCAGATGCAGGCCGCTGGTGGCTGAGTTTACCGCAAGACAGTAAATATCGCCGGTACTGAGAATGGGAGGGCTTTTCAGAAACGCGGCAAATTCTTTTTCAAAATTCAGGGCTTCAATGCCGGTGGTCAGCCAGCCGGAACGGAGGACGCGGATAACCGCCTCTTCTTCCTCCGCGCCGATAAAAGGCCGGGCAAAGGGAATATCGTCATGGGACATTGGTATATACCGGTATTTGAACCGCCGGTTCCTGAACCGCCAAGTTCTGGCGCATGGAGGAGATGGCGCTGCGCAGTACAGTCCGCAATAGTTCGCTGTCACGGTACTTCTGCGGCTGCCGCGGATCAAAGCGGCAAATGGGTTTAATCGCTTCCATAAGCTCAACGATCTTTATGGGGCTGGGATTTTTTCTGTCCACGCGGAGGATGCGGCTGTATTCGGTTTCCCGGGGTTCCTCATCCTCAGACCACAAACGTTCATCAAGACGCTCCCCGGCGCGCAGGCCCGTATACTCAATTTTAATGTCGGTTTCCGGCTCAAAGCCGTAAAAGCGGATCATCTGCTCGGCAAGGTCGCGGATGCGGACCGGCTCGCCCATGTCCAGCAGGTAGAGCTTGCCGTTTTCGCCGACGCCGCCGGCTTTAAGCACCAGAGAACAGGCTTCGGGGATGGTCATAAACCAGCGGCGCATTTCGGGGTGGGTTACCGTTACCGGGCCGCCTTTTTCAATCTGTTTCTGGAAAAGCGGCACTATGGAACCCCGCGATCCCAGCACATTGCCGAAACGGACAACCATAAAATTAGATGGTAAGGCCGCGGATCCCGCCGCCAGCGCCGCCTCTATAACAAGTTGTTCGCATATCAGTTTTGAAGCGCCGTATACCGAAACGGGGTTAACCGCTTTATCGGTGGTAATGTGAACGAAGCGTTTTACCCCGTGGCGCATAACGGCGCTGAGCAGGTTTTCCGTGCCCAGGACGTTATTCTCAATGGCGGCAACGGGATTTTCCTCCATCATGGGGACGTGCTTGTAGGCGGCGGTATGAAACACCACATCGGCGCGGAGTTGGCCCATAATGTAATCCATATAGTCCGTGTCTCTTAAATCCCCGATAACCGGAACCAGGCTGGTCTTTTCGCCGACGCCCCCTTCCTGCAGGAGCCGCAGTTCACGGTCTATCTGGTAAATGGAATTTTCCCCGTGACCGAACAGGTACAGCCGCGAGGCCCCCGCGGAAAGGAGCTGGCGGCAGATTTCGCTGCCTATGGAACCGCCGGCGCCGGTAACCATAACCCGTTTTCCCCGCAGGTAGGCGAGGCTCTGTTTGAGCTGTATCGCTACCGGCGTTCTGCCCAGCAAGTCCTGGGGATCAATGGAACGGGTCTGTATCAGGTGGGCGTCGCCCTCGATAATCTGGGATATTCCCGGCAATATGCGGATCTTTTCAAAACCGGCTTTTTTAAGAATAGAGTAGAGTTCTTTAAGGTATTCCCGGCTTGCCCCCGGAATGGCAATAATCGCCTCATCCGCGGGGTTCATGCGGAGCAGGCGGGCTACGTCGCGGATAGGACCGAGTACCGGTATCCCGTCAATCTGGCGGCCTATTTTTTCCGGATCGTCATCCAAAAAAGCGACCAGTTCGCCGAATATGGCCTTGGACTTTATCTCATTTGCCAGGGATCGCCCGGCAAATCCCGCCCCGATAATGTATAAACGTCGTGATTTCTGCGTTCTCATGCGCTACCCCTCCCATAAGGCGCCCTGCCTGATGTTACTCCAAAATAACAGGCTTTGGAATAGTTTACCTGTCCGGCGCCATCACTTCAAAGGCAAGGTCAATGGCAAAGGAATCATCGTACAGATTCAATTTGACTTTTGCCCTCTTCTTTCGTTTATCGACCTTTATTATCTTTCCCTCAAGCCCCATAAGCGGGCCGTCAATGACCATGATACGGGCATTTTCATTAAAGTATACATGGGAAACGCCCGCGACCGGCCCGGCTTTTTTGATAAAATGGAGTACCAATTCCAGGTCCCGGTCCGCCAGGGGGCATATATTTTGGTTGGATTTGAGAAAGCGGTAAAAACCGTCCGTCCGCCGGAATTCCCATTGATGAGTGAGAATATCTTCCCGTTCGGCTTCGATAAACACATAACCGGGAAAAACAGCCGCCGTTGACTGCCGTATTACCCCCTTGCGCCGTATGTCAATGCGCCGCCGGGGGAAATGCAGGGAAAAGCCCGTTTGGGGGTGGAGCGCGTTAAACAGCCGCATGAATTTTTCCTCTCCCCGCGTTTTTACCTGAATGGCGTAATAATTCATCTGTATTGTTGAGAATAAATGATAATTGCCATTGAGTAAACAGCCGATACTGAAAGCGGAGTTTTCTGTGATAAGAAATTACCTGCTTGCAGGGTTATTTATGGGTTTTATTGCCGTGTTTCCGCTGAACGCGGCGAATATTTCTTTTCTGGTCATGGAATCCGGCCAAAGCAAGGAAGACCCTGCCGGTCAATATCCCATTTTATGGGAAAATGGCCTGTTGGAAATTTTTTTTGAGTCGGGACACATAGTGACTAATTTTCCCATAATGAAGATTGACGAAAAACCCGCGGATGGTTTTCCCGATGAGGCGGAAAGGGATTTTGAAAACGCGCAAGAGGGAGGGATGGATTTTTTTCTGATAGGGATTGTGGATTACGCGCGGTCCGGTGTTTCACTGCGTTTATTCAGCACCAAATCCCCTAAAATGATACAGGAACAAAAATACACGGTAACGTCATTCAGGAGCACCAAAGAAGAATATGAAAATATAAAAACGGCTGTCAAGGTAATGGCTGCCCGATTAAATCAGGAAGGTAAAAGATGAAAACTGCTATTTCTATTTTGATTGTTGTCTCATTAATGCTGCTGGTCAGCGCCTCGGTATGGGAAGGCGTTACCGACGTTGTTTCCACAGGGGATCTGCCGGGAAACTTCAGCATCGCAACAAATTCTTTTCCCAAAAATTCGGTGGTGGATATTACCAATCTTGAAAACGGCAAGGTAGTCCGGGCGATTGTTGTTTCCGGCCTTGAGACAAGGGGCCTTCTGGCGACGCTTTCCCGGAATGCCGCCAATTCTCTGGATTTGCGCGGCAATTCTACCTGCAGGATACGAATCACCCAGCCGTCGGATGATATTGCCTTTTCCCGTTTCAAGCTGGGCCCCATTGCCGCGCCGCCGTCTTCCATTTCCGAATCGGATACTCTTTCTGAGAACAATGTGTCTGAAGATACAGATAAAACGGACAAAAACGAAGCGCGGAATATTACCGCCTTTGAATCTGATTCCGGCGCGGATAACGCCGTTATTGGCGCCGCTGTCATCGGCGCGGATGATGTGAATACCGGAGCGGATTATCCCATTGCCGCAGACGCGGCCGCGGTCAGCGAAGAACCTGCGGTAAAACCGGTGAAACCGGTTCTGAAAAGTACCGAAATAATCACGTCACAGACAGCGCCGGAAGCGGTTAAAGAACCGGCAAAACCGGTTAAAGAAACTGCCGCGGCAAATCCCCGGACAAGAGCGGCGCAAACCCCGGCAGCGGCCGTTACCAAAACAACTCCGCGGGATACTGCCAAAGCGTCCGTCCAGGCAGTTCCGGAACCGGTTAAGGAAGAAACGGCGGAAATAATTCCGCAAGACGCGGCTGCTCAATCGTCTGTCCTGACCGTTGCGGAACCGGCTGTAGAGCCGGTTAGTGAAGAAACGGCGGGAGCGCGGGCGGCGGAAATAATTCCGCAAGACGCGGCCGTTCAACCGTCTGTCCAAACAGTTGCGGAACAATCAGCATATACCGCCGCGGAGCCGGTTGCCGCGGCAGTTGCAAAATCCGTTATACCGGCGGCGCTTGAAAATCCGCCTGAATCGAGGAGCGCCGGCAATTTGGGCATAATTTCCTCGGAAGAACGGCCTCCCAATACGGCGAACCGGTTTGTCATTGCGCCTGAGGATCTCGCCCCTCCCCTGAAAAAGAATAATGTATCCAATTCGTCTTCTTCACCGTCTGCGGCGTCTGATTTTTCACCGTTTCAGGTGCCGCTGATCAACAGCCTGGAACAGGGCAAATGTTATGTGCAAGTTGCCGCTTATCAGCGGGTTGAACATGTAGAGGATGAAATCAGCCGCATAGGAACGACCTATCCGCTGGCAGTGCAAAATGTCGGCAGCGACGCCAATCCCATGTTCCGGATACTGCTTGGCCCCTTGAATCAGGGCGAAAGCGGAGCCCTGCTGCAGCGCTTCAAAAGTATTGGTTATAACGACGCCTTTATACGGTATAATTAATTACTGTAATTTTGCTTCGCTGAACACAATCTCAACGCCGTCTTCCCGGTACAGAAGCCCTTTCAACTCAGGGTGATACTTAAAAGGTACGGATTTCTCAACGGAAAGATGGCGCGCGACATTGATGTATTTATGGAAATCAGACTTTGGCGTGATTTCATCGGTATGTCCGCTTATAAAAGTATCAAAATCAAGCTGAATGACCCGTTCCAGCATGGCTATATATTCCTTGACAGACAGGGATTCTATTTTGAACATCCACACCTGGGGTGTCGCCGAATCACTGGTCAGCAGCACCTTATGTTCTTTCACCAGGATCCCTATGGAACCGGCGGTGTGCCCTCCCATGCCAATCACTTCTATATGCAGACCGCCCAGGTCAAATATCTTACCATGATCCAGTTTCTTCAAATTCCCGGTGCCGGCTTTAATATATTCATCGGGATTAAAATCAGGGGGCGGGACAATGCCGTATTCTTTTAATTGTTTAACGGCTGTTAAACGATATTCTTCTGATGTATGAAGGCGGCATAATTCAAAATCGGTCTCATGCAGCCAGGCTTCTTCAAACTGATAAGCGCCGTTGACGTGATCAAGATGGCCGTGTCCTAACACGACGTATAAAGGTTTATCCGTTATTTCTTTGATGACCGCAGGCAGGCTGCCGATGCCGTATACCGTGTCAAATAACAGGGCTTTTTCATTTCCGATCACTAGATAACAAAATACACTTTGGGGGTCATATATGCTATAAAGCCAGGGGTAAATCTCTTTTATCCGGTAATAATCATTATTATTCATTGTTTCCCTTTGTTATGTGTTATCCAGCGCTTTGCGGCGTTCCCGCACACGGGCAAGCCGCTGTTCCATCTCCGCTGTTTTGCCGTCCCGAATAAAGGCCTTGAGCGCGTCAAGGCTGTCCTCAAACTGATTGATGCGCTTCAGCAGAGCTTCCCGGTTGGTGGTAAACAACTCAGCCCACAGGGGCGCGTTAAACACGGCAATACGGGTAAGTTCCTCAAAACTGCCGCCGCCGAAGCGGGTGATGGCGGTATCGGCCTCGCAGTCGATAAGGGAAGCGGCAATCACATGGCAGAGCTGGCTGGTAAAAGCGATTTTCCGGTCATGCTCCGCGGGGCTGGTTTCGGTAATACGGCCAAAACCCATGCGCTGAATAAGGTCTTTGAGGAAACGCAGATTTTCCGGTTTGTTGCGGGCCAGCGGCGTCAGGATATAATTCTTTCCCTGAAAGTTACAGCGGGCGGCGGCGGCAAAGCCCCCTCCCTCGGCGCCGGCCATGGGGTGGCCGGGAATAAATTCAATGTCTGAACGGAGTTTTTCCGCCCGGGCGGCAATACTTCCCTTAACGCCGGCAATGTCGGTTAACAGCGCGCCCGGCTTAAAAGAATGTTCCCATTCATCAAGAAACTTCAACAAGGCCGCCGGACCCGGACAGAGAAAAACCACATCGCAGCGGGCAAGCATCTCTCCCGCAGGATTACCTGTCCAACCCTGCGTGATAAGCCCCGCCTCTTTTGCCGATGCCAAAGCATTACCGTCAATGTCGTAAGCGAGCAGATTGTCCCGCGCTACGCCGCAGCGGTTCCGCAGCGCCATAGCGACAGCGCCGCCCATCAATCCCATGCCCACGATGCCGATGGTACATTCTTCAATTAACTTCATTGTTACTCCGTGTAGTCTGCGGTACACTCAGGGCTGCCAGGAAGAATTTTTTACCACGGAGTACACGGAGTTTCACGGAGGAATAAAGCGTTATCGTATCAAAACTCCGTGGTACTCCGTGTACTCCGTGGTTATATTTTTCCTGGTTTTTATTCTTCTTCAAATTGATTTACCTTCCAGCGCGGCGTATTTACGCAGCGATTCCATCAGTGAGGTAAATACATCGGGCGTAATGGATTGCTCGCCGTCGCAGAGGGCGTGTTCCGGATCGTTATGCACTTCGATAATCAGGCCGTCGGCCCCGGCGGCGATTGCCGCTTTTGACATGGCGGGAACCATCCAGGCAAGGCCCGTCGCGTGGCTGGGGTCTACAATCACCGGCAAGTGGCTTTTCCGTTTCAGGGCGGGAATAAGGGCCAGGTCGAGGGTATTCCGGGCAAAGTTGTCAAACCCCCGTATGCCCCGCTCGCAGAGGACAATTTTCTCATTGCCGCCCGCCATGATATACTCAGCCGCCATCAGCAGTTCGGTTAGAGTTGAGGCAAGCCCCCGTTTAAGCAAAATAGGCTTGCGGCTGCGGCCCAGTTCTTTTAACAGGGCGAAGTTCTGCATATTGCGCGCCCCCACCTGAATGACATCTACTTCCTCAAACAACTCAAGCTGGCTTAAATCCATTAACTCGGTGACAATGGGCAGGCCGGTTTCCTTTCTTGCCTCAAGCATCAGATCAAGACCCTCACAGCCCATGCCCTGAAAACTGTAGGGACTGGTACGGGGCTTGAACGCGCCGCCCCGCAAAAAGGCGGCCCCGGCTTTTTTGACCGACCGGGCAATTGAGGTAATCTGCTCGCGGCTCTCCACCGAACAGGGTCCGGCGATAACGGAAAAGGAACTGCCGCCTATGATCGCTTTTTTACCGTCGGCCCCCGGCAGTTCCAGAATCGTGTCCACCGGATGAAACTTCCGGTTTGCCCGCTTGTACGGTTCCTGTACGCGGATAACATTTTCCACCAGATGGTTGGCCCGCAGTGCTTCATCGTTGATGGCCGTGGTATCCCCCACCAGCCCCAGCACAATTTGGGCCGCGCCCTCGGAAAAATCAACCGTTACACCCTGTTTTTCAAGGCTTGCTGCCAGAGCCTGCGCCTCGGCGCGGCCGATCCCCTGTTTCAACGCTATAATCATGCCAATCTCCTAAAAAAAAGGAGGCTCAAGCGGCTGCCGCCGTCCAAGTCTCCGGTTTCTTCCATGAGAAAATACTACTATAATGGTGAAAAAAGTGTCAAGATGTTAAATTACACACAAGGGTAGTGGTGGCGACAAAGCGCTTGTAGAATCCGCCTGCGGAGCCCCAGACCGGCCTTTTTTCTCTTTCAAATCGTAGTGTACTTCGAAAATGTGAACAATAATCATGTTCCTCATGCCGGTCTGCTTTTATTCTGCCCAAATTTAAATTTCACTCGCTGGTCTCCTCCGGCGGGGTACTTGGATTCATATAACAAATAACAGTGAACAAATAACAAAGGGAAGATATTAGTTAGCAAGCGCGTACCAAAGGTACGATGCGTGTTATTAACACACTCCGCTTGCTGACTTCCCTCTTCCTTTGTTATTTATTATCTGTTATTTTCTCCCTGTTCTTTCTACCTCCGTGCTCTTTGTGTGAAATTTTTCGAAAAAAATCCCCTTTTGACTAAAGCTTTTTGCAGCTTCTCACCATATATAGTGCAAGGAGTTTCAAATATGAAAACTGAATTTGAAAATCCTGCTCAGTATGAGTGGGGACCCTTCCCTTTTGGGGACAGGGCCGTCATGGACATCCGCTATGACCCGGTATTCAAAGCGGTATTCACCAAAGAGACAGCGAAATCAAGAACCGCGTTGTCGAAACTGATTTCGGCGCTGATAGGCCGTACTGTCACAGTAGATACCATCATCGCCAATGAGCCGCCTATTGACGATTCGAGACAGCGGTATCTGCGTTTCGACGTAGCCTGCAAAACCGAAAAAGGCGAACTTGTCAACGTTGAAATGTCATTCAACCCAAAGACCAGCGAACAGGTACGTCTTGAATACCACACGGCACGGCTATTTGTAGGACAGGGTATTCACGGAAAAGATAAAACCTATGACGATTTGAAGGAAACTTATCAAATCGCCATTCTGGCAAAGGAAAGATTCTTCCCCGATGAAAATTTCGCGCACAATTTTATGTATTATGACCCGGACAACTGTGTCCCGCTTGGCGGAAGAACCAGAATAATCACCGTAGAACTGGTAAAGACAGGACCCGTAGTGGACAAGCCTATTGAAGAAATGACCAATGCTGAATTATGGGCGGTATTTTTTCAATATTTGACAAATAAAGAAAAAAGGGGTAAGATAATTGAAATAATCAATCGAGAGGAAGGAATAGCGATGGCGTTAGACACTTTGGCAAATATCACGCAAGACGAGGAAGAATACGCACGTATGTGTAATCTGATAAAAAGTGAACTTGACTATCAGACCGGAATGGTAGAAGCCAAGCGTGAAGGGCGTATGGAAGGATTTACTGAAGGCCATGATGAAGGACTTACCGAAGGACTTAAAAAAGCCAGTCTTGGCATCGCCTGCAAGATGAAGAACGCGGGGCGACCGTTAAATGAAATTATGGAATTTACCGGTCTTTCTATAGAAACCATTGAACAAATAACAAGTTCAAATAACAAGTAAGATATTTGTTATTTTCTCCCTGTTCTTTGAAATTTCTCCGGAAGATTTCACACCAAGAACACAAATTCCCTAAAAGGTGACTGTTTCCGGTTTTGTCTAAACTTGACCCACAGATAATGTGTAAAAATTCCGGCAAAGGGAGGGCAGCGGGGGCGGCAAAACCCTTGTAGAGTTCCGCGGCGCGCTCGGTTGGATAAATCCAACCGGTTTTAGTGTAAGCGATAGATTTTTTGTGCGCCGGAACCGGTTGCATTTGTCCATCAACGCCCCTTAGCGGGGCGCTTTTTTTCTGTTCCCGCCTGCGGAGCCCCAGACCGGCCTTTTTTTCTCTTTCAAATCGTAGTGTACTTCGAAAATGTGAGCAATAATCATGTTCCTCATGCCAGCCTGATTACCTTTACTGCGTAACCTAAAGCAATTACTGGGCTTAGGCCATGTTACCTTTACTCATCCACACGCTCACCGGTTCGCGTGCGTTTTCTGGGCCGGTCTGCTTTTATTCCAGCCCAAATTTAAATTTCACTCGCTGGTCTCCTCCGGCGGGGGAACACAGTATCAGCGCCCTGTCAAAGGGCATTTACGGATTAATGCAACCGGTTCCGGCGCACAATAAAATCTACCGCATACACATAGGTCGGCTGGATTTATCTAGCCGAGCGCGCCGCGGCCAAATGTTTTGCCGCCCCCGCTGCCCTCCCTTTGCCGGCCTATTCCGGAAAATTGTGGGTCAAGTTTAGGGTTTTGCTGAGGGTACTTGACTGTCACCATTGTACTAACTTTTACATGAAAAATGATTGAGGATGCTTTGAAAATTGCATCATTCTTGAATGCGGACTCAGTGAGTTAATAATATCCAATAAAGGACGTTCTTTTATGCTTGCTTTTAATGAAGCAGAGCATAGATAATAATGGACTACGGTTGTATATAAGGCGCTTAGCGATAATAATGCATTTTCTAAATTTGCGTCTTTATAATTTTCTGTGCGATTATGCTTTAAGTTGTTAAAAGCCTTATGCCAATTTGGTTCCGATCCGTTTTCCCATTCGGTAAAAGGCTCGAAGCCAATATTATATTGTTCAAAATATAATGGTTCCGAAAGAAACTCAGGCATTTTTTCTTTTATAGCATGATAATAGTCATCAAAATTTGGTCTTTCTTTTTCAAACTCTAAAGCCAGATATATTTGCTTCAGCAATACATCTACTTCTGAAGCCGCTGCAATGATTATTCTTGTATATTCAATAGAATATGTTTTTAAATTATCCTCGCAAATTTCTACATATCGAGCGGTTTTTAACATATCATGCTCAATAGCCAAATAATAATTCCAATGTTTGTTGGGTTTCTTAAAATCAATATACATTGCTTTTCTCCTGTCTACAACAACGCCCAACCTGCTACCCGGCGGGAAGGACGTAAAACTTCAAACTGCTATAAATCCGTCAACGACGATTTTATAGCCAGCCGCCAACGGCGGCTTTAGATTCCTACTCCCACCCCCCGCTCCAAACAGGATTACCGCTATTGTAATTAAAGAACAGGTAAACCCCCGGTTCCACCGTGTTTTCCATTTTTTTTGCGGGAGTGCTGCTGCCAACGTATACCGCGTGACCCTGGTTGTTCAGTAGCGTACCGGAATTATTTTCTACCGTATTGCTTGTAACATCTCCGTTTGAACCATAAATAGTACCACCATTCTTGGTAAAAGTTCCTTGATGCACATATACCCCGCCGCCGTAGATGTAGAGGGTGGAGGATGTGGAGGAGGTCGAGACAGTATTACCTAAAATTTCACCGCCGTTCATAGTTGAATTAAGCAGAGAATAGAATGTGGAATAGCGGAGAATAGGCGGGATTTTGGGGAATTTAGCGGGATTTATCGGGAAGCCGTATTGTAAAGGGCTTTCACATTGTGTAATGCGAAATTGGTTGCGTATTTAGGCGGCAAGAGCGTCCGACATGGCCCCAGCGAGGCGGCGAATGTCTTTATAACTAGCTAATTTAGCCAACCATCCGGGGGGAATCCCTTTAAGTCCATAAGCAATTCCGGCCAGAGCGCCGGTCACCGCCGCCGTGGTATCGGTGTCATCGCCAAGATTTACAGCCTTTAAGACAGCATCCCGGTAGTTATTCGTGGTAAGGAAGCACCACAAGGCGGCCTCCAGGGTATCTATTACAAAACCGCCACTCTTTATATCAGTTTCTGGCAATGCGTCAATGTCAGACCATAAAATTCGGGAAAACTTTTCAAGCGTATCCTTACCAAGGTAGCGGTTGCCATGATCGTAACAATCCTCTTGAAACCCGAAATCTGCCTGAAGTTCCTTATATGCGGCCTTTTTTTCCATACCGCCGAGGAGTTTAAGTAGGTATTCGATATAAATAAAGCAAGCTGTTACAGACCATTCGTGAGCATGGGTGATGGAAGAGACGGTTTTGGTAGTTATAAAGCGTTCAAGTTTCGGCCTATCAACCAGACAGAATACAAGTGGAGCTATCCGCATTAGAGAGCCGTTGCCGTTCTCATTTTCTCCAATACACCCGGCTTTCTTGGGAGCAATCCCTTCTTTAAGGCGGTTAATAGCTCTTGCGGTCGATATTCCAATATCAAACACTTGCCCATGCGCCGTGAAAGCGCCAGTGTCATGCCATAATACAAAATTTCGGGCTATATCTTCCGGGGCAAAGCCGCGAGCAAGGGAATCCACTAGGCATAAAGCGAGGGATGTATCATCAGACCAAGTGCCGGGTGGCTGGTTGTGCGAACCGTAGCCTTGCATACTGTCTACCCGGAAACTGCCCCTTGATCGAAATTCTACCGGCACACCGAGGGCATCTCCAACGGCAAGACCGAGAATTAAAGATGATACTGATGTTTTCAAGTCTTTTATAGCCAATTTATTTATACCGCCTCTTCGTAGGATTCACAGTCCGCGCCATTCCAATAGACATCGTTAGGTTTTGATTCGGGGGCTTCATAAATTTGGCAGTTAGCGGTATCCGCACGGTCTAATTTTACCCCATTAAATTCAGATGCTCTGAACATACAGGTTTGACAGGCTTTTGGATTTGCGGGAACTCCCCCCATCGGCTCATTTTCCCAGCGGGGTCTCATTTCACTCATTCTCTCATCCTCCGGTAATTTGAGAAACAACCTCAATATCAAAGTAGGTGTTGCCGCCTTTTTTTTCAACTCTGATCACTTTGAAAGTTGTTCCCCGCTGGATAATCGTTTCGTCTTCATAGCCGAAACCCGCTTGTTTTGCAATGCCGTTCCAATTCAGACCAGCACCTTTTCCGAACCCACTAAAAGGTTCAGCATACATCATCTTTGTCCCTTTAGGGCAATAAATATTGAAGATGTAACCGCTGAATCCTTTCCCCTTTGCGCTTCCACAAGAAACAAAAGCCGCATCTGTGATGTTTTTATTAAGTAGCTTTTGTTCCAGTTGGCTTTGCGTTAAATTACGCAAGTCTTTTTCCGCTACCTGAAGTAGATTAGCCACACCGCTTGAGCTTTCCACACCCCGTTGTAACCACATATCAAAATCATAGGAGGACTTATCAATCAGGCGGGTCATTTTCTCAATGTCACTGGCCCGGCCTTCGGCATCAAGGCTTACTTTACCTATGCCTTTGAAGTTGTGCCAACTCCCATCGTAGCCGCGCAGTGGACGGTTAAAACCACCGGAGCCGCAAGTGTAATCATAAATTGCTTTGCGTTCCGCTTTAGTAGCATTTCGCCAGACATTGCCGCAAACTTCCCGCAGGGCATCATCGGCCTCTTTAGGAGATTTTGCCCACAGTGCCGCATCTTTCCGGGCCTGTGAAAAGGCATCATCTAATCCAGCCTTAAATATACCGCCTTTTTTTAGCTTTGTCAAGGAGTTTTGAACCTGTTTTAGGCTTGTCTGGACTTCATAATAATGCTTGCCTTATGATGGCGGGAATATAGGGGATTTTTCAGGCGATGCAATTAGAAATTTAACTGGCATGATAACCCGTTTTTTGAGCGGGATTTTTCATTCATCTGCTGGTTCCAGTGAGCCAACCGGTGTAT
>Ga0268262_10002437_pt1 | contig 21510 bp, 24 predicted proteins | sample TergutNc150P3_FD_190354 | JGI IMG/M metagenome (GOLD analysis project Ga0268262, IMG submission 190354) | Nasutitermes corniger P3 segment gut microbial community from laboratory colony in Florida, USA - Nc150 P3 (SPAdes) (version 2) | ecosystem: Host-associated > Arthropoda: Insects >... | reverse complement strand
ACGCGTTACTCACCCGTCCGCCGCTCGCCTAGGGTTGCCCCCTGCTCGCTCGACTTGCATGCATCAGACACGCCACCAGCGTTCGTTCTGAGCCAGGATCAAACTCTTCATAAGTTTGCTGACTTTTTAAAATCAATTGTTTTTTGCCTCGCTATTAGCGAGAGCATCTGGTTCGTTCCGCCATTCGGCGGATTCTTTTCTGAATTTTCAAGTTGCTAATTTGTTTCTGAGAACAAATATATGGGAGAATAAATTTAGAAAAAAAAACGGGATTTGTCAAGGGATTTGCTTAAAAAAGTGAAAATAGCGTGTATATATGGGCTAATTTTTTGTATTTTAAGCCTAATGATAAACCAAACCACGAAATTAAGGCTAGAAAAACTGCAAAAGCAGTTTAGTATGCTTTCCAAAGGCAAAGAGAAAGTTTTACGTGAGATTTTTTTAGCGGAGATTCCAGAATCCGTTTATAATTCAAATGCAATAGAAAACTCAACTCTTTCTCTTGAAAACACCGAGAAAATTCTTTTGCAAAATTCAGTTCCAAAGGAATTGAATATTCGTGAAGTTTATGAGGCAAAAAATTTGGCAAAAGTTATGGAAATGCTACTGGGAAAAAAACAAAAATTAAGCTTGGATTTGATTTTGCATCTGCATAAAATTTTATTGCGCAGCATTGACGATTCCATAGCAGGCAGGTTTCGCAGGGGCAAGGAATGGGTGAGAATTGGCAACCATATTGGAGCAAATCCAGATTTTATTCATAACCTGATGAGCAAGCTTGTAAACGAATACAATAAGAAAAACGATATTTACTTTTTAGACAAAATCGCCCATTTCCACGCTGAATTTGAGACTATTCATCCTTTTTGCGATGGCAATGGGAGAATAGGCAGAGCGCTAATAAATCAGCAACTCATAGCTTTGAATTTGCCACCTATTATTGTTCCTAACAAAGGCAAGAAAGCTGATTATTATCCGCTGTTTGATAAATACGTTTCAACTTTTAAATACGATGGTTTCACAAAAAATTTCGCCTTGCTCTTATTGGAATCCCTGCACAAAAGAATTGCAATTTTAACCAGCAAACGCATTATTCCGCTAAACTTATGGGCAAAACAGCACAGCATAAGCGGCAACTCCGCCGCAAACAAAGCCAAAAGGCAAACCATACCCGCTTTCAGAATGCGTGAAAAATGGATGATTTCTGGTGATTTTCACGTAAAGTAGTCTTAGCTTTAACGTGTTTTTATGCTTTTCAAAATCCAAAGCGGCCTACCCTCTACAATCGCTCTATTCTTATCCATTCCTTCAATAGGTTTGCCAGTTTCAAGATCTATACCTGATGCATATTGGATAACTCGTTGCGCACAACTGGGTATATCTGGATAGTTAGCACAATTATCTCTTATCCGTTTTTCTATTCTCTTTATTTCGGCTTCCACGACTTCTTTACAGACGACTACATCGTTGCCATCAGACTCGGATTCAGCTACGACAGAACTGCTAGGCTTGCTTAAAGAATAAGGTGGGGGGGGCGGCTCTGGTTGCGGCTGTGGAGCGACGGGTGCGGGCGGTACTGGTGGGGGCGGCTCTGGTACTGAAAACGCATTATCCTCCGCAGCATTTATATCCCTTTGCAAGTCAAAAGGGATTTCTGCTGAGCAGCTATCTTTGCTTGAATCATCGCCACCGGAGCAAGAAAATGTGAATGCCAAGGCAAGCCCAATGCTTGCCATAAGTGCGATTTTTGAGGGGCTGTTTTTCATAATGTTTTCTCCGTATTTAGGAATAAATGTAGAAAAATTTTTCTATCTTCCATAGCAAACCTATGTTCAAGCGACTGCCATATCTTATATCAGAAGCGTTTAGAGGGCTTTCAAGGCACCGCCTTGTGATAATCCCTTCGCTTGCCACCACATTTTTATGCTCGTTTTTGCTAATAGCGAGCATGAACGCTCTGAGTTTTGCTGTGCAGCTCTCTGCCCAGTCCGCTTCTCTTTACAGGATAGAAGCCTTCTTTTTGAATACTCCAAAGCAAGAAGAAGCAGATTCAATTCAAAAAGTGGTTGCGACTTATGAAAGCGTTAGTTCTCTTATTTATATTCCAAACGAACAAGCACTGGACGAATTCAAAAAGAGTTTTCCAGAAGATATGCTCTACCTTGTGGAAGGGAATCCACTGCCGGCATCGCTACGAATTCAGATAAGGGCAAATGCGCAAACTATTGAAACTATTGAAAATATTTCTAAAAAATTGCTCGCTATGCCAGAGATTTCCGTTGTTCAATCTCCAACGGAATGGATTAAAAGATGGGAAAGCTTCAAGTGGCATTTTTTTGCAATCCCTGCGGGAATTGCTGCTCTTATGCTGACCATCTTGTGGTTGATAATGTGGAATGCCATGCGGCTCACTTTGATTTCCAGAAAAGAACTGGTGAACAACATAAAATATTCGGGTGGAACGGAGTTTTTTATACAATTCCCATTTGTGCTGGAAGGTTTATTGCAAGGGCTTGTGGGGGCAGGGCTTGCCGCTATTCTGTTTGAGTTTGCAGAAAAAACAATTATAGATTATTTCCCTATACTCTCGCAATTCACGCAAAAAAATCTGAACGCAAGCCTTTTTGTTTTGCTATTTGTGGCAGCTTCCGAAGCTGTGGTCAGTTATCTCACCGTTCGCAAATTTTTAGTTAGAGGGATATAGGCAAGTGGCTAGTGGTAAATGGCTAGTGGCTAGTGCTTTGATTCTGCTAACATCGCAGGCTCTTGCCGCACCGGCAAGTTCTGTGGACAAGCAACTCAAAAGCAATGCGGCGGCTCTAAAGAAAAATCAAGAGGAGATACAAAAAGCAGAGACAAAGGTTAGGGAACTTGAAAACAAAGAGAGCGGAGTTTTAAAAACCATAGCAGAGATAGATCAAGGACTAACGCAGACAAGGGAGCAGTTGTATGTTCTGCAAAAAAAAGAAAGTTCGCTTAGAACCGCGATAAAAGAAATAGAAGAGGAAATAACCCATTTGCAAGAAAGCATAGACACCCAAAAAAAAGCCATAGCTGCAAGGCTAAGAGATTTGTACATACACGGCAAAAGAGAAGAATGGGAACTTTTATTCAACCTATTAAAAGAGAATGAAAACCCAGAGCGCAAGCTCTATTGGGTGCAAAGGCTTTTGGAAAGCGACAGAGTGACCATTGAAAACTACCTCGCATCAATAGAGAAGCAACGGGAAAAAAGAGAACAACTCGGAACCAAGCAAAAAGAAATGGCAGAACTTCACGAGAACAAATCCAAGGAAGAGAGCAAATACCAAAACCAGTTGCTGTTTCAAACCGAGGTTTTAACCAAGGTTAAAAAAGACAAAACAACCCAGCAAAGAGTTATTGAAGAGTACAAGCAGAATCAGCAAACATTAACTGCGCTAATCGCAACACTTGAAAAAAGACGCCAAGCAGAACTCAAAAGGCAGGCAGAGTTGAAGTCGAAATCGCAGTCGCCCGCTGAAGCAAAGAATAAAATCGAAAACGAAGTTCCGATTGCGGTTGGGCCAAAATGCACTCCGCTCAGCGGGGAAATAATAAGCCACTATGGCTACCACGAAAATAAAGACCTCGGCATAAGGCTTGAGCACAAGGGTACTGAAATAAGAGGGCAAAAAGGAGACGCTATTAAAGCAGCTGCCGCAGGCACGGTTGTGATGACGGGAAACATTCCAGGGCATGGTCCCTCTGTTATTCTTGACCATAACGGTTCTTATTACAGCGTTTACGGACATTTGGCAGGCATAAAGGTTAAGGAGGGAGAAAATGTGAAAAATTGCCAAGAAATTGGCTCTGTGGGCAATGCGGAATCCACAAATGGCTACAAACTTTATTTCCAAGTTTATAAAATTTCGTCAAAAAGTGCCAAAGGGCAAACACAAGATCCTATTCTTTGGCTTAAAAATTAACCTTTTTTTCAAAAATTTATATATATTAAGTAGAATGGACAATATCCCTGTTACAAAAGAAACTTACGATTTGCTCACGCAAGAGCTGGAAAACTTGAAAAAAGTTGAAAGACCTCGTATTTTGCAAGAAATTGCCGAAGCTAGGGCCCAAGGCGATTTAAGTGAAAATTTTGAATACCACTCTGCCAAAGACCAGCAGGGCAAAATTGAATCCCGAATACAATTCTTGGAAGACAGGGTTGCCAGAGCAGTCATAATCGAGCACGACACCGCAGGTGCCGCCCGCATTCTGTTTGGCGCAACCGTGAAAGTAAGAGACCTGTCGCTTGGCAAGGAATATGAATACACTTTGGTATCTCCAGAAGGCTCAGACCCAGTAAATGGCAAAATAAGTTCTGTTAGCCCCATTGGAAAAGCCCTGATTGGCAAAACAAGGGGCGACAAAGTTGAGGTTCAAACCCCCAAAAAAGTGATAAAATTGGAAATTTTGGACTATAAATAGCAACAAAAGGAGTTTTTTTTTATATATTTATATATGGAGTATATATGAACCTTAAATTTAAGTTTTTTACGGCGTTTTTCTTGTTGCTCACAGTCTCTGTATGGGCAGGCAAGTGGACAATAGACAGTTTCGACGAATCTCCAGACCCTGGAGATCCAGATAAGTACATAGATGGAGACTTAAATCCAGTTAAGCCCGGGCAGGTGAGCCAGCAGAGCAATACCTTGTATGTAAGGCAAAAGTTTGAAGATACGTTTGGAGACGAAGGTGCCACATATCAAATTTTCAAGGGCCGCCCAACGGCAGAGGCTAAAAGTCTTGGCAAAATAAGCGTGGATGGCATCTCTTACGGAACTCTTCTTAAAATGAAATTATTTTACAAAAGAAATGCCACCGGCGATGACGATTTGGAAACAGTGTATTTTGATGGAAAAGACATTCTTGTTGAAGGAAGCGACCCTGTTTACATAAATTCAAATGGCAAGATGATAGAACTAAATCCAGTGGTGCTAATGGATTTTAAAGTATCCTTGACATCTGAGCCTGCTGGTGCAACTGTGACGATTGGCGGAGCAAGCAAGGGTAATACGCCACTCACATTCAATCTCGCTTCTCAGAAAACCGTAACTGCGATTATAACTAAAGATGGTTATTACACGGTGGTTAAGCCAATCACACCATCAACCAAGCAAATGGTGCAAGAAGGCGTTTCGCTAGTCCAAAGAAAATCTTTGGAAAATCCCGCAACAGCCTATAAATCTAAATTTCAATCGGTAAAATCGGATAAAAACGCCGTGAAAAACCTTCGTGCCGATGTTAAGAAAACACTGGATAATTACAATTCAGACAGCAAAAAAGCAATAGACGCGGTTTTGTCTAAATATCCTGCAAATCCGCCAAAAGCCTCAGAAGAAAGCTCAAGCGACTACTCTGCCCGCCAAACTACATGGAGTAATACGCAAACCAAAGAAAGGGAAGCCCTAAATAAAGAATCTCTAGGTATTTTCAACGAACTCAAAGAACTGCTCGCAGAAATAGATGGCGCTATCAAAAACTTAGATTCAGCCCCAGCCCCCGTTGCTGTGGCTAAAAAACCTCCTCCTCCACCTGTAAAAGACGATGATGAAGATGATGAAGATGCCGAATACGATGAAGACGAGGATGAAGACGAAGTTGGAAAGGGTGTTGCCGCTCAGGAAAAATACGATTATTCCAAGTATGGAGCTACTGGCAACGCAACGCAAATATTTGGAAATACCGATGAATATCTGTTCTGGACAGGCATGGCATTTCTTGCAAGCGCAATGGGCAATGGCGTTGTAGGCGTTTTGCAAATGATGAAATATAGAGAGGCAAAGAAGGCTCTAGATGAAACACAAGGCGAAATAAATAGAATAAAAGAAGTGATAAGGGATACTTGTACTGCCAGACATGATAGAAATCCCGTTGAAGATGCCTCTTGGTGTACGTCTCAAGTTATCAAATATGCATCAGGTAAAGATCTTGAAACTGGCAAACCAATAGAGGGAATGGAAGATGGTAAGGCTGTTACCGAGGGTAGACCGCTTTGGATTCTCAACAAACATTTGGATAACAACGACAAAGTAACTAAGAGCTATCAAAAAGGTTATATTATTTTCTTTAGCGCAGCGGCGGTTTCTTTAGGTATAAGCATAACCCTATTCGCATGGTGAGCGTTAGGATTTCGGTAAATAAAATTTTGTGCGAAACCCTCATCGGGATTTATCCCGATGAGCTCTATGAAAAACAAATGGTAGAGTTTGGGTTTTCTTTTGAATATGATTGCAAGCAGGCAATTTCTGCCGACTCAATAGACGAAGCTGTTGATTATGCCGTTTTAACGGAATATTTAAAAACATTCGTTTCTAGCGGTAAATTCAATCTTTTAGAAACCTTAACCGCCAATATCGCAGAGAAAATTTTGGCATTTTCACCCAAAATAACATCTGCAAAAGTCTATTGCACAAAGTTGAATGACTTGCACCCAATGGCGGAGATTGAATGGAAAAAATAGATGTTGATGGTTCTGGGTACCCAAAGGTTCTAGCTAAGTCTAGATATGCTTTGCCTATTTGGCTTAAAGGGCAGGCATTTGAGGGTGATGAATTTTGCCTGGCGGCGGTAGGTACCAGAAGCCCTAGCGGTTTGGCTGCAAGCTCTGTTAAATCTTTGGTAAAAACATTATCAAATTACAAGGTTCGCATTGTCAGCGGGCTTGCCCAAGGAGTGGATTCGCTTTGCCACACTGCTGCAATAGAAAACAATTTGCCAACCACCGCAATTATAGCCCAAGGCTTGGATATACCCCTGCAAAGCAGCCAGCAAATTCTAGCAGAAAAAATTTTAGAATGTGGCGGAAATATAATCACCCCTTTTTCTCCTGGTTCGCAGGCTTATCAAGGCTCTTTTGTTAAAAGGAACACTATAATATCTGGAATGTCAAGTGCCACAATAATTGTGGAAAGCAGAGTAAAGGGTGGAGCAATGCACACCGCAAATTTTTGCCTAAAAGAAAACAAGCCTCTGTTTGCACTGCCAGGTTCTCCAATGAGCCCAACATCGGAAGGCTGCAACTGGCTTATTTACCAAAAACAAGCGCAAATTATTTGGAATATAAATAGCTTTCCAGAAATACTGGGTTTAAATTCGCTCTTTCCTTTATCTGAACCACAAGCACCAAGGCCCAATTTACCAGATAAATTCCCAAATTGGGCTACTAAAGGGACTATTTTGGAAATAGACGATATTTGCGAGCAGAGCAACAAACCTGTGAACGAAATTCTAGCTATGCTAACGGAAATGGAAATAGAAGGCAAATGCAAGGTCAATGGACAGAGCGCAATATTTTTCTAAATTCTACCCCATGCCTCTTAAAAAGCTTTTAAAAAATCTTTGGTTGTATGGATGGATATTGATTGTTCCGCTTGCTATTTTAGCCAGCTTTATGGATTTGCTTTTGCTAGGCGGAATTCGCTTGTTTTTATCTATTACAACTGGTCAAAATGTTGTTTATATTGAACAGCTAAGAGACATAGGTCCCCTGCACTGGATTCTTTTAATGCTTGTGGTGGCAGCCCTGCGTTATTTGATAATAACGCTTAGAGTGCGCTCAGAAGAAAGACTTAGCCACAAGCTAGAAAGCCATTTGCGAGTTTGGTGGGTTCGTGCTGTGAAAAAATTGCATCCATCGCAATTCCACAAAGGCGAAACCAAAAACATTATGCACAACTCAAACTCCGCTGTTTCGGCTTTGCCAAAGGGTTGCAAGGTTGTTGCTCAATCTGTGCAAGCCGTGTCGCAGTTGCTGTTTTTTGTGCCTGTTTTATTTTGGCTATCTTGGCGATTAACCATTGTGCTGCTATTTATTTTTGCGCCCATAATGCTCTATTTGCAAAAAAGCATTAAAAAAGTCGGACATAGAATTGATGACCTCAATTTTTTTGCCGGTGATTACGATTCAACCTTATGGCGCTGGGCAGCTATTATCAGGTTCTGGAACAACCAAACAGAACTTTCAAAATATTTAACATCCATTTTCAAAAAAATTCACAATTTGAGAGACACATCTATACGCATGGGCGTTAAAGACGCAACCATAATGCAAAACGTAGAAACCATTTCAATATTGATAATGTGCGTTATTTTGACCGCTTGCGCTGCTTTAATTAAAATGCAAATAATGGAACCATTCCAAATAATTTTATTTTGCGCAGCTCTCTTTATATGCTATAAACCTCTGAAAGACTGCTCTCTAATTTTTTCAAATTTAAGGGATTTAAAATCAGCTTATGCAGGGCTTAAGCGTTTGGAAGACATGGAACGCTATGAAAAATTCTTTGAGGAAAGAAACGAAGAATACATCAGAATTGAAAATATGTCTTTTAGATATGGTGGTGATGACGAACCTTGGATATTCAAGTCTTTGAACAACATAATGAGATTAGACAAGCCCTTGCTCATTCAAGGCGATAACGGCAGCGGAAAAACCACCATGCTTCGCATATTATCGGGTATGGAAATTCCTCAGGAAGGCAGTATTTTTGTGCCACCTAGAATAAAAAATGGAGCATTTTATCTCTCGCAAAGATTATTTTTGCCACCAATTTCGTGGCTTGAACAGGAGATAAGCAAAAAAGAATGGAGCAATAACTTGAGGAACTTCTTTGCTGTTTTGGATTTGGAAGCTCTTTTGCACAAACACGGACATTCAAATGGGGAAATGCAAAGAATTGGCTTGGCTTGGGCTGTTGTCAGCGGCTGCCCTTTTCTGTTTTTAGACGAGCCTTTTGCCTTTATTTCCCAAAATATGCGTGAACCTATTTTCAAAGCATTCTGGAATGCCACAGTGGAAACAGACCAATGGTGGATGATGGCTTCCCATGAATTGCCGCCCGAAGCTTACCAAAATAGAATAATTTATTGGAAACTTTGAACGATTTTTTCCAAATTTTCCTTTGCGTTTTTTCCGTCTATGTAAACGGAGTTCTCTTTGTGCTTAAACCAGGTTATTTGACGCTTGGCATAATGACGGCTGGATAGTGCGACTTTTTCCACTATTGCATGTGGATTTTCATTGTTCTCCAAAGCTGCTTTTAAGTCCAAATACCCAAGGCTCTGCCATGCAGGAGCATTTAGCGGCACATTTTTGGAAAGCTCGGTAACTTCTTCTGCCCAGCCGTTTTCAAGCATTTTAACAACACGCTCATTTATTCTTTTGTATAGTTCAGCGCGTGGAAAATCCAACCAAACAGAGGGAATGGCACCTATGCCGCCAATTCTTGGGTTTATAGTTGATTCGCCTAATTCAATGGTTCTGAGCAATCTTTGGGTATCGCCTGGCATTATTTTGCCTTCTATGCTTGGGTTTGCTTTTAAAGCATCTGCATAAAGCAAGCTGCTTTCTTTGTCTTTGTAGTGTTTTTTCAGTTGTTCCCTGAGTTCTGGATTTGAGGGAGGCAACTCGCTTAGTCCTTGGCACAAAGCCTGCATATATAACCCCGTGCCGCCTGTGAGGATAAATTTTGTGCTAGGTTTTTGTTCTAGCAAATTTTTAACATCTTTTGCAAACTCGGCTGCATTGTATTGCTTTTCGGGCAGCAAAAAATCAACCAGATGGTGAGGAACCGCGCGCAAGCACTCCCCTGTTGGCTGTGCCGTTCCTATTCTAAAACCTCTGTAAATTTGCCTTGAATCCATGCAAATAATTTCTGCCCCCAGCTTTTGAGCGAGCAAAACCGCAACTTCAGTTTTCCCAGAACCTGTTGCGCCGAGTATTGCACCGAGTATTGGCATTTAATCCTGCAAGCAACGAATGCTATGAAAATAAGACTTGCCGTAGCCTTCGTTGACACTCTCAAGTCCGTAGTACATGCCCCGATAGGAGGCGTAGTTAACACTTATCTCCAAGGAACTCCACCAATAACCACCGTTGCCAATGCTGTTGAAATTGCCGTCTGAATTGCCCCAGCCACCCGGCAGAGCCGCAAAGTCGTAAGTGTCTTCACCTGAAGAAATCCCCTCATACGAATTCCAATAACTTGTAGCTTTTAACTGGGTTCCCGCATTTTTGCCAACAAATTTTGTAAGCACCCCCCATTCATAATCACTTGGTATATGCCAACCTTTGGGACATATTCCTCTATGCTTCTCAAATATGAGAGAAGCGCAAATCTTGGAGTTGCAACTATCTGGCAGTGCCATTGCGGTTGCCCAATCGTAAAGTCTGCCATAAATCTCACAGTTGGCTTCTTTGTTATCGTAGCATTTGCTGCCACTTATATTGTAATTCAAATTCTCTGCCATCCAAGTCTGAGTACCTATTTTCACAATTCTGTAATTCTCTATATTGTCGCCCTCGTCATTGCTCTCAACGTCTGATGTGCAGGAGAAAAGCAACGAGGCACAGAGCACCGTTGCAATAGGCACAAAACGTGGAGATTTAGCCATATTGGGAAGATAGAAATTTTCTATATTTGCCCATAAGTAGGAGCAATAAGCCTTAACCTTAACAAGGAGGCTTTTTATGGCTATTCCAGCGTACATGAAGATAGACGGCATTTCCGGCTCGGTGAATGTCTCAGGTAGAGAGGGCTTTGTTGAAGTCCTAGAGTTCAACCATAGGGTTTATGTCCCAACAGACCGCGATGACGGTTCGCTCACAGGCACTCGCAAGCACGATTCCCTTGTGCTGCACAAGGCTTTTGACAAATCGTCTTCGCTCCTCTACCAAAAGGTTTGCACAGGGCAAACAGTCCAAGACATCATAATCCGGTGGTATAAAATCACAGACAGAGGAGAGGAAGTTGCATATTTTGAACACAAGCTCGAAAACTGCAAAATAGCGAGCGTGCGTTCTTATATGCACAATGTAAAAGACCCCACAAAGGAGCAGTTTGTCCATCAAGAAGAAGTTACAATTCGCTACGAAAAAATAACATGGAACTTCTTAGACGGCAACTTGCAGCATACCGACCAGTGGAATCAGAGGTAGATTGTGCAGCACGGAAACCCTTCCATTTCCATAATAATCTGCAGCCGCAGCCAAAGCGAAGCTCTGAGCGTGCGGCGAAACTTGCTAGGCACGGCAAAATATCCAGATAGTTTGGAAATTATCGTTTTGGACAACAGAGAAAAAAACGAGGGTTTGTGTGCTGTGTATAATCAGGGAGTTGCAAAGGCGAGCGGCAGGGTTCTGGTGTTTATGCACGAAGATGTGTGGATGATGGAAAAGGATTGGGACACAGTTCTTTTAAAGAAATTCAGGGATTTGAAAGAGATGCAAATTTTGGGTGTGGCGGGCACAGCTTTGCTGGAAGCAGAACCTTATGCGCATTGGCCTGCGGCAAATATTCCCTACACTTTTGGAAAAGTGATTCATTTGAACAAAAAAAGCGAAGAGTTTTTTCTCGCTGTTTACAACGAAAGAGATGGAGACCAAGAGGCTGTGGTTGTTGATGGCTTGTGGTTTGCCATTAGAAAAACATTATTTGAAAAATGCCGTTTCGACGAACAGACATTTAGCAGATTTCATTTTTACGATTTGGATATTTGCATGCAGGCTCTTGAATTTGGCAAGGTTTATGTAACTGCCGATATTCGTGTTTTGCACAAAAGCGAAGGTTCTTTTGAAGGAGAATGGAAAGAATGGAGCCAAATTTTTGTTGAAAAATGGAAAGATAAATTGCCAGCAAAAACTATAGATGAACCGCCACACCCAAATAAACTCCTTAAAACTGGGCGCATTGATTTACGAGGCAAGGTTAAAGTGCCTAGTTGGTAATTTAAACCAAAATCCAGCCAGACATACTAGAGAGAAAAAAGAAGGCACAACTCAAAGCGCAAAGCACCTGAAAAAACATTGCCAAAATAACAATTATTTTGTTCATCGCTTGAAACGCTACTAATTTGAAAAAAACAATTGAAATGCAAGCCCCAAAAAGACCCGAAAGCGAAAAAGCAAAGTAAAGGTTTCTGTTGAAATGTTCAAATAGAAAATTATACGGAAACAATAAATTGAACCAAATCATAAATTGCACCGCAAGGCTATAGGAAATAGGAATTATCAAAACAAGCCAAGACATCAAAATACCTCTATGCTCAAATTAGAAATTTTCTCTTGCAATATATTTTTTACACCCTCTAAAAATTCCCTTGAAAGCGGTTTTACGGAATTTTCCGCAGTTTGGCGAACCACGGAATAAAGCTGAACGCTTAATAAGTTCTTGGGGCTAACTTGATGTATTCTTTGCACAATTCCCGCATAACTTTCAATATCTGTTTCGCTTGGGGTTTTGCCTTGTGCCTCGCAGAGCATAGTTTGTATTCGCAAGGGGAATTTTGAAGCTACAGATTTCAAATTATTTTCTATTAATTCAATGTTTATTTTTTTTTTCGGACGGTTTATAAAATCAAGCCATTCATCTGTGCCAGCATCTAATTTTCCCCAAATTTCGCCATTAAAATCCAAAATTTTCTCCAACTGCATTGCATTTGTTATCAGCACTAATTTTGGAATTTCTGAAATACCTTTTAACTGCTCACAGAGTTCTGCAAAATATGGATAAAGGGTTGGTTCGCCATCTCCGCTTAAAGCTACATCTTTCAATATTCTGTTTTTCTCTTCAATACAGGGAAAATGCTCAGACAATTTTGTTTTATTGTATATAGACAGCATTTCTTTCAATTCAAAAATAATTTCATCTACAGATGGAATTTTTGCAGATATATTTTTTTTATTAACTTGGCAATAAACGCAGCCATACGAGCACATTCCATTTGGTGTGCAATTTATGCCAACAGATAAGCCTTTTGCTCGCCTTGAAATAACCGGATACACAAAGTGAAAATTCTCAAATTTGCGATTGTGGTCTGCCCAAGCACTCATCAGTTCAGAAGTTGACATACAGCCTCAACTGCACAGTATTCAAACTTTCAAATCTGGCTTCGCCTTTAGCCGCTTCCATGCCCTCTGCCATGCGGTCGTGAAGCTGTTGTTGATAAGATAGTTCCAAATAGCGAGTGAGGGAGAAACGCAAATCTGCGGAGAGTTCCTCTATTCTGTAATTTTTAATTTTGGCGTTTTGAAAAAATATTTCGCCCAATAAATCAAGTGTAAAAAATCTTAGGAAAGAAAGCCTTACGTTAATAGAATTTTCCCAACCGTAATCATAAGATTCGTTGGTTGCGGTGACGAATCCGGTTTTTACCTTGTTGCTTGGAACTAGAATTCTTCTCCTTATTGTTTGCCTTGCGGCAAAACCAGTTTGAGCGGAAATATCTGTGGCATTTGAAACAACAGGTTGCAAATTCAAACCAACGCCCTCTCCTATGCGAAGCGGATCAAAAGAAGAACTTATGCGAATTTTTTCTCCTTTGGATAGGTTTAAGGTATCGGTCTCACTAATCCAATAGTATTCTGGAAACATGTGAGTTTTTGCATTCACCCTCATATATGGACCCATCCAATCAAAAATTCTATATACAACAGAGCTTTGAAATTGCAACAAGTCTTGGGCAACGCTCCATTGAGATTCTTTTTTTTCTTCGTTTAACCATTGCATATTTTGTCTGGTGTATAATTCCGTTAGCCAAAATGCTTTTGTGCGGTTGTATAGAGCGCGCAAACGCAAATCGCCAAGGGCATTCCACGCACTGCTTTTTTGTTCGCTCGCTGTCATCAGAGTTGTATAACTGGCAGAACCACCAAGCCTAAGCCCATAAGTCCAATGAGAATTTTTTCCAGCATTTATGCGCATTTTATGCACTCCACCTGCAATAAGCCGCCCTGTGCTGTCTTCAAAAACAATTTCAACATTAGTTAATTCACCTGGATTTACCTGCACGGTTATATAATTCAAAATGGAGCTCGCATTTTCTCCGCTTCTGGAAATTCTATATATTTGCGGGGGTAAAATCCAAGTTTTTACATCATTTTGCCTTTCCTGTGTTAAACCAAAGCCCCTGCCATAGCTCTTGCCGCTGTAAACTTCAAAAACTTCATAATTCTCAGACACAAATTCACCGTCTTGGTTTATGGTATTTACCACAAGCCCGCCCCAGTTTGGCGGAACAAGGGCTGTTTTTCCTTCTTCTACTTCCACTTCGTACACAAATCTATTATCTGCATTTCCAGAACCCATAATAACCATATAGGTTCCATAAGGCACAACTAAACGTTGTCCGTGTTTCCCAAGCCATTCCCTGTTTTCGTATTCTTTTGAAAGAGTATCCATTCTTACGGCTTTAAATTCAGGTTCCAAGCGGCTTTCTGTAAAACGGGGAACAAAAATCGCACCCTGACCCATGCCTATAAATGCTTCGTCTTGATTCATCTGCTCTTCTAAATCTGGTGCAGTCCAGCCTTTGTTTTCATAAATATCGCCCTTCTCGGAATCTAATTTCCGTACAAGCTTTTGGCTTTGTTCCAAGGCAATTTCAGAATTCGTGATTTCCACGCCCGGAAGCTCTGGGGGGCGCACGGCAAAAATAGTCTGAACCCAAATTGCAAGGATTGCCAGAATTAAAGCCTTTCTCACTAAATTTCTCCTGGAGGGGGCAAAGTTTCCATTTCTACGGGATCTTTAGATGGCGGCTTTTTAATTGTGTGACCAGATACGGAATTCATAACCGAATCTATATCTGCTATTGCCTCGTTGTTTATGTATTCCAAAAGTTCAGACAAACCACGTACCACATAAATGGTTTCCAAATTGCTGACTTTTTTGCGATAATCCCATTCTCTGCTCCACAAAACTCTTTTTGTTCTGTTTTCTTGCAAATGCATATTCATTGCCAAATGCGCATACCATTCATCTTGATTATCGTATTCCTCTAGCGCTCTTATGGTTCCGCTTATGGTAAAATCCGGTTCTTCAACATCTATGCTTCTTCTTACATCCGAAAAAATTCTAGCTGCCGAAAAATGACGAAAAAGCATATCAGATACCAAATACTCTGGCTTAACCGCCCATAATTCGTAGTTGTAAAAACGTAGCTGAAAAGGAGATTGCCTGTACACAATGTTATTGCGGCGATATGCTTCCGACACATCAAAATCCTTTATTCTAACCGAATATGGATAAGTACTTTCGTTATGCATCTCTTTTGGAGTTGGCACATAGTCAAGCTGGTAATAACTGTTCTCTTTAACACTTCCAAAAAAGCTGCAACTCATAAACATCAAAACAATGAGACCAAGAACTAAGTATTTCATATTTACCTCACCCTCTGCTTTTTTTCTTCGCCGCGAATAAGGAGAGAAGGATTTTCCCTAACTTGGCGGCTAACATCGTTTAAGTTTTCCACTGCTTCTTTTAAATAACGAACCACCACGGATAAATCTTCCTGATTGCGGTATATGAGCTGGTCTCCCCTTTTTGCCAAAAGCTCCGCAGACTTTGCCGCATCGTTTATGCTTTTTACAGCAGCCTCTATTTGCAGGTTTTGAACTTTCTGGTCTGTATGAGAAAGAAGAGTATCCAGCTTTGCAACCGCAATTGTAATTTTGTGCGCTGCTGCTTTAGATTCCTCTGCTACAGCATTGGAATTTTCCAAGAGTTGTTTTGCATATTTGGGAATGTCATTTATATCATTTGAATTTTTTATCCAAACGGTATCTAACCTAGCGGTTATGTTGTCCAAATTTGTCGCAATATTGGTAAATCGTTTTTGATTATAATCATTTGTGAGATTGAGTAAATTGTTCAGTATTCCTTCAATTTTTTCTGCTATAAGCTCTGCTTGCCCAGTGATTTGTTTTAACCCGCTAACCGAGGATTGTATAAAAGTGCCTTTTTTAGCATCGGGGTCGCTTGGAGAACCTCCGCTGAGTTCAATGCTTTTTAAGCCCGTTAAGGAAATTCCGCCTATTAAGTTGGCAGTCATGGTTGTTTTTATGGGCGTTTCCGAAGAAACCTCAAAATTCACTATAACGGCATTCAAGTCTTCTTTATCCACTTCCAAGCCTGTAACCTGCCCCACCACTATTCCATTGAGCTTTACTTTTGCCCCAGGGTTCAATCCGTCAACGGATTCGGTGAAGCGAGTTTTGTATGGAGTGAATTTTTCCGTTATTTTTTTGCCTATTAAAAAAGCTGCTGTTCCCAAAACCAAAAAGGACATAAGCATTACAAAAATGCCAAGCCTTATCCTTTCTGCTTTAGTCGTTTCCATTATATAATGGAATATAGAAAATATATTCAAGTGTTCTGGGACAAGGGACTAGGGACATGATTTTTATTGCATATCCCTTATCCCATTTCCCAAACATTCAAGTATGAGATAACCTCCTAAGCTATCTCTATCCGTTTGCTTTGGGCTTCGGGTTTGCGGCTTAGGGCAAGCGTTAGAATTCCGTTTTCGCTTGAGGCTTTTATGTTTGCGCTGTCCACTTCGTTTGAAAGGTGAAATTCGCGCTCATATTTATATTCCTCGTCTTCGCGTTTGCGAATAGCGGAAATTTTCAAGAGGTTAGCTTCAACGTTAATTTGAATATCCTCTTTTTTAACACCTGGTAATTCTACTTCCAAAGTATAAACACCATCTTTCTCAACGAGATAGCTTTTTGGTGCATAAGCCTTGGATTCTTCACCGCGAGCATAATCCATTAAGGTATCAAATACGCGGTTCAGGTTGTGCACGGGCGAGTAATTTGTAAGTGTCATAAGTCCTCCTTGTTGTGGCGGTTTTTATGCCGCCGTGGTTCTACGCTATAAATAAAGCAAAACCCGTGCCACAGGCAAAAAACGCTATTTTTGCGCTAAAAATGCGGTTTTTTGTGCAAAATTGCCCCAAAATGTTTCAAAATTAAAAGAAAAAATGAAACAAGAGTGTTGCATTTTTTTGCTATCTTTGCATTATGACTGGAATCTCTATGCCCGAAGCCCTCATTGTATGTGTAGCAATGATATGTTTAACTGTTTTTATTACACTTGTTACCCTCAAAGGAATGGATTATAATAAAAAGAAGGAATAAAGGGGGATTTATTGAGACAACAAAAATGCTTTCACAAATGGTTTTATATCACCATTTAGTACGGCTTCGGTGTTTGAAGTTTCGTGGCCTGTGCGGGTATCTTTAACGCGGCGGTCGTCTAAAACATAAGAGCGGATTTGGCTGCCCCATTCAATTTTTCGCTTTTCTGCGGCTCGCTCATTTCGCTTTGCTTCCTCTTCGTCTTTGTAATACTGAACAAGTTCGGCTCTCAGCATTTTCATTGCGGTGTCGCGGTTTTGAATTTGGCTGCGTTCCGTTTGGCAGCTAACCACTATGCCCGTTGGGTTATGCGTTATGCGCACGGCAGAATCGGTTTTGTTTATGTATTGACCGCCTGATCCGCTGGAACGGTAGGTATCCACGCGCAAATCTGCGGGGTTAATTTCCACCTCTGCATCTTCGTAAATGGGGGTCATGTAAACAGCGGCAAAGCTGGTGTGGCGGCGGGCGTTTGAGTCAAAGGGGCTAATTCGCACAAGGCGGTGAACGCCTATTTCTGAGCGGAGCATTCCATAGCTATAAGGGTCGGGAAGCTCTAGGGTGCAGCCTTTTATGCCTGCGGTATCGCCTTCTTGAATGTCCAATACCTTGAAGGGTATGTTTTCTTTTTCAAAATACATCGTGTACATTCTGAGTAGCATTTGAGTCCAGTCTTGGGATTCCGTGCCTCCTGCGCCGGAGTTTATAAAGAACAGTGCGGGAGCGGCATCGTCTGTGCCGTTAAGCATTTTTCGCAGTTCCATTTCGGAAATTTTTGCTTCTAAGGCTGCAACATCTTTTTCTATGCTTGCAACAAGTTCGTTGTCGTTTTCATTTTTTGATAGTTCGTAAAGCTCGCCCAAATCATCGCATTGCTTTGAAACGCTTTCCCAAGTCCCTATTAAATCCCTAATGGAAGCAGCCCGTTTTAACAAAGCCTGTGCCTTTGTGGCATCGTTCCATAAATCCGGGTTCCCTGATTGTTTTTCCAAAACGGCAAGTTCTTCTGCCTTAACATCTAAGTCAAAGATACTCCCGGAGCTTGTCTATTCGCTCGCGGATTGAAATTAAGCCTGTATGTGTGGTGTTTGCCATAATGGGGAATATAGTAAATAATAGGAATTAAAAGCGGTTTATATATGTTATAAGTCGCAATTCCAGCATCAAATCTTTTCCATTCCAAGATTCTTTCCACAACAGGGAATTATTCTTGGAAACATCATAAGCCATCCAAAAATCAAATTGCTTGCTGTATTTTTTTATTGCATAATTTTTAAGAATTTCAAAATCCATATTCCACCGCCAGTTTCTCCAGTGGCGGTTTCTTAAAACAAATTCCATACCTAGCCAATTTTCTCTATCATTGGAAAAAATATTTTGAACCCTGTCTTTTGCAAAAAAATCAAAAGCAAAATTGTCTCTATAAAAAGAAATGGTTTTTCCTAAACCAAGCTCATGTTGCAATATGTTTGTTTGCTCAACTTTAAATTCGCTACCAACAAACCAAGAAAAGGAGAGTAAATTTTTTGATGGTGGAACCGAACGCAGTTTTGCTATGTTGAATTTGTCTAAAACAAAGCCTTCCCTATCATAATCTACCTCTATGGAAAAAAATTCCAGTTCGTTGTCTGCTTCATAAAAAATATGACTATCTTGATAATTATGAAAAAAGGGTCTAAAGTAAAGAACTCCTTTTAGATGTTCTGCTTTTCTTGCTCCAAAGTCCATTCGCAAATATGAACGTATATCATCTATTTTGCATGGAACCTTAACAGGTTTGGAATCTTTTTTGGCAATACAAAAGGGTTCATCCAAATAATCTATTTTTTTTAGTGTATAATATAAATCTTGAGGCATTAAAATATATCTGGATGGCAGCAGGGAATCTATGGTTTCGCTTAACAATTTGTAAATAGCATGGGAGCAGTTGGCTTTGAAAAATTTATAAACAAAAACAGAATCCATATTTTTATTGAGTACCTCTTTGTACAAAATTTTTTCTTGGGGTGAAAATTTTATAGGAAAAAATACGAGCATCCTATCTGATTCCAAAGTATATTTTTTAATAGTTTCGTGCAGAGGCTTAGATTGATAGCGAGCCTTAAAATTTCCCCAAATGCCTTTTAATCCTACTTCCATAGTAGAAGCATCATCGGTTTCGGCTTTAAAATCAACTGCTGCATACGACATAACTGGAATGGAATCATTCCCCTCCACTAAAAACTCATGCCCAAATACGGAAGCTGGATTTTTTGAATATGGAGAGGCAAAAACTAAATAGAAGTCATTTGCGTGAATTATTCTCAGAGTACAGCACATAATCAGCAATACTGGCGCTACTTTGAGTTTTTTTAATGTCTTCAATTGTGTATCTATTTTCATTTTCTTTTCCGTCAAAAGAAGCTTTTTCAGGTTTTGCATAAGTATATCCAAGCATCAAAGATACAGTAGATAGACCTATGAAAAATAAAAGTCCCATAATTCACCCTCCTGCTGCTGCATTCTTTGAATAGTGCTTGCGTTGGCGGCAGAAAGTGGCGATGTTGAAGTATTTATGGAGCATTGTGGATAAATATAGTAAATCAGAATTTACTATATTCCATATATTAATAGAGGTAAGCAATGTGAGTTTAAACATTGAAATAAAAGAAATGATAATAAAAGCGCTGGAGTTAGAAGATATAGCTCCAGCCGATATTGACGACTCTGCCCCCCTTTTTGGCGAAGGGCTTGGCTTGGACTCAATAGATGCTTTAGAGCTTGTCATTGCCATTAAAGAGGAATTTGGAGTATCTTTTGTTCAAAATAGCGCAGAAACACGCAAGGCTTTTGCTTCTGTCAATGCTTTGGCAGAATATATAAACTCAGCAAAAAAAGGAGAAAATTGTGGATAAAGAAGCTATTTTTGAAACTTTGAAAAAAGTTTTGATAGAAGAATTCGGCTTGGACCCCAGCGCAGTGACACCAGAAGCACGGCTATATGACGACCTAAAGCTAGACAGCATAGATGCTGTGGACTTAATTGTAAAATTAAAGTCCGTCTTGCCCAAGAACATAAATCCAGCTGTGTTTAAGGAGGTACGAACGATTCAAGACGTTGTTAACGCCATTCATGCAATAATACAATCATAGCTTGTGATGGCAAGGCATGAGTTCAAAGACTGTGATTTCTGTGCTTTACTTGTTATTACCAATTTCTGTTTTGGTTGTTTTACGTATTTTTGGAGAAGGTTATATTGGCAGCGCGTTGAAATTATACCCTGTATTCATAAACTCCTTTATGCTCTTTTTGTTTGGAGCCTCACTCTTTAACCCTCCCACCGCAGTTTTTAAAATAGCGCTTTTAAGTGATAGTTCAATTCGCAATTCCGCGCACTTGTCGGCAATTGAAAATTATTGCCGCAATGTCACAAAGGTTTGGTGCATATTTTTCGCACTTAACGCTTCAATATCCCTTATCACGTTTTTATACGCTCCAAACTGGGTTTGGGCAATTTATAACGGCTTTATTTCATATATTCTTATGGGGATTCTTTTTGCTGTGGAGTGGCTGGTGCGTAAAAAAGTACAAAAAGGTTTAAAATGAATTTTACTGAATGTTACAGCGAAGATGGCGTGAAAACGCAGGTCAATTTTTTAAAAGATGTTGCCGCTTTGCGCGAATTCGCTGCCAAAAATCATTGGAACTCCTATATTTTGCACAGTGAAAATTTATATTATTTTGCTGTGGCCTTTGCTGGTGTTTTGCAAGCCAAAAAAAATTTAGCCATTAGTGCCAACTCAGGAGATGAGTTCATAAAAGAAATTAGCGACAAAGATAGCGTTTTTTTACCAGAAGAACAAATAAGGAATATTTGCGCCTCTTCCAAAGAGCCTGTTTCTGCACAGTGGCAACCCATTGACCCCCAAGCAAATATCGCTTTATGGACAAGCGGAACAACAGGCAGTCCAAAGAAAGTTGATAAAACATACAGTCATTTGGATATTGAATGCAACGAACTTGCAGATTTGTGGGGAAATGCCGCAAAGGATTGCTTGTTTTGCGAAACGGTTAGCCATCACCATATTTACGGGCTTTTGTGTTCTTTTTTGCTGCCACTCCGCATTGGTGCGCCTTTTTTCGCTGAGAAAATAGAAATGCCGGGCGTTTTGAAAAACTTTCCAGATAAACAAGTTGTTCTTGTATCTAGCCCAGCTTTTTTGAAAAGAATCCCTCAAGCCGATGCCTTCAAAAATTTGCCTGTTTTTATGATATTTTGTTCCGGTGGAGTTTTGCCTTTTGAAAGCGCAAAATATGCAGATAGCGTTTTTGGAAAATGGCCTGTGGAAATTTACGGCAGCACAGAAACAGGTGGAATTGCGCATCGCATTTCAAAAAACGGGCTTGAATGGCAACCTTTTTCCGTATGTTCCCTTTCGCTTGCAAACAACGGCTGCCTTAGCGTGGAGTCTCCATACATAGCAGGGGGAAAATTTGAAACTGGGGATTTGGTGAATTTTTTGGATAATGGAAAATTTGAATTAAAAGGCAGAGTAGATTCCATTGTGAAAATAGAGGAAAAGAGAAT
>Ga0268262_10002436_pt1 | contig 21522 bp, 20 predicted proteins | sample TergutNc150P3_FD_190354 | JGI IMG/M metagenome (GOLD analysis project Ga0268262, IMG submission 190354) | Nasutitermes corniger P3 segment gut microbial community from laboratory colony in Florida, USA - Nc150 P3 (SPAdes) (version 2) | ecosystem: Host-associated > Arthropoda: Insects >... | reverse complement strand
AAAAACTTGGTGGGATAATAAAATCGGCATTAAAACGGGCTACTATTTGCTCATCCGATCCTCTTTGTTCTGAACATGACCCGGGAAAAGATAGATCTTTACATGCAACAGCTTGCCATGCCTGTGTTTTTGTAGCAGAAACTTCCTGCGAAAAAAGTAATCGTTATTTGGATAGAACTCTTCTGGTTCCTACTTTTAAAAATTTGGATGCCGCTTTCTTTGATATAGAAGGTATATAAATTGAAAGATTTACTAAAAATTATTGCAGAACTTGGAATCGAACTGCATCCTGAAAGAATTAATTCTCTTGCGGATAAAATAGCGGAAATAGATTCTTCGGAAATAAATTCCGGCGAACATTTTTCATTACTTAAATCAACTTTTGGATTAAATATAAATAAAGCCATAGTGTCTCAGTTTGATGATGCTTGGAAAAACAACAAAGAAATTACCCCACAAGAGGTAGCTATAGCTTTAAGAAGCGCTTCTATAACTGCTATTGAAAATGAAAAAAGAGGAAAAACAGAAATTGTTTGGACAGGCCCATCTATAGGTCAGGTTCCTGTTAGGCATACGGAACAAGTTCTTTGTGAAATAATAAATTACGCCAAAAGAGATATTTTTCTGGTCAGCTTTGTAGCATATGAGATAGATTCTGTTATTAAAGCAATGCGTGATGCAATTGGAAGAAATGTTCAAATTAATTTTTTATTAGAGCCGTCATTTGAACATGGCGGCAAAGTTAGTCAAGATTCAATGAAGATGATGAAATCATTATTCCCATCGGCAAATATTTATTCGTGGTCAGAAAAGTCAAATTCTATAAGTCATTCTATAGGAGCAATTCACGCTAAATGTGCCATTGCCGATAGTGAGCTTGCATTTATAACAAGCGCTAATCTAACAACTGCTGCAATGGAAAGAAATATAGAACTTGGAGTACTAATTAGAGGTGGGAAAATACCAAGTGAATTAATAAAGCATTTGAATTCATTGATTAACGCAAGAGTTTTTGAGAAGTTTTGTAAAATTTGAAACAATGACTGTCCAACAAGTAAGAGACAACCTTAGAATAAATTCATATCTTCTGCCCTTTCACAACAACGAATTTTATTTGGGCTTACGGCATGCTAATTTTTCTAAATTACACCCTTCGGGTGCTGATGATTGCCGTGGCGCCGGAGCGTTTGGATTTGATCCTTAAACACGCCTTCGGCGTGCTGGAGGTTGCTCTTAAAAAGAAATTTGTCGCTATTTGTTAATTTACAGGAAAGTGTTACGTACCTCGGTATGACCGCGGCGCGGACGGCGGGATAAAACCCGCCTCATTTGTTCTTTTTTTTTGAGCCTTTCGGCGCCGGAGCGATTGGGTTATACCGCCCACACGCCTTGACGGCGTGCTTGAGGTTGCTCCCCCGCGCGGATTCGGACCACGGACCCAGTGGTTAACAGCCACTTGCTCTGCCAGCTGAGCTACAGGGGATTAAAATTCATCAAAATTCGGCGAACTTTGATGAATTTATAGAAAGTCTATATATTTTTGTCAAAATTGTCAATAGTTTTCGGTAAAATTTCATTTTTAAAGGTTTTACGCCTAAAAACCAAAAATGAGCAAAAAAAAACCCCGGAGAAAGGAGTAACTCCGGGGAAAAGGAGAAATAGGAGGAACATGATATCACATTAGTTTGCTACCTATATAACCTAATATAAGAAAAAAGGTTACAAAAAACAATATATAAATATTATTTTTTACCGGATTCGGCTTTCCATTCGGCTATAAAATGCTCATAGGCGGCTATTCTGGCTGATAAAATCGTGTCCTGAAGGCTGCCTCGGCCTATTTGGTCTGCGCCTTCCATGATATATAGGGAGTTTAAAATTCCTTCTATCTCCTCAACTTTACAGTTTGGATCTGATTTACAGCGGCGAGTAAGAGCTCTGATTTCTTCATCAAATGTCTCATTATAGGTTATATCCCGCCATTCTACTGAATTACCCATTTTATCCCTTTTTCGTCTTTTTAACGAATAAACTTTGATATGTATTTGTCCCAAACTTCCCTAAGACCGACGGGCCTGAAAGCGAATAATAAAGCCAAAGGAAGCATTAACATCTGGTCGGTAAGGTTTTGTTGATAAACCGCGGGGAATACTTTTATAGCCATGGAAATAAAAATCCCAAGCGCGGATATAAGCCAGACTAACCTAAGTAACGCGTCATAATATATTCGTTTTTCATCGTTTTTTGTAAACGCGTAGTAAACGCCTAATGGAATCGCGGCAAGAAGCAAAGGGGTGCCGAACAGCATATTGTAGTTTTGAAATGTATAATCATGGTTGGTAAAAAGATTCATAAAATAAAGAAGCAATCCAGCTATGCCGAAAACAAGCCCTGCGAGGCTCATGCCGATGCCCGCAAGTATTTTCCCTGCCTTGTATTTTTTCTTCTGTAAAAAGAAGAAAAAGGCAAATATAGCAGATAACACAAGACTAAACGCCAATTCTCTGGGCCACTGTTTCCGCGGGATATCCAGGATTGGCGGACGGTCGTATGATTTGTTAACGGTTTCAACGGAAATTACAAGTTTTTGTCTTTCGCCGTCCGCGCTTTTATACCAAAAATTTTCTATACGCTTCCCTACTTCGGCGGGAAGAAACATCTCTTCCCAAATCGTTGTAGGCGTGTCAATAACCTGCCCCATCCAGAAATTAAGCAGCCAATCGACAGTAGGCATAAACCATGTGTGGCGGCGTACATGCTGTCGATAAGTATAACGGCCCGGAGCTTCTCCGTACTGTTCCTTAAATTGTCCGTCTGTCGCAATATCGATAATATCGCGAATCCTTGTGGAGCAGTTGTCTCTGAAATGATGATAAAAATAATCTCTGTTTTCTGGAAGAACGTTTAACTCCGCAAAATCACGCACTTTTATCCTTTTTTCTGGAGGGACATTCAATGTATAAATTACAACATCGCGGTTCTGTTCAATATAATAACCAATATTCCAATTTGCGGAAGAAACTCCGCAACTGTAAAGAAGCCGCCCGAAAGTAAAATTGTAATAAAAATTTTGGCTTTCAAAAGAAAAAAGACCGTAATCAAAAAAACGGCTTGTACCATTGTCGGAATCATCAACAATCAAGGCTATATGCCCCCACCAAAAATAAAGCTCATCTCCCGGGCCCATTACGGCGATTTTAAGGGTAAGATTTTCCCCTTCCGCATAAAGAGCTGAAGAAACAAGAAAAAACAAAAGTAAAAATAATAACGGTAACTTTTTATTCATGGTTAAGTGTGCATAAATAATCAAGATTATTCAATACTACATTTTCTTATTGCCAAAAAGATTCATTGCAAGATCAACTTCTGCAATACTTATATTAAGACGGGACGCTATATCCGCAGGAGAAAGCCCTTCCTTGACAAGTTCGTCAATTTGAGCGCGAATTTGGCGTTTAGACGGCGGTTTTAACTCAGGCGGCATGGACGACGGAACAGACTCAAACGTTTTTTCATGACGGACAAGCGCAAGTTTCGGCATCTGCGAGCTAAGCTCAGGTTCACGTTCAGAGGCTGGAGCAGGCGGATTTTCAGGCGACGTTTTCAACGCGGCGCGTATTCCTCTGCCAAGGCTTGTATAAAGCGCTTCTCCTGTGCGGCTGCGATCCAGTTCCTGTACATATACCTTAACGCGCTTGTCCGCGTCTTCAAGAATTTCCTTTAATTTCTTGATTCGATCTTCCACTAACTGTGAGTCTCTGTCTGTTACGGCGTTAATTTCCGCGTTTAACCTGTAAACTTCGGATCTGTAATCCGCCAAAAGTTCGGAAACGGAAGTTTTGCGCTTTATATACCATTTAACGTAAAAAAATAAAAATAAACAAAAAACAAGAGAAAAAATCGAAATAAACAATGATAGTTCTTTCATAAGCTAATATCTATTTTCTTACCTAAACTCGGATCGCTTAAAACAGAAGGTTCGGTTTTGTCGTCTTTTTTGTTTTGTTCCCTATCCTTCTTTTTACCTTCACCTTGTTCGCCGTGTTTTTTATCGCCGATTTTTTCTACGCCTTCTCCCATATTTTGGGCTTCGTTTACCTGTTCAATCTGTTCTTCCGTTTTACGCTGATGTTGAACGCCTTGCACCGCCTGTTGAATTACCTGACTCTCCCGTTGAGATGCCTGAGCTTTGGCAACTTTGTCCATTTGGGTAAATAATGTTTGAAGATCAATTGGAGCTATAGCCATCCAGTCCCTTTTGGGCCATCTCGTCAGGTTCCTCGTACTTGGATACCCTTATAAGGCCGTTTTCTAAAATAAAGGTTGTAGCACGGTAATCGGTGCGAACATCCTCTCTTACGTCGCGAATCATTATCTTAACACCCGGATACACTTTTTTCGCCGCGGACACTTTACCTCGGGTTTGTATACTGTTCATGTATTCCTGTACTTTCTCGATTCTTTCATCCATCTTTTTTAACTCTTCTGTTAATATTTGGCGTCTTTCCATTAACTCCTGCATATAGGCTTCTTTTTCTTCCGGAAGCGTCTTACGCTGTTTCTTTGTGTTAATCAAAGTTTGAAGATCCATTTTTATTGTATCAAGTTCCTCGGTTGAAGTCGTTTTTTGGCTCATAAGCCGTTCCAGTTCCACTTTGCTCTTTGGATCAAATCCAACCTCGCAAACTGTTTCCGTACCGCTTGTCGGATTTCCAAGAACGTTGGCGCTGATTTCTTCTCCCGCTCTCAGGCGGCCTCCCATAATACTTGCGCGTTTTCCCATACAGACAATGCTTTTTACCGCGTCTACATTAGAGTTGATAATACCGTCGGTGACAACTACCATGTTTCCAACTTCTACATTGGCATTTTCAATAAACCGCGACCACAAGGATCTGCCGGCGCGCACTTTACCGCCGCCCTTGCCGTTTACTCCCTGATAAATTATTATGTCGCCTTCCGCGTCAAGCTCGGCTTTTGACACAGTTCCTTTTATTTCAATATTTCCATCCGCTTTTACGGAGAATCCGTCTTCCACATTTCCGCCGATAATAACGTTTCCAAGGAAAATAATATTTCCGGTTTTTAAGTTTACGTCGCCTTCAACCGTTAGCACAGGCTCAACGTTGATTTTACCGTTAGCGATTATAACTTGTCCGTTAATATTGGCGAGAATCGTATCTTCATTATCGCCTATTCGCACGTTATTCCCTACAGGCATTGGAATGTCGCTTCCCGCTTTTGCAGGAAGTATCTTTCCCGTAACGGTTTTTCCGTCTACTCCGTCTTCCGGCGGTATTTTTGTCGCGAGAATTTGATCCGCAACGACGTTTTGAATAATATTAAGTTCTTTGAAATTAACCTTGCCGTTCGCTCCCTCTTTTAACGAAATCTTTGTTTGATCGGTTTCAAAATTGTATTTAATATACGCGTCTTTTCCGTTAACAGCCCTTAATCCTTCGGCGACTTCCACATGTTCCCTATAAACCGGGTCGTCCGCGAATTCCTGCAAGAATTCTTCTTTAACTCCGTTGTAAACCCTGTTCTGTACAAGAAGGCTGTGATACGCTTCCAATGTCAGGTCACAGCCGCCTTCTCCCGGAGGCGTTAATATCATCGTAACTTTCATCTCGTTGTCGTCAACAAGAACGGAACCTGTACTGTCGTTCTGCGGTTTGTGGTTGTATTCCGCTACTTTGACATATACGCCTTCCGCCTCATCTACTAATTTTTCTACAAGATCCATGTCAAAATCGCTGATATCTTTCGCTCCGAGAGCGTGTAATGCGTGAGTTTGATTCGCCTTTTTGCCTTTGCCGACGGGAGGAGTAACTTTAAGAAATACTCCGTTCGGCCAGCGCTGCACATAAGCGTTTCCGTCTTTGTCGATTATTACAGGCGCTTCCGCCGCCGCTTCCTCCGCGAGTTCTTCTTCCGACATAACGATTTTCTTCGTAAGGGCGTGTTCATACGCGCGGATTAACCAGTCTTTTTTACCCGCGCCCATAAAACCGGACGAACCTCTTTCGATAATTTCGTATTCAAGGCGGCGGACGGACGTGTCAAGCATTGCGGCGGCTTCGTTTACAGCGGCTTCAAGAGTAGGCCCGGACGCGTCTACGGTTCTGATTGCCCGATCCTGATCCAGATGCTCTTTTACAATTTTCTGCAACTGGACAAAATCAATCATACTATACCTTTACGGATATTTGTTAATTTGGATCTAAGATGTAAAACAGCTTTTGTATGAAGCTGAGAAACACGCGATTCCGTTACCTGAAGCACGCGTCCTATGTCTTTTAACGTTAAATCTTCATAGTAATACAGAACAAGTATTTTCTTTTCTTTTTCCGGAAGCTCATTTATAGCATCTACTATGACGCGGCGGATTTCATCATTTACCACCATTACGTCGGGATTAAGGCTGGAAGGAGATTCTATGCTGTCTCCTATTGATACCTTGTCGTTCTCGTCGCCCGAGTACCATAAATCGTTAAGCGAAATAATTGAAGTGCCCGAAATTTTCTGAATTACTTTTAAATACTCGGATTCATCAAGCCCCATAGCGCTGGCTATTTCCTGATCCGAGGCAGTTCTTCCAAGCTGGGCTTCCAAAGACGAAATTGTCGTTTCCACTTCGCGGGTTTTCTGCCTTACCGAGCGCGGCACCCAGTCTATCAGGCGAAGTTCGTCAAATATGGCGCCTCTTATGCGCGTAACGGCATAAGTTTTAAATTTAACATTTTTTTCTGTATCGTATTTTTCTATTGCGTCGATAAGTCCGAAAACTCCAAAACCGACAAGATCGTCAAATTCAACATTATTGGGCATTCCTACGGCGACTCTTCCGGCCACATACTTTACAAGAGGCGCATATTGTTTAATAAAGGCTTCCCTTATTTTAGGATCCCGCGTTTTACGGTACTCTTGCCACAGTTCCTCTTCTGTCTTCTGTTCCGGCATTCCCAAACCTACCTACCTTGATCTTTACTTAACACTGTTCTAAGTCCTTGCGCCAGTTCCTGAGGATTAAAATCCCCCTGTAACGGCTGAGGCTTATTGCCCTTATTATACTGCGCTTGGGATGAATCCGCTTCATCTCCCATATGCGGCATAGCTGTAGTTTCCATATCGTCAAAACCGGTCGAAAAGGCCGTCGCCATGGATCCCAAATCCGGTAAAGCCCCCAAATCGTCCGAATCGCCCCCGAAAATGGGGGTAAAAACCGGTTTTTCAAAAGAAACAGGCGCGGAAGTCTCATTTTCAGGTTCGGATTCAGGTTCCTGAAAGCTTGTAAATTCCTGAGGCATGGCGCTAAAGCTATCCCTTTTAATAGTATAATCATCTTCAGTTGTTAGGTCTATACCCCCCGAACCGCGTTCTTCGGCGGCGGGAGCTTCGTTATATTCATTGTCAACCGTAGAACGTACCTTAAAATGCCCGGAAATTAATTCTTCTATGTTACCCAATTCCTGTGAATCCCCGGAACCTCTGTACATTTCCGGTACCGCATACTCGCCGCTGCCGCCCAGAGAAATATTAATCTGAGAACCAGGAGACGGCGGCTGATCAAAGCTGATCTTTGTCTCCGGAGAGTCTTCAATATATGTAAGCTCAGGGAAAAAATTATCGACAAGCATACGGATACCCGTTCCCAATGCGAAAAAAATAAATAAAAAGACGAGCGCTCTTATAAAGATATAAAATAAAGCAACGCCGAAAATAACGCCAAGCGCAATTGAAACAATTGCCGCGAAAATGCCGGCTGTTACTCCCCACTTGATACCTGCCATTTTCTACCTCATATTGTTTCCGGCGAACCGCCGAAAAATCTTTTAAGCATTGCCCCGAATCCGTGCGATTCTCCGTGCTTGTTCCTGTCCATGCGTTCAACAATATGCTGAACGCAGATGCTTGCTTTGCACTTAGGATCTACAACCATAAACGGTTTTTGCCTTATTACCGCGTGCGGAACGGAAGTATCGTCGTATATAAACCCAAGGTAATCTACTTTTAAATTCAAGAACTGGCCCGATATATTTATCATTCTGTCGGCGACGCTTTTTGCCTCCGCCGCTCCCCTTGCGCGGTTAACGACAAGTTTTAAGCCCATATTAAGAGAATCATACTCTGTTGCGATTATTTTTATAATACCGTAAGCGTCTGTAATAGCGGTAGGCTCGGGAGTGGTAATAATTACGGCATCGTCGGCGGCGGCGATAAAATCAAGAACATTGCTTGAGACTCCCGCGCTTGTGTCAATAATGATAATATCCGCGTTGGAAAGCGAATCAAGTTCTTTGATAAAGTCTTTCCTGTCTTCTTCACCGAGATTGGCTATCTGAGAGAAACCGGAAGCTCCGGCTACAATGGATATGCCGTATTCCGTTTCCACAAGAATTTCTCGGATTGTTTTTTGTTTTTTAATCACATGGTACAGGTTGTACTTGGGGATCATGTTTAGCATAACGTTAACATTGGCAAGGCCTAAGTCAGCGTCCATGACGATTACTTTTTTCCCGATTCTAGCGAATGCAAGCGCCATATTTACGGAAAGATTTGTTTTCCCGACGCCTCCTTTTCCTGAAGTAACCGTTATAATACGCGGTTTGTCGGCGCTTTTCACGCTTGGCTTTGCGGCAGGAGCCGCTTTTGCCGCAACAGTTCCGGTATTTTTACGCTTCATTATTTCCCGTAGTTTTTCCGCTTGATCTTCCATATTATCTCCACTTAAACTGATCAGCTTCGCCCGAAGGGAAGCGTTTTTCGATTCTTTCTCGATCTACCTTGAAACCGTCAAGATTGATCAAAAACCGCACTACAGTAGCTTTTTTTATATCAACGGGAATTGTCTGCCCGTCTGTAATAAAAGATATAGGTTTATTTTTCAATGAAAGGGCGGAAATAATATTGCCGATTCTGTCCGTCTCGTCCATTTTTGTAAATATTACGGATCTGTAATTAAACGGTTCAAATTGCCGCAGAATGTCCTGAATATCGCTGGTTTTTGTTCCCGCAGAAATAACAAGATGATATTCCGCTCCTCTTCCGCAGCCGTCAAGTATCGCTTTCATTTCACCTAACTTGGCGGCGTCTTTCGGGCTTTTTCCTATTGTGTCAACCAGAAAAAGATCGACATGCTCCGAGTGAAGCGCAATCTCTTTTCTTAACGACATCTGACTGTCCGCGTTTAAAACGGGAATCTGCATTAGATTGCCGATTGTTTCAAGCTGTTCTTTTGCGCAAATACGGAAAGCGTCGATAGTTATCATACGCACTTCAACTGCGGGAATTCCTTCTCTTTCTATACCGTATATCGCCGCAAGTTTGGAAACAGTCGTTGTTTTTCCCACTCCTGTAGGACCGACAAGAACCATAATCCTAGGTTTTTTAACAACCGTATCTTCTTTATAAATATTGATGCTCTCCCCTATCCATTCAAGCATTTTTTCCTGCACCGCGTCAGGATCGCTTAATGTTTCAAGAGACAATTCTTTTCTGATTCTTTCTAAAATCCCCGACGTATATTCTTCGGAAAAATCGTTTATTTTCAAGAGTTCCGCGGCGCGGGTAAACGCGGGATGTTCGTCTTTGGCTTCGAGCCCGCTTGAGGCCATTTTATCTTTTATTTCGTTTATCGATTCATTTATTGATTTTAATAAAAGTTGCTGTGCCGTGTCGCGGGAACTGACAACAGACTGTTCGTAATTTTTTCCGGCAGCGGCGAATATTTTCTTTTTTTCTTCTTCCAATGCGGCAGGGTTATTTGATGTTTCGTATACATGGTTTCCCCAAGACGGGTTTTTATAAGGAGTAGGAGAAAAATAGAACGCAACTTCTACTCCCGACTTTGAGAAAAAGCCCATAAATCCGCCGAATTTAATTTCTTTTTCGCTTAAGATATGAAAAGGGCGTTTGTATTTCTCTGCGATTTTTAATTCGCAGTCCATTCTGCTTAACCCTTTCTCATAATACATTTCCATAAACATTACTCCGTTGAATTATTCTATCCGTATTATTCCCACCGCCTCCGGAATAACCTCCGGCACAATTTCGGGGACGGACAACACAGCCAAGTCCGGTAATTCGCGATCTGTCGAATTTTTGACGAGGAAACGCGCCTGTTCCGAGCAAAGCACGACAGGCAGCCAGCCTTTTTCTCTGACCGCCGTGACGGCTTTGCTGACGGCGTTAATCCACATCTTGTGAGAGGGAGGATCCATTGCCGATATAATGCCGGACGGTGTTTCATATTTACTGTCGATGAGTTTTTGTTCAAGCGAAGGATCAATCGTAAGGACACGAAGCCTGCGATCATCGTCGGCATACTGACTGCATATCTGGCTTGCAAGAGCCTGACGCGCTTTTTCGGTAAGGAACCAGATGTTTTTGGACACGGGCGCGTAATCGGCGATAGATTCCAAAATAGACACCATGTTGCGGATTGAAACTCTTTCGCGTAACAGGCCGTGGAGTATTTTTTGTATCTCCGTGATCCTCAATCCTTTGCCTTCCCTTAAAACTTCCTCAACAACAGCCGGGTGATCTTTACGCAGGGTGTCAAGAATAGACTGAGTGTCCTGCAAGCCTAAGATTTCCGCAGCGTGGCGGCGGATAATTTCGGTTAAGTGAGTTGCGATTATGGACGGCGGATCTACTACGGTATAGCCGCAGCGTTCCGCTTCGTCCCTTTTTTCTTGATCTATCCAGATTGCCGGAAGTCCGAAAGCCGGATCTACCGTTTTTTCGCCTTCCATTTCGGTAGTTACGGTTCCCGGGTTTATGCAAAGGTAATAACCTATGCGGATTTTTCCCCTTCCCGATTCCACTCCTTTAATTTTAAAACAGTACTCAGAAGGCTCCAGCACCGAATTGTCAATTATCCTTACCTTGGGAATAACAAGCCCAAGGTCAAGGGCGGATTGCCGCCTTACGCCTTGCACCCTCTCCAGAAGTTCCGCTCCTTTTTCTTTTTCGACAAGCGGGACAAGCCCGTAACCGAGTTCCAACGAAAGCGGGTCAAGCGGAACAACGGGGGAAATTTCTCCCGCTTTTTCATCTTTTTTCTCTTTTGATTTTGCCATCATCTCGTTAAAGCTTGCGGCTTTCTTCTGCTGTCTTCCCATTCTATACGCGTGAGCGGCGACAAGAGCAGCCATTGGAATAAGAACATACCACGGAAAGCCCGGCAGAACCGAAAGGAACACAAGAACACCGGCGCAGATCCAATAGACTATCGCGCCCTTGTAGAAAATCTGTTCCATTAGCTGTTCTGGCAAGTTGCCTGACGCGGCGGCTCTTGTTACCACAATACCCATTGCGGTAGAAATTAACAGGGCGGGAAACTGGGAAACAAGCCCGTCTCCGATTGCAAGGCTTACATAGTTGTTAGCCGCGGCGGACAACGACTCGCCGTGAAGCGACATTCCTACGATAATTCCGCCAATCACGTTTATTACGGTTATAAGAATTCCTATTTTAACATTGCCGGATATAAATTTACTCGCTCCGTCCATTGACCCGTAAAAATCAGATTCTTTTTGAATTTCCCTTTTTCTTCTTTGGGCTTCTTCCTCTGTAATTGAACCGGAACTGTATTCTGTTTCCACAGCCATCATCTTTACCTGCATACTGTCCAACGTAAAACGAGCCGCGACTTCTGAAACACGTGTAGCTCCCTTTGTTATAACAACCGCTTGAACCGCGATAATAATGATAAAGATAATAAATCCGATAACAAGGCCTTCGTTGCCGGAAACTCCGACTACAAATTGAGAAAACGCCCTTACCATTCTACCATTAAATTTTATGCCTTGCGCCAAAATAAGCCGCGTTGAGGAAACATTTAACGCAAGGGAAAAAACAGTCGCGACAAGAAGCATTGTCGGGAAAAGGCTGAATTCCGTCGGTTTTTGGGTATAAAGAACTATAAGCAGAATCAAAAGAGAAAGCATGAGGTTCATTGCCATAAGCGCGTCAAGAATAATTGTCGGAAGCGGCAAAATCAGCATAACGACAATTATAATTACCGCGACCGCGGGAACGCTTTCCCTGAAAAAACTGAAAAAATTACTAGACTGCGTTCCTTCCGCGCCTAAAGCGGCATCAGCCATATATACCTCCCATTACGCGCTAATCCTCCTGCGTCTGTCCTCATTCAAATGCCAAACCTTGCTTAATATTACGGCTACGGTATTCCAGTACGCGTCAGGAATAATTTCTCCGACTTCTGTTTCACGGTAAAGCGCCCACGCAAGCGGTTTGTTTTCCACAAGCGGAACATCGTTCTCTTTCGCTATCTGCCTAATCTTCGCGGACATTTCATCGGCGCCCATAGCGACTACCATAGGACCTGCCATATAACTTTGATCGTACTGAATAGCCACGGCAAGGTGGGTCGGGTTTGTAACAACAACATCCGCTTTTGGAACCGCTGTCCCGATATTCTGCCTTAACAATTCTCTGAAACGGCTGCGTATCCTGCTTTGTATCTGCGGATCGGCTTCGTACATTTTCATTTCTTCTTTTATCTCGTACCTTGTCATTCTGTTACGTTCCCTGAAACGCCAGCGCTGAAACATATAATCCGGTATCGAAAGGATTATTAACAGAACAGCCGAGATAAGCAGCATCTTAATCGCGATTGTAGATACCAAATTAAGCCCCGTCCCAATATCCGCTTTTTGCAGATTGAGTAATTTTCCTATATCGGAATAAATCAATATAAACGAGACGAACCCTATAATCGTCATCTTGGCTATCGATTTTATAAAATTGTAAATTCCGTCTACAGAAAAAATGCGCCTGAAATACTGCCCTATCTTTGGAAGTATTTTTGAAAAATTGGGTTCTATCGTTTTTGTTGTAAATAAAAACCCAATCTGCGCCACATTTGAAAAAATCGCCGCTAATACCGCTACCGTTAAAATAGGCCAGACAAGTTTCACAAAATATCGCAAAAGATTAACAAGAATTATAGCATCCTTGGTGGGATCAAGCTCAACGGCGCGCAAAAAGAAGAAACGGATCATCTCGACGCAGGTGCGAAGCATCGAAGGAGCGAGAAACAGCAAGAGCAGAGCCGGAATGAACAACCCTATCGCGCCTACAAGTTCTTGGCTTTTTACAACCTGCCCTTCTTCCCGCAGACGCTGGAGTTTATGTTCGGTAGGCTCTTCCGTCTTGCCTGGAGCGTCTTCATCATCATCTGCAAACCACTGCAAATGAATAAAGGGAAGCGTTGCTCGAAGAAGATACCACTCTTTCATAATCCGCCTCCGTTCGTTATTTGGCGGCCTATATCTATATACAAAGTTTGGATAGATTTAAATCCTGCGTTAATCACGCGGGTAAAGGCCTCGATCATATAGGGAAGCGAAACTAAAATAAGAATAAATGCGACGGAAATTGAAATAGGAAAACCTTCGGAAAGAATGTTGATCTGCGGCGCGGCTTTGGAAATAAGCCCGGTTGTAAGAGACGTTAAAAACAAAGTTCCCAAGATCGGCAAAGAAATAATCATCGCGTCCAGAAAAAGGTACGAAAGACCTTTTAAAACCATTGTAACAACAGGCTCTCTGCCTTCGATTAAAGAGATAATGTTAATTGTCTGCACGGAACGCCAGAAACCTTTGAAAAGCATATTAAAACCGCCGATTGTTACAAAAACCAACATAGACACAATATTAAGGTACTGACCCATGAGCGGATTTTCAATCTGAGACAGCGGATCAAAAGTTTCGGAAGCGCCGAAGCCCATTTGCAGAGAGAAAAATTGCCCTGCTGTGGAAAAGGCGGAAAAAATAATCATTATGTAAAAACCTAGAATAAGCCCAATTATCCCTTCTCCTATAACAAGCAGGAAGAAACGCAGACTGAATGTTTCACTGCGCAAATCGGTTATGGTGCCGCCGGGAAGAGTAACCAAACCGGACTTGGAGTTAGCCGCCATAAAAATTTCCGCCGTGGGAATAACGGCAAAGGCGACAAGGCCCGCAAGAGAAAGTTTAACTGTCTGCGGAATTGCATCTGACGAAAGCAGAGGAGTTACTTCTATCATGGCAAGCGCTCTTACTGCAATCAGAAGAAACACCGGCCCGAAGAGAAGAATGTTTTGTAAAACGGCGTTATCTACCATTTCCTCCGCCCTACCTTGCCATACTCGGAATCATATTAAACAATTGTTTTGTGTACTCTCCGAGCGAGGTGAACATCCAACCGCCCAAAACGGCCAGAACAAGAAGAATAACAATCACTTTCGGCACAAAAACAAGAGTCTGTTCCTGAATAGAAGTCGTCGCCTGCAATATCGCCACAACCAAACCTATTACCAGCGCGGAAATTAAAAGAGGAGAAGCGATCAATAACACCTGATACACTCCGCGCTGTAAAAGAGTTGTTATGTCTCCAATACTCATTTCTATAACTCCTTAATATACGAAAGAACGAACCAATTGATTCGTTAACAGTCCCCATCCGTCTACCAGAATAAAAAGAATAAGTTTAAACGGCATGGATATCATTACGGGCGGAAGCATAATCATGCCCATAGACATAAGGGCGCTCGCCACTACCATATCAATTACTATGAACGGAATAAATAAAAGTATTCCAATCTTAAACGCCACCGTAAGTTCATTAAGAATGAACGCGGGAATTAATATATATGTTGGAACGTCGGGTAAATCAACCGGTCTTTCAAGTCCGCGCATTGCCATAAAAAGCATGATATTTCCCTGTGCTTCGCGGCTTCGCCCCATTTGTTTGTACATAAAAATTCTTAAAGGAGTTTCCGCTTCGCGGTAAGCGTTCTGTACGTTAATTTCACCTGCCGAAAGCGGTTTAATTGAATTATTATAAATTGTTTCAAAAGTAGGCCACATTATAAACACCGTTAAAAAAAGCGAAATACCCAAAATTACCTGATTGGGCGGAACCTGCTGTAACGAAAGGGCGCGCTTGATAAAATCCAGAACAATGGAAACGCGCAAAAAACTTGTCATAAGAATAATAATACTTGGAGCCAGGGACAGCACCGTAAGCAACAATAACAACTGCAAAGAAAACGCGACTTCCTGTCCGCCCGAAGGGTTTCGCACGGTAAGATCGATAAAAGGAATTACCGGAGGAGGAGGCGGAGTCGGCAAATTTACAGTTCCGCGCGCCGCTTCGCCGGGAAACGGTTCCGCCTGAGCGTTAGCTGAAATCGGTAAGAATAAGAAGAAGAAAACAAAAAGAAAAAAAACGGAAAAGGGTTTTATCATCATCACAGCCCCTTCAGCCTTTCGCGGCGCTTGCGTATATCTTCCGCTCCGGAAGAACCTCTATTCTGCGCGGGCAAACCAAGATTCCTTAGCATTGACATAAAATCAGGTAAAGATCCCTGCGGTTCCGAGGTTTTTTTTGATTCTTCTAAGAGCATTGCGTCAATTATTTCTTTATCTTCCACTTCGCCGATAAGATTTACGCCGCCGTCGCTTGAGCCTAAAAGCCACGCTTTACTGCCGACGGAAACAACATGCGCATAACGATTCACGCCGAGGTGGGCCGTAGCCAGAATTTTTAAAAAAGGATCTTTGGAAACTGTCTGTTTGGAAGAACGTTTCAGAAAAAAAACAATACCGTACACGGCGGCGGCGCAAAGGGCGAGAACAAGCAGCATCCTGATAATCGGCCATACTGACGAACCCGTTCGGGCGGCGGAAACGTCTTGGATTTCATCAAAAGTATAGGCGCGTTCGGCGGCTCTTAACGGATCTTCCTGTGCGGGCGCTTCTTCCTGAGCATAGGTATAATGAATTTGAACAAAGAACCCTGCCGAAAAAACGAGCAAGGCAAAAATGGATAATTTCAGTTTTTCCCCTCCCAAGTACAAACCGATTATAGAAATTGTACAATAAACTTCAATTAAAGGCAATAGAAAAGGCGTATTTATTTCATAAATTTTACAAATTTTACCGAATTTCAACGGATATTTACAACATGAAACGTATGTTTATGCCAGTATCTCTTGGGCGTATCGGACGGAGCTTACGGCGTCTTTTGAATAGTAATCAGCGCCTATTTTTTCGGCGTAGCTTTCCGTCAAAACCGCCCCGCCCACCATTATACGGCAATTCGGCGCTTTTTCTTTGAGCAATTTGATCGTTTCCTCCATGTAAACTACAGTTGTGGTCATTAAAGCGCTTAATCCGGCAAGAGTTATGTTTTCATTTAAGACCGTTTCCAACACAAGAGAAGGTTCCACGTTCTTTCCCAGATCGATTACTTCAAAGTTATAGTTTTCCAGCAGTATTTTTACTATGTTCTTGCCTATATCATGCACGTCGCCTTTTACAGTCGCAAGTACAATCTTACCGCGCTTGTGCTGTACTTTGCCCTGTTTAGTAATTTTAACCGCGAGAGCCTCAAACGCGGCTTTTGCGGCTTCGGCGCTCATTAAAAGCTGAGGTAAAAAGACTTTTTGGCTTTCAAAATCTTTTCCCGCCTTGTCCAACGCCGGGATCAGATGCAAATTGATAATCTCCATGGGAGGCGTATTATCGCTCATGGAGTTTGCCGTTTTCGCGGCTTGTTCCTTAAGCCCTCGTTCAATCGCCTCTTGAAGGCTAACTTCCTGCACGGCGCTTTTCGCCGCCGCCTGATCTCTGTTTAAAAAACGGGCAATGAATCCGGCGCAATTTTCATCCGCACCGCTTATCGCCTGATACACATATACAGCATCCATTATCTCGCTGTTCAGCGGATTTACAATTCCGGCGCTAAGACCCGCCTTCATCGCAAGGGAAAAAAACGCGGCGTTTACGCTCTCTCTGCCGGGAAGCCCGAAAGAAACATTTGAAACGCCGAGAACCGTGTGCACCCCTAATTTACGCCTTAGGTGTTCCACCGTATCAAGGGTGACGCGGGCATTGTCCGCGCCGGTGCTTATCGTCAGGGTAAGAGCGTCCACGATTATGTCTTTTTTAGGGATACCGTATTCTGCGGCGCGGGCGATAATTTTTTCGGCTATAGCTACCCGTCCCTGTACCGTTTCGGGGATTCCGTTGTCGTCAAGGCAGAGCGCGACGACGGCCGCCCCGTACTTTTTTACAAGGGGCAGTATTGTATCAAGCGATTCTTTCTTGCCGTTTACAGAGTTTAAAAGCGGTTTGCCGTTATAAAGCCTTAGCGCGCGTATTGCGGCGTCCGCGTTTGAAGTGTCAATTTGAAGCGCTGTTTTGGTTACGCTCTGCAAGCCGCATACAACCTTTGCAAGCATCCCAACTTCGTCTATATCCGGCAATCCTACGTTAACGTCGAGAATACGCGCGCCGTGTTCCGCCTGCTCCAGCCCCTCGCGGTATAAAAAATTCATGTCGCCTTCGATAAGGGCTTTTTTCATGCGCGGCTTGCCCGTAGGATTAAGCCGCTCCCCGATAATGACTGTTTTTCCGCCGAAAACGACAGTTTCCCCGTAAGAACAAACCGACGTTATATTTTTTTGCGTTACGGGATGGAGCGCGATATTTTTGCAGGCTCGAGCGGTTTGCGCAATATGCTCGGGCGTAGTGCCGCAGCAGCCGCCGATTATACTGGCGTTATGCGCGAGTTCAGCCATTTCCGACGCGAATACTTCGGGGGTAAGGCTGTACACGGCTTTTCCGTTTATTCTTTCGGGAATTCCGGCATTAGGGTTTACAATGACGGGAATACTGCTGTAACGCGCAAGTTCCGGCAATAAATTCTTAAGCTGGGCGGGACCGAAACCGCAGTTAAAACCAAGAGCGCAGGCTCCGAGGCTTTCGATAAGGCAGACTGCCGTTTGAATATCCGCGCCGTTTAAAAGCCTTCCCGAAGCGTCAACGGTAAAAGTTACAAGAACAGGAAGATCGCAGGTTTCCTTTGCCGCAAGCAGAGCCGCTTTAATCTCATAAGTGTCGTTCATGGTTTCAAGAAGTACAATGTCCGCCCCGGCCTGTACTCCCTCTTTTATCATTTCGGAAAAAACAGCGACAGCTTCCTCAAAATCCAAATCGCCGAAGGGAGCAAGCAGTTTGCCCGTAGGTCCTATATCAAGCGCAACAAACGCATCCGCGCCGCAGGCGGCTTTTTTCGCAAGGTCGGCCGCGGCCGTAATTACCTGTTTTACCGAAAACCCCGTGCCGGAAAGCGCCAATCTGTTCGCGCCGAACGTGTTTGTCTTTAAAATATGACATCCCGCGTTTATGTACGCTTTATGCACGTTTAACACGCTTTCGGGGCTGTTTATATTAAGAAATACGGGAGGCTCGCCGGGAGCAAGCTCATCCTGAAGCATTGTTCCCATAGCGCCGTCAAAGATCAATCTTTCTTTTTCAAGCCTTTTAATAAAATCCATTAACCAGCCTGCCTGTATTCGCACTTTGTATTTGTACAGCGCGCGCATTTATTTTCACAGCCGTCATTTTTCTCTTTGCCGAAACCTACAACCGCCGTAACCGACTTTGAGGGGATAAGCATATACCCGTCCGTAAGGGTAAGGGCGATACGCTTTTCACAGTCAAGTAATTTTAGCATATCTTTCTGACAACTTATATCGAAATCGCCGTAACCGGGGCTGAAACGAGAGGTCGGATAAAGGCCTTCCAAAAGTGAGCTTTGAGACGCTTCGTAAACTACAGTATCGCAGTAACTTTCGATCAAGGAAGCGCATACAGCTTGGGCGACAAGCGCTTTTTCCATGTCCTGCGCGTTGTAACGGCGCAAAAGGTTATCTGCCCCCGTGCCGAGGGTCGCGGCAAGCAAAACCGTTTTTTTACAGCCGCACAAATGACGCGCAAGATCGCGGCTTTTTATGTTAATACCGCCTAGCGTTACCGTGTCTGATTCGATCTTACAGTCCCAAACGCCGAAAACATTTTTCGCGTTTGCGTTGGCCGCAGCTTCTTCCGACACAAGCGTTATCTGTGAAAGAATAAGATCGTCGGCGTCCGCGCCGCGGTAGCCAAGATAGCGCAAAACTTCTTTTGTATCCATGTTATTTGAATATTTCCGACAAATTGCCCATGATTTTTCCGGCGATATCCGGTTTATTCATGGTATAGATATGGATATTTCGGACATCGTTCGCTATAAGGTCGATAATCTGCTCTGTGGCGTAGGCAATGCCGGCCTGATTCATCGCGTCACTGTTATCTGCAAATTTATCAACTATCGCGCGGAAACGCGGAGGCAGGACAGTGCCTGAAATTTTACAGATGCGGGCAATCTGTTTTCCGTTTATTACCGGCATAACGCCGGCGATAACAGGCACTTCAATTTTATGATGTAAAAGACGGTACATGAAGTTATACAAAATATTGTTATCAAAGAACATCTGGGTCGTTAAAAAACTGCACCCGCAGTCAACTTTTATTTTCAGGCTTTCGATATCCTTTTCAAGGTTTTCCGATTCGGGATGCCCTTCCGGGTAACACGCCCCGCCTATGCAAAAATCTCCGGCTTTCTGAATCTCTTTCATTAAATCGCACGCGTGATGATACTGCGCGTCTGTGGGAAACGGCTGTCCGTCGGGGATGTCTCCGCGCAGGGCAAGGATATTTTCGATATTGTCCGCCTTAAGTTTAGATAAAACCCCTGTTATCGTTTTACGATCCGAAGAAACGCAGGTTAGATGCGCAAGAGCCGGAACCCCCTGCTTTTGCGCCTCATTCGCGAGATTTTCCGTATATTCGCTTGTTCCGCCCCCCGCTCCGTATGTAATGCTTATAAACGAAGGACGCAAAGCCGCCGTCCGGCGGACAACATCCTGAGCGCCCGCAAGCCCCGAACCGTGTTTCGGCGGAAACAGTTCGCAAGAGACGGTTATTTTTCCGGCGTTTAAAATATCGCTGATTTTCATTGTTTTTCCATAATATTATATCAATTTTTTATATAATATACACGCGTAATATTGATAACATAGTAAATCTATGTTATAGTAGGGTATATGAAAATATCGACAAAAGGGCGGTATTCGCTCCTTATGCTTTTGGATTTAGCGGAGCATAAGAACGACGGATTTATTTCATTAAAAGATATTTCTCAAAGGCAAGGTGTTTCCAAAAAGTACCTTGAGCAAATCGTAACCCTTTTAAGCCGCCCCGATCTTTTGCGCACCAACCGCGGAAACAAAGGCGGCTATATGCTCGCAAAAGACCCGGACAAATACACAATAGGCCAGATTCTAAGGATTACCGAAGGGGGCTTATCCCCTGTTTCGTGCCTGGAAGATAACCCTATTCAATGCGATAAAGTGAAAGACTGCAAGACCTTACCGATATGGCAAGGCCTTGAAAAAGCGATTAACAAATACCTTGACGGCATTACCCTTCAGGATGTCCTGCAAAATTTCCAGAAAGCCGGCGCGGACGAGTATTATATTTAGGCGTTAAAACAACAAAAAAAACATAAACAAAAAAAATAAAAAACTATTGACATTTATCTTTTTTTATCATATCCTATTAAACAGATAGGTTTTATATGTTAGGAATAGGGGGATTTATTGCAAAAAGTAAATTTGAAAACAGGCAGTATATCGCTAAAAAATCTTCTGGCTAAACCGGTTCGTACCGCATGTCTTTTTGCTGTCATTACGATTCTTGCCTTTACCTTTTTTGGCGGAACAATACTCGCTCTAAATTTGCGGCAGGGGTTAGTTACTATGACAAAACGTTTCGGGGCGGATTTAATGGTTATCCCCGAAGGGGCATCCGAAAAAGCGCAAGCCTTGCTGCTTCGCGGTGAAAGCGGTTATTTTTATTTTGACACCGGTATTGTTGATATAGTCGGCAGAACAGAAGGCGTAACGCGCGCTTCCCCTCAATTATTTCTTACTTCTCTTTCGGCCGATTGCTGTGATGACGCGGTTCAGCTTATTGCCTATGACCCAGCTACAGATTTTGTAGTTCAGCCGTGGATAGCGGAAAAAAAGCATGCAGCCATAAGAGATGACCAGGTAATAATCGGAAATAATGTCGGAGTTCGTACAAACGGCACAATTAAACTGTTTAACCGTGAATATCCCGTAGCGGCGCAGTTGTCTAAAAGCGCGAGCGGATATGACACATCTATTTTTATGACCATGAATACAATGCGCGGTCTTATCGAAAACGCCCATGAATTAAAATACAATTTTTTGGCGGATAAATACGAAGGAGAGGTAATATCCGCGATATTGGTAAAGGCGGATAAATCAAGCCCGTCTTCGGCTATCGCGTGGAACATACAAAGGCAAACTGAAGGCGTTGAAGTGTTGATATCACAGAGTATATTCGCGCGTATTGCAGGGACTATTTCCGGGCTTGTTAAATACATTCAACTTTTTTCTGTTGCGCTTTGGGCGTTGGCGGTTATTGTGCTTGCGGCGGTATTCTCGGGAACAATTCACGAACGTAAAAAAGAATTTGCCGTATTGAGAATTCTCGGAGCGACAAGAAGAAAACTTGTAGGTATTGTGTTAAACGAATCGTTAATTGCCGGAATTGCCGGAGGCTTTGCCGGTATTGTCCTTGCATGCCTTGC
>Ga0268262_10002435_pt1 | contig 21527 bp, 20 predicted proteins | sample TergutNc150P3_FD_190354 | JGI IMG/M metagenome (GOLD analysis project Ga0268262, IMG submission 190354) | Nasutitermes corniger P3 segment gut microbial community from laboratory colony in Florida, USA - Nc150 P3 (SPAdes) (version 2) | ecosystem: Host-associated > Arthropoda: Insects >... | reverse complement strand
AAACAAGTTCAATCAAAATCAAAGTCAAAGTCACAAAAAAGGCTTTTTTCTTTTGACTTTGACTGAAAATCGGGGGTTTAGCCCCCGATTTATCTATGGAAGGCGAAGCCTTCCGTCTAAAAAAGATTTAGATTTTAAAAGATTTTAAAGAATTTGATTTTAAAAGATTTTTGAACTCTCTATTCCATGTAAAAAATATCAACTCCTGTTGATTTTGATTGCCGTAAGATACTACAATATGGTACAAGAGCAAGAGATGTTCCTCATTAGTGCGTTAATAGGAAATAACAATTGGCGTAGTTTGCCCCTTCGCGCGGTTTTCACATATTTTTTCACACAATTAACACTCATTCAAAGGAGTTGTTATGAGTTTCTCTATTCGGCAGGGCCGGACGACGCTGTTGCTGGCGGCGTTTGCGGCGGTAATCGGGGCGGCGCAGACGGGGTGGGCGCAGGGGCCGTGGAATTGCGGGGCTAGTACGAATGCCGGCGGCGCGGCAAGCGTTACGGCTACGCTTAGCGATGGGACGCTTACGATCAGCGGGGCGGGGGCAATGAAGGATTATTCCGGCAGTACAGGCTATGGCCCGTGGTATGACCACCGTAACTCCATTACAGCTGTGATAATTGAAGAGGGCGTGACATCCATAGGAGATATGGCGTTCGCCTATTGTACAAACATGACATCGATCGTCATTCCCAACAGCGTAACGTCCATCGGGGGCGGGGGTTACGCGAGTACGTTTCTCGGTTGCAGCAGCCTGATGTCGGTTATCATTCCCGGCGGCGTAACGGTTATCGGAAAAGGTATATTTTCCGGGTGTACCGCGCTGACGTCCATAACCGTCGCGCCAGATAACGCCAAATACAGTTCTACCGGCGAGGTATTGTTCAACAAAGCCCAAGATACGCTGTTGGCGTATCCCGGAGGCAAACCCGGCGCGTACGACATTCCAAATACTGTGACCGCTATCGGATGGGGAGCGTTTTACGGCAACCGCGGTCTGACGTCGGTCGTCATTCCCAACAGTGTGACGTCTATAGAATACTACGCGTTTTACGAAAGCTCCGGCCTTACGTCCGTTACCATCGGCAACGGCGTGACGTCCATCGGACACGCGGTATTTGCCGGATGTACAAACTTGACGTCGGTCATTATTCCCAACAGCGTTACGTCCTTAGGGAATTACGCGTTTTCATCGACCGGACTGACATCGGTTACTATTCCCAACAGCGTAATGTTTGTCGACGCTTGGGCGTTTGATTATTGTGAAAACTTGACGTCCGTCGTCATCGGCAACGGCGTAACGTCTATTGAAGAGAATACATTTGCCTATTGTGAAAACTTAACGTCTATCACCATCGGCGGCAACGTAACATCTATAGCAGACGGCGCGTTTGAGGGTTGCGTCAGCTTGTCGTCGATTACTATTTTAAACCCGGTACCGCCCGCAATCGGAGCGCAAGCCGATATTCCCCCGTTCTCGTCAATCATCCTGCACGTTCCGGGAGCCGCCGCAGATGTTTACAGCGCCCACGAAATCTGGGGCCTGTTCAATATCAAAAGCTCTCCGACATCGGCAGCCTCCCACGCACGCGAGATCCCGCTGCCCATCATGGAGAAAGAGACGGCGGCGATAGCTCCGGCAGCCGCGTTGACAGGCGGGTTCACGGTCGGGCCTAATCCCGCGAGCAAGCAATCGGGGACGGTCATTTTCTTCCGCAACGGCAGCCGCGTGAAGTACGCGTCGCTGTTCGTCTATGACGCTTCCGGTTGTATGGTGAAGAAGATCGCAATTAGCGACGACGCCGCCGCCGGTAACAACAATAAACGTGCGGTAGGTTCGTGGGATTTGCGCGACGCTAAAGGTCGCCCGGTGTCCGAGGGTGTGTATCTGGTAAAGGGCGTAATCAAGGCGTTTGACGGCAAGAGCGAGAAGGTGTCGGCGGTATTTGGCGTGAGGTAGTCCGTTGTGTCGGGCGTCTCGGCGAGAGTCGGGACGCCTGCTCTATATACTCTTCATATACTCTTCCGGTGTTTGTACTATGAGGTCTTTTTCTTTGTAATCTTTGATATTTCTCGTTATGATAGCCTGAACATTGCCGTCTTTAGCCGTAAAATATTGTAATCCATCTTCAAAATCGTTAAATTTTGAATTTAGCGTCATATCAACAATATGTTCACCGATTGGCAGTATCCGTACCAACAACCGTAACGCTTTCAATTGTTTTTTGGCTTTATCGCGTCCGTTAATCTTTCTTAGAATATAAAAAACGTTTGATAGAACTACAGCCGTAGTAAACACTTCTATCTTCTTTTTATGAACAAGCGTGAATATCTTTGCGCTATAGTCATAATATGGCGCCCGTTGCGCCAATAAATCAAGAATAACGTCTGAATCAATAAATATTTTTGTAATCATCTGCCATCTCGGAGTATATACCGGACTTTTTCGTCCTCACGTGAGACTCTTTCCAAATCAGTTTCGGAGATAATGCCGCTTAATTGTTGAATAAGCGGCGGATATTTTTCGGTCGAGCTATGTTCATCGGTCAATGTTTTGAAAAAATCCTCCACAAGACCGGAGAGGTCCTTATTGTTGTTCTTAGCGTATTTTTTTGCCGAGTTTATTATTGCCCGGTCAAGCTTTAGAGTAAGTTCTGTTTCCATAATGGATTAAAATAATATTTTTTACACGCAATGTCAATTTTTTATAAGGAATAATATATATTTGTTGTATACCAAAATCCAAACACTTTTAAGGAGCGCCCCCATGCTCTACAGAAAATTCGGCAACACCGGCATAGACATCTCCGTTCTCGGTTTCGGCGCGATGCGCCTGCCGTCAACTTACTCCGGCGGCAAGACCGTCTACGACTATGAGGAGAGCGCCCGGATGATGGCGCGGGCCTACGAACTCGGCGTGAACTACTTCGACACCGCGCCGCTCTACTGCGACTGCGAGAGCGAAACTATCGTCGGGCGGTCGCTCAAACCGTTCCGCGAAAAGGTGTACGTCTCCACCAAATACGCCGTTTCGAGCGCCAAAGGAAGCGACTTTCGGCGGAGTCTGGAGGCGTCGCTCAAAAAGTTGGACATGTCATATATAGACTTCTATCATTTTTGGGGCATAACTTGGGAGACGTATAAAACGCGGATAATCGCTAAGGGCGGCCCGCTCGAAGAGGCTCGGCGGGCGCTCAAAGAGGGATTGATCCGGCACATCTCCTTTTCGTTCCACGACGACGCGCCGAGCCTGCCCAAGATCGCCGAGTCCGGAAACTTCGAGACCGTCTTGGCCCAGTACAATCTGCTCGACCGCTCAAACGAGGCGGGTCTCGCGAAGGCGCACGCGCTTGGGATGGGGACGGTGGTCATGGGTCCGGTGGGCGGCGGGCGTTTGGGCGCGCCGTCGGAGAAGATCAGCTCAATGATACCGGGCGGCGCCCGCTCCAATCCCGAACTCGCGTTGCGGTTCGTTCTGACCAACCCGACCATCTGCTGCGCGTTGTCGGGGATGTCGTCTATGCAACAGGTGGAGGAGAACTGCGCCACGGCAAGCGTCGGCGAGGCGCTCAGCCCGGTCGAGATGGACTCGGTGGCCGCCGCGATGCGAGAGAATAAAAAGATGTCCGACCTCTACTGCACCGGCTGCAAATACTGCATGCCCTGCCCGCAGGATGTCAATATTCCGCGCTGTTTCGAGTTGATGAATTACCATAGGGTCTACGAGATCACCTACTACGCGAAAGCCGAATATAAAAATATCGGCGCCCCGTGGATGCCGGGCAAAGACGCTTCGCATTGTACGGAATGCGGCGAATGCGAGCCGAAGTGTCCGCAGAAACTGGCGATACGCGGGCAGTTGAAGGAAGTCCATCGTACTTTGGGGTAAATATAGTGTTTTAATATTGATTTTAGCCTTGCGATCATATTATATTGTAGTGATATTCTGATAAAACATAAAATCAACCGCGTGGAGGCCTGTTATATGACGGCTGAGCCTAAGGCTAAAGGCCAAACGAAGACCGCCACTATCCGCGTAGCCGGTATGTTCTGCCACGGCTGCGAGGACACGATACGCAAAAAACTACGCGCGATCAAAGGCGTCTCCGATGTCGCCGTCAACTATAACAAGGGGGCGGTCTGCGTTACCTACGCCGCCGACGCGACAACTTTCGACGATATTTGCGCGGCGATCAACGCCTTGGGTTATGAGGCGAAGGGCGAGTACGTCGCCGCGGAGCGGCCTCAAGCCAATTGGCGCCGCGCTTCCGGGATGGTTATCATTATCGCGGCCGTCTACATAGTGCTGCAGCACTACGGTCTGCTGAAGATGCTCCTGCCGCCGCAGCTCGCCCCGGACGTCGACTCCGTCGATATGAGCTACTGGCTCATATTCTTGGTCGGCCTGGCAACCTCAGTGCACTGCATAGCGATGTGCGGCGGGATAAACCTTTCGCAGTGCCTAACGGCCGGCGGCGCCGCTAATAAGGTTAATACTGTTAATACCGCTAAAACGGTTAATACCGTTAGTACCGATAAACCCGTCAATAGCAGCCGGCTGTCGTTCTTGTGGCCGTCCATACAGTACAATTTGGGACGCGTGATCTCTTACTCGTTCCTTGGGGCCGTCGCTGGCGCGCTTGGCTCCGCCATCACCTTTTCCATCAACATGCGCGGCGCGCTGAATCTCGCCGCCGGCGTGTTCATGGTCGCAATGGGGGTAGCAATGCTCGACATTTTTCCGCAGATACGCAGGTTTATACCGAAAATGCCCAAGTTCGTCTCTAAGTGGGTCGGCGCCGGCGCGTCGTCAAACAGGGGGCCGTTCGTCGTAGGGCTGCTCAACGGCTTCATCCCCTGCGGCCCGTTGCAGGCTATGCAGGTTTTCGCCCTCTCCACCGGCAGCCCTTTAAAAGGCGGGCTGGCTATGGGGCTTTTCTCTCTCGGCACCGTGCCGCTCATGTTCGGTCTGGGGACTTTCGGGTCGTTCGCCGGGCGGGCGTCGCGGCGGGTGATGACCGCCGGGGCCGTGATGGTGGTGGTGCTGGGCCTCTGTATGCTGTCGCAGAGCTGGAACCTCTTCGGCCTCCCCACCGGAGGTATGCCGCTGGCCGCCGTCGCCGCCCCGCCGGACACAGCAAAAAGTTCCGGCAAATCCGTCGCCGAACAGGGCCACCTGCTGGTAAACAGCACGCTCCTGCCATACACCTATCCGGCAATAACCGTTGAGGCCGGCAGGCCGGTCAGGTGGGAGATAGAAGCGCCGCCCCACAACATAAACGGTTGCAACAACAGGCTATTCATACGCGAATACGGGATAGAGCACACGTTCAAGCCCGGCAAAAACGTGATAGAGTTCACCCCGAAACGGGCGGGGAAAGTGCCGTATACCTGCTGGATGGGTATGATACCCGGGATGATAACGGTGGTGGACGGCAAAACGGACGCAAACCAAGCCGCCGCGTCCCGGAGTCCCGAACAGGATCAGGACGGAGGCGGCAAGCCGCCGATCGCAATCGCCGCCCCGCAAGACCCCGGAAGCGCCTCCGCCGGCAAATTCGGCATAGACCGCGGGCCGCAGCTGGTGAACAGCACGCTACAGCCGCGCTCCGCCTACCCGTCCATAACCGTGGAAGTCGGCCGGCCGGTCAGGTGGGAGATCGAGGCGTCGCCCTTCAGCCTAAACGGCTGCAACAATAGGATAGTCATACCGGAATACGGGATAGAGTACGCCTTCAAGCCCGGCAAAAACGTGATAGAGTTCACCCCGAAGCGGGTGGGAAGGGTGCCGTACAGCTGCTGGATGGGGATGATACCTGGGATGATAACCGTAGTGGACAGCGCCGCGGCGCGTTAAAATCGACTCCAGCCGAAATAAACTCCAAAACGGCGGTTTCAAAAAAAATATTTTTTTTAATTTTTTCTTGACATGCGTTTCACTATATATTATTTTACATACTATATTTATATGTTTTATATGTTTGGTGTGGATTAATGAAACGGAGGCGCGGTTATGGAAAAACACAAACTGAGTCACTCGAGCGGCGGGCCGGTACGATGCGCCGGAGAAGGGGCGGCTCAGAGTATCATTACATTATTATAACTAGTACATTAAAACCATTTATTCAAACAACCTATTATTTAAGGAGGAAAGAAGATGAGTAAGGTATCAAACGGCGGCGGTAGGAAGGTTTTGTTGCGGGTCGGCGTCTTTTTCGTCTTGTCACTGATATTCCTCGTGTTTTTTTACTGCGCGAAGAAGGGTGACGACAACGGCGGCGAGGCTAAATTGACCGCGGTCAAAAAGGTTACGCTCCTTAACGTCTCTTACGACCCCACACGGGAGTTGTATCAGGACTACAACAAGGTGTTTTCCGAATATTATAAGAATAAGACCGGCAAAGAGGTGACGGTCAACCAATCGCACGCCGGATCCGGGGGGCAGGCGCGCAGCGTTATTGAGGGGAACGAGGCCGACGTGGTGACGCTCGCTTTGGCTTACGACATAGACGCTATCCTCGACGCTCGGAAGGGTCTGATAGCGGAGGATTGGATAAAGCGGTTTCCGCACAATAGTTCGCCCTATACCTCTACCATAGTCTTTCTTGTCCGTAAGGGCAACCCGAAGGGCGTAAAGGACTGGGACGACCTTGTGAAGAAGGGCGTGGAGGTTGTAACTCCCGATCCCAAAACTTCGGGCGGGGCGCGCTGGAATTACCTCGCGGCGTGGGCGTACGCCCGTATCAAATACGGCGACGAAGATAAAGCCCGCGAATTTGTTTCAAAGCTCTACGCCAATGTCAAGGTTTTGGATTCCGGGGCGAGGGGATCCACAAATACCTTTGTGCAGAAAGGCCAGGGAGACGTTTTGCTCGCTTGGGAAAATGAGGCCCACCTGATTAACAAAGATCTCGGCGCCGGTAATTACGATATAGTCACACCGTCTCTGAGTATTTTGGCGGAGCCTAACGTAACGTATGTCGACGGCATAGTTGATAAACGCGGCACAAAGGAAGAGGCCGTCGCCTATTTGGAATACCTGTATTCCGACGACGCGCAGCGGCTTATCGGCAAACATTATTACCGTCCGTCCAATCAGACCATCGCCAAAGAATTTTCAGACGTGTTTGCCGACCTTCGTTTGGTGACGATTGACGAAGATTTCGGCGGGTGGAGGACGGCGCAGAAGACACACTTTGCCGACGGCGGCACATTCGACCAGATAATGGCGGGGTTGAAGAAGAAATGACGTTTCCGTTCAAATTGAAAAACGGCAAGGGTAAGATACCCGGGTTCGGACTGAGTATGGGGCTGTCTCTCAGCTACCTGTCCTTTCTAATACTGATCCCGATATCTTCCCTTGTCATTTACGCGGCCAAAATGCCGCTCAAGGAGTACTTCAGGATTATTTTGGACGAGCGGGTTATCGCCGCGTTCAAGATTTCATTTTTTTCGGCTATTGTCGCCGCGCTGATAAACTTTGTATTCGGTTTTATCATCGCGTGGGTATTGACGCGGTACAATTTCGTTGGAAAGAAGATAGTCGACGCCTGCATTGATCTGCCGTTTGCCATCCCCACGGCTGTGGCCGGCATTTCGCTTGCCACTGTGTTTTCAGCCAACGGTCTTTTGGGGATGATTCTTTTACCGTTCGGTATTTCGATAGGATATTCGACAGCCGGCATAGTGATCGCTCTTGTTTTTATCGGTCTTCCGTTTGTGGTGCGTACCGTACAACCGATAATTGAGGAGTTGGACACTACGTTGGAAGAGGCGGCCGCGAGCCTTGGGGCGAATTATTTTCAGATTTTCATCAAGGTTATTTTTCCCACGGTGCTGCCCGCTCTTGTTACCGGAGCGACGATGGCCTTTGCCCGCGGGCTTGGCGAATACGGCTCCGTTATTTTCATATCGAGCAATATGCCGTATGTAAGCGAAATAGTTCCGCTGTTGATTATAAAGAAACTTATGCAGTTTGATTATTTGGGCGCGAGCGCTATCGGCGTGACTATGCTTATAATAGCATTTATCATGATGTTTGTTACCAATATTCTTCAAAAGTATATGTTAAAGGGGCGGTCGTCATGATTAAAAAAAGGATCGTTCAAGAACCGCGGTGGGTAAAAGCGCTGGCGCTCTCTATCGCCGGTTTGTTTCTGTTGATATTTATACTTTTGCCATTGGTAACGATTTTCCGGGAGGCGTTAAAGGCGGGCGTCGCTGGCTATTTTAAATCTTTCGCCGATCCTGGTGTCGCGTTTTCGATACGCCTTTCGTTGCTTACGGTATTGATTTGCGTCCCGATAAATACCTTTTTCGGGGTCGTCTTGGCGTGGCTGATAACAAAGTACGAGTTTCCCGGCAAGAAACTTCTGACTACGCTTATTGAGGTGCCGTTCAGCATCTCTCCCGTGATAGCCGGGCTTCTCTTTATTTTTATGTTCGGTTCTTTCGGATGGTTTGGAACGTGGCTTATGGATCACAATATAAAAATCGTCTTCGCCGTTCCCGGAATAGTTCTCGCGACTCTCTTTGTCTCTTTCCCATTTGTGGCGCGCGAGCTTACGCCGCTTATGCGAGAATTGGGAAAGGACGACGAAGAGGCCGCCCTTACCCTTGGCGCTTCGGGACTTCAGATTTTTTGGAAGGTAACATTACCGAACATAAAATGGGGCTTATTATACGGAATCATACTGACAAACGCCAGAGCTATGGGAGAATTCGGAGCGGTCTCCGTTGTGTCCGGGCTTGTCAGGGGCGTAACGACGACCATGCCGCTATACATAGATATTCTTTACGGGGAGTATATGTTCAAATCCGCTTTCGCCGTCGCCTCTCTTCTGACCTTCCTGGCTTTGGTGACTATTATTGTAAAAGCGGTCTTAGAGTATTTCATAGCGGCGCAAAGAAAATCTAAGGAGGTAGAGATACCGTCATGAGCATCGAGATACAGAATATCAAAAAAACATTCGGCAATTTTGTCGCTCTAAACGACATCAGCCTTGATATTCCCAAAGGGGAGATTACCGCCCTTTTGGGGCCTTCCGGTTGCGGCAAGACCACGCTCCTGCGTATTATAGCGGGTTTGGAAACCCCCGACTCCGGCGTGATAAAATTTTCCGGGGAAGATCAGACCAATAAACACGTAAAGGACAGGAATGTAGGGTTCGTGTTCCAGCACTACGCCCTTTTCAGGCACATGAACGTGTTTGAGAATATCGCGTTCGGGCTTCGCGTACGTCCGCGAAAGGTTCGTCCGGACAAAAAGACGATACATGAAAGCGTTATGCGTCTTATCACCATGGTTCAGCTTGAAGGTTACGTCAACCGTTTTCCCTCGGAGCTTTCGGGCGGGCAGCGGCAGCGCGTGGCGCTCGCGAGGGCGCTTGCCGTGGAACCGTCGGTATTGCTGCTTGACGAGCCTTTCGGCGCTTTAGACGCAAAAGTAAGAAAGGAGTTGCGGCGGTGGATACGGCGTCTGCATGATGAAATCCACGTTACAAGCGTTTTCGTAACGCACGACCAAGACGAGGCCCTTGAGGTATCTGACACTATAGTCATCGTAAATAAAGGAAAGATAGAACAATCCGGCAGCCCTGAAGCGGTATGTGATTCTCCGGCAAACCCGTTCGTAGCCGACTTTCTGAGCGACGTAAACAGGCCGATAGTAACACAGAAAAAGAAGACCTTGTCGGGGGTGATAAATGATGATAGACAGGGGATATAAAGATAAAAAGATTAAAATCTTTAAAATCTTTTTTAGACGGAGCCTATCGGCTCCATAGATAAATGCGGGGCTAAACCCCGCATTTTCAATCAAAATCAAAGTCAAAAGATTTTGACGTTATCTTTTGACTGAAGTTCGGGGGTTTAGCCCCCGAACTATCTATGGAAGGCGAAGCCTTCCGTCTAAAAAAGACTTTAAAAAATTTGAATTTAAAGATTTTGAATTTGATTTTTAAGGATCAACTATAATGAACCTAAACGTACAACACATCAACACAGACTTCCTGATAATAGGCGGCGGCACGGCCGGATGCTGGGCGGCGCTGGCTTTTCGCGAGCATTCGGATGCCCGCGTCTTGGTCGTCGAAAAGGCCGACATCAGGCGAAGCGGCTGCTTGGCCGCCGGAGTCAACGCTCTCAACGCCTTTATCGCGCCGGGTAAAACTCCGCAGGACTATGTGGACTACGCCCGGACCGACGCGGACGGCATTGTACGCGGCGACCTTCTGCTGACTATGGCGCAGGGGCTAAACGGCGTCACGGAAAAATTAGAAGAGCTTGGCTTGACAATTTTAAAGGACAAACAAGGACGGTACGTAACACGCGGTTGGCGCAATGTCAAGATTAACGGGGAGAATATAAAACCGATCTTAGCCAAAGCGGTCTCGGCGCAAAAAGATGTCGCCGTGCTAAATAGAGTGAATGTATTTGAATATATTGTTAGAGACAATCGAATTTTAGGCGCTTACGCCATAAGTGTTGACGAACCTATACTGTACGTTATCTCAGCCAAAGCCGTATTATGCGCCACAGGCGGCGCTTCGGGGCTTTACAAGCCTAACCATCCGGGGGATTCCCGGCATAAATTATGGTATCCGCCATTTAATACCGGGGCGGGTCTTTCGATGGGTATTCGCGCCGGGGCGGAGATGACTACGCTTGAGATGCGCTTTATCGCCTTGAGGTGCAAGGACACCATCGCACCCACGGGTACTTTGGCGCAGGGGGTCGGGGCTAAGCAGATCAATTCGCTCGGAGAAGTCTATGAAGACAAATACGGCCTTACGACCTCGCAACGTTTGCACGGAACGGTGATGGAAGTCCTGAGCGGGCGCGGGCCGTGCTATCTTAAGACGACGGGCATTACTAAAGAGCAGGAGGCGGACTTGATAAAGGCCTACCTCAACATGGCTCCGAGTCAGAGTTTACGTTGGTTGGAAAGCGGATTGCCGCCGGGCGTACGTGACGTGGAGATTGTTGGAACCGAACCATATATCACAGGCGGCCACACCGCCGCCGGATATTGGGTGGACAGTAATCGGGAAACGACCGTGCGCGGCTTGTTCGCGGCCGGAGACGCGGCCGGAGGCTGCCCGCAAAAATATGTGACCGGAGCCTTGGTTGAAGGGGAAATCGCGGCAAAGAGAGCCGTCAAATATATGGACGAGGAAATTTCTCCTCCTGATACTGATGATGTTGAAGCCGTCAAGCAAAATTTAGAAGACTATTTATCCCGTACTCGTAGCGAGGCCTCTTTCGCCGTGGACGATCTGGAAGAGGAAATGCAAACGGCAATGGACAAATACGCAGGCGGAATCGGTACGTCTTACCGTTTCTCCGAAACGTCGTTAAACGCCGCCGACAAAAAAATCCGCGAACTGGCGGCGCGGTCCAACCATGTCTCCGCCGAGGATATGCAGGAGTTAGTTTACATATTGGAACTCAAAGAGCGATTGACGCTATGCAAGTCGCTTATCGTTCACCTATCCGCCAGAAAAGAGACGCGCTGGCACAGTTTCGCCGAGCGCGCCGATTTTCCGGAAAAAAGCGAGAAATGGGAGTGCTATGTCAATTCCCGTTTAGAAAACGGTAACATCAGCGCCGTCTGGCGTCCGTTGGTCAGAGAGGGAGATCGCTATGAGCATTGAAATAAAGCGTGATTTGTGTACCGCCTGCGGCTTATGTTCGCAGATCTGTCCGGGAAGCCTAATAAAACTGAAAGACGGGACAGCCGCAATCCAGCGACCGGAACGCTGTTGGGGCTGCGCTTCGTGTATAAAGGAGTGCCCGTCTGAGGCGATAGCGCTCTTCTTAGGCGAGGATATGGGAGGCCTGGGAGGGAGGATGACCGTGCGTAGGGAAGGAACTCTATTGCATTGGACGGTAACAATGCCGGATTCGAGTTCCGAAACAGTTACTATTGACAGTCGTGATTCGAATAAGTATTAATATTTGTTAATAAGTATCGATTAATATTATTTTGTATTGATATATATCAACTTGTATTAACTTGTATTAAAGGATAAACCCAATATGCCGCTAACCCATCTCGACAACTTAGAGGCCGAAGCCGTCTACATCTTCCGCGAGGTAGCCGCCGAGTGCGAGCGTCCGGTAATGCTCTATTCCATCGGTAAGGATTCGTCGGTAATGTTACATTTAGCGATGAAAGCCTTTTTCCCGGAAAAGCCGCCTTTCCCGTTTCTGCACATCGATACAAGCTGGAAATTCAAGGAGATGCTTGCTTTTCGCGACAGGCGCGCCCGTGAGCTGGGTATCAATATGCTGGCCTACCGCAACGAGGAAGCCATCGCTCAGGGTATAAACCCCTTCGACAACGGTGCCGCCTATACCGACATCATGAAAACCCAGGCGCTCAAGGATGCCCTTACGAAGCACGGCTTTACGGCGGCTTTCGGCGGCGGGCGGCGCGACGAGGAGAAATCCCGCGCCAAGGAGCGGATATTCTCTTTCCGCAACGAGCGCCACGCTTGGGATCCGAAGAATCAGCGGCCGGAGATGTGGAAGCTCTACAACACTAAGATCAACAAGGGCGAGAGCATAAGAGTCTTCCCCATCTCCAACTGGACGGAAAAGGATATATGGCAGTATATCAAACGCGAGAACATCCCCATCGTTCCCCTCTATTTTGCGGCTGAGCGCCCCGTGGTATACCGCGACGGCAATATCATAATGGCGGACGACGATCGGATGCGCTTTCTGCCGGGGGAAAAACCGCAGATGAGAAAGGTCCGTTTCCGCACGCTCGGGTGCTATCCGTTAACCGGCGGAGTGGAATCGGACGCGGACACCCTAGACGCGGTAATCGCGGAGACCCTGGCGTCGGTTACCAGCGAGCGCACTAGCAGGGTCATCGACAACGAGGCGGCAGGCAGCATGGAGCGCCGTAAGCGGGAGGGATACTTTTAATGAATAACGCCGAACTAGGCCTCTTAAAATTCATAACGTGCGGAAGCGTTGACGACGGCAAATCGACGCTTATCGGGCACATATTGTACGATTCAAAGTTGCTTTACGCCGACCAAGAACGCGCCTTGATTTTAGACAGCCAGGTAGGCTCTCGCGGCGGGAAGATAGATTACTCCCTGCTTTTGGACGGCTTGATGGCCGAGCGGGAGCAGGGTATCACCATCGATGTCGCGTATCGCTACTTTACAACCGAGAAACGCAGTTTCATTGTCGCCGACACTCCTGGGCATGAGGAGTACACGCGCAACATGGCGGTTGGCGCATCGTTTGCTGATTTGGCCGTGATCCTGGTTGACGCCAAGCGCGGGGTCTTGCCGCAAACCCTCCGCCACGCCAGAATCTGCACCCTTATGGGCATCCGTTATTTTGTCTTCGCGGTCAACAAGATGGACTTGACCGGCTACAACAAAGAACGGTTCGAGGTTATCTCACGGGAGATCGAAAAGCTCGCAGGCGATTTGAAACTTGCCAATTCGGTTATCATACCCGTATCCGCCACCGAAGGCGATAACATAACGAGGCGCGGCGAGAATATGCCGTGGTACGGGGGCGGCGCTCTGCTTTCGTATTTGGAATCTGTGGATATAGTCGGCGGTCAGATAGAGGCCGGTTTTTATATGCCGGTACAGCGGGTCTGCCGGCCGGATCATACTTTTCGGGGTTTTCAAGGGCAGGTCGAATCCGGAACAGTCTCGGTTAACGATACGCTGACCGCCCTGCCATCAGGAGAAATGGCCATCGTAAAGGCGATTTATATCGCGGACAAGCAAGTAAACTCCGCCGCTGTAGAACAGCCTGTAACTATTCAGTTTGACCGCGAAGTTGATGTTTCCAGAGGCTGCGTACTCACCCGGGAGGCGGGGCTGAAAATCGTCAAAGAATTTGAGGCGACGCTCTTGTGGATGGACGATCAAAAACTCATTCCGGGCAAGGAGTATTGGATCAAGATCGGTACAAAGTTGTTACCCGCGATTGTCTCCGGAATTCGGCATAAGGTCGACATCAATACCGGGGCGCTCATGCCGGTAAACTCCGCGGTTAAAAACGAAATCGTCCGTTGTGAAATCGTTATGACCGAGCCGGCGGTATTAGACGAATTCCGCTCGCACAAAACACTGGGCGAATTAATTTTAATTGACAGGGTGAGCCACTCGACCGCCGCCTGCGGTGTAGTAGAAGCGGTCGGAAAACACCACAGCGACAGCGTTCTTTTGCGCGACGGAGCTTTAGAAATCGCGATAGGGCTGTTTGACGGCTTCTATTATCATCCCGATATTCACACCGTACTGCGGCACAGCCCCGCTCCGGCAATATATCAAGCCGGGGATTCGCTGCCGCTGCAAAGCGCGGAATTAAGCTATCCCGACGATTTTGATATTTCCGCCGAGAACCGCTTTGCCAATATCAGAAACGGCGTATTTACCGGATTCGGAGAACATAACGCGGAAGTCCCGTTATTGAATGAGAACGGTATTCACATTGACGCGAATCTGCCAAGAGACTTTGGAAAATACCGAAGGATCGCGATATGGGGAAAAGATTATGAGATTTAATAGAGAGGGAGCCGATTAAAATGACGGTTGATTACAAAGCGCTGAAGTGCGGCGGGTTTATGCAACAGGTGCAAAAGAATAATTTCTCATTACGCCTGAAAGTCGTCGGCGGTAACCTGACTGCCGATCAGTTGCAAACCATCGCCGAGATCAGCAAGAAATACGGCGATGGACGCGTCCACCTGACCTCACGGCAGGGCGTGGAGATTCCTTTCATCAAATTAGCGGATGTTGAGCGGGTTAAGGCGGAATTGGAAGCCGGGGATGTGAATACAGGTGTTTGCGGTCCGAGGGTACGCACTGTCACGGCCTGTCAGGGCAGTGAAATCTGCCCGTCCGGCTGTATTGACACATACCCGTTGGCGGTGGAGATTTCAAAGCGGTACTTTGGCCGCGAGCTGGCGCACAAGTTCAAATTCGGCGTTACCGGTTGCGTGAACAACTGTCTGAAAGCGGAGGAGAACGATCTTGGCGTGAAAGGCGGTTACATTGTCGAATGGCTCAAAGAGGCGTGCACTTTTTGCGGCGTATGCGTAAAAGTATGCCGCGAAGGAGCTATAACACAACACGCGGCGAACGGCGTTGATAAGATTTTGCTTGATGAATCCAAATGCAATAACTGCGGGCGCTGCGTAAAATCCTGTCCGATAGACGCGTGGAAGGGAGAATCCGGATACATCCTCTCTTTCGGCGGGACGTTTGGAAACCTTATAGCGAAAGGGGAGCAATTTTTGCCTGTAATCAAAGACAAAGAAACCCTATTCCGAGTGGCGGACGCGGCGCTGGACTTTTTTGACAAACACGCAAAACCAAGCGAGCGTTTTCGCGTCGCTATTGATAGAACAGGTTGGGATGAATTCAAAAAAGAAATGGAGACGGCTTATAATGGATGACTTTGCCATCAACGAGACCATAGATGTAACCGATGTCGTATGCCCCATGACCTTTGTAAAAGCGAAGGTCGCGCTGGAGGAATTGGACGACGGGCAGATTCTGTCCATCCGTTTAAACGACGGGGAGCCGATACAAAACGTCCCCCGCAGTATCAAAGGGGAGGGGCACAAAATCCTCAAACTTGTCGATAACGGTGACGGAACTTATAATTTGATTGTTAAGAAGATTGGGGATTGAAAGGATGTCTGAATTAGGATTGACAGGATTATAAGGATTGTAGGATTAAAAAAAATAGTGTGTTGACGTAAAATTAATTTTCAAAGGAACAGAACATGAAACTAACGGTATCGGGAAATCAGAAAGAGTACGCCGACGGCCTGACCGTGGCGCAGTTGGTTGAATTAGAGAAAGTGGAAACGCCGATATATGTTACCGTTTCCCTAAACGAAGAGTTTGTAGAGAGCGGGGCGTTCGCTAAAACGCCGCTCCGCGACGGAGACACCGTGGAGTTCCTATACTTTATGGGAGGAGGTTGGTCATGGCATTGACTAACGAGCAATTGGAGCGGTACTCCCGCCACATCATACTGTCTGAAGTGGGGGCCAAAGGGCAGAAAAAGCTCTTGGACGCGAAGGTGCTGATTGTCGGGGCCGGGGGGCTAGGTTCCCCAGCCGCTCTGTATTTAGCCGCCGCCGGAGTGGGAACTATCGGCATTGCCGACGCGGACGCGGTCGACTTGTCTAATTTGCAACGGCAGGTCATCCACACCACTGCCGATATCGGCAAGGCTAAGGCGCTCTCCGCCAAAGAGACGATGAACGCGATCAATCCGGACGTTAAGGTAAACGTCCACCGTCTTTTCGTCGCCGCCGACAACGTCATGGAATTGATTGCGGACTACGACTTTATTATTGACGGAACCGACAACTTCCCCGCGAAGTTCCTGATAAACGACGCGTGCGTGTTGTCGAAAAAGGCTTTTTCCCACGCCGGCATCATACGGTTTAAGGGACAGCTTATGACCTACGTTCCCGGGACCGGCCCGTGCTACCGCTGCATATTCCGCGAACCGCCGCCCCCCGATGCCGTGCCGACCTGCCGGCAGGCCGGGGTTATAGGGGCTATCGGCGGTATAATCGGTTCCTTGCAAGCCATGGAAGCGGTAAAATTCATCATCGGCAAGGGGAAATTGCTGACGGGTTCGCTGCTTACCTACGACGCGTTGGAGATGGATTTCCGCAAAATCAAACTTCCGACAGTGAAAGACTGCGCCGTATGCGGTGAGAATCCCTCCATACTGAAACCGTTCGACTACGAACAAGCGGTGTGCGAAGTATGATAACCGTCCGCCTGAAACAAGTAGATTACGATGCCATAGTCGCCCACGCTGAAAACGGCCTGCCGAATGAAGCGTGCGGGCTGTTGGCGGGAAATATTGATAATGATATTAAAACCGTAGGGAAAGTCTACCTATTGTCCAATCCCGACAACAGCCCGGTACACTTCTCTATCGATCCGAAAGAGCAGTTGACGGCGATTAAGGACATGAGGGCAAGCGGCTTTACGCCGCTAGGCAATTTCCACTCCCATCCGGAGACTCCGGCACGGCCTTCGGAAGAGGATATAAAGATGTTTTATGACAGTAAGGCGAGTTATCTTATTTTATCATTAGCCGAAGAGAACCCGGTATTAAAGGCGTTCGGCGTTAAAGATGGTGAGGCGGTTCAACAAGTATTAGAGATAATTGAAGGATCTTAAAATAAAAAATCAAAGTCAAATTCTTTAAAATCTTTTAAATCTTTTTAAGACGAAGCCTTCGGCTTCATAGATAAATGCGGGGCTAAACCCCGCATTTTCAATCAAAGTCAAAGTCAAAAGATTTTGATTTTATCTTTTGACTGAAGTTCGGGGGTTTAGCCCCCGAACTATCTATGGAAGGCGTAGCCTTCTGTCTAAAAATGATTTGGATTTTAAAGACTTTGATTTTAAAAGATTTTAAAGAATTTGATTTTAGAGATCGTTTGAAAGGATTTCGCTTGAAACTGATGATGACCGGCCTTGACCATAAACGCTCCGATTTAAGCGTAAGGGAGAAATTCGCGGCGACAAAGGCGAAAACCGGGAAGATACTTACCGATTTTAAGAACGATGTGGGCGGCGGTTGCGTGATTTTATCCACTTGCAATAGGATGGAGTTTTACGCGTCAATCTCGGACAGCGACGATTTGGCGTTATCAAAAGTACTGTGCGCCGCTCTTGGTATAGATTTTTCGGAGTATGAATCACATTTGACGGAAAGAGAAGGCGACCGCGTTATTGAACATCTGTGCCGCGTGGCGTCGGGACTCGATTCGCAGATTATCGGGGATGACCAGATAATCACTCAGGTTCGCGAGGCGCTGGAATTATCGCGCGATCGGAAATGTACGGACAGCTGTATAGAAACGCTGTTTAATCTATCTATCCACGCCGCCAAAGCCATCAAAACGAAGATTTTTATCAATACGCTAAGGACAAGCTCTGTGCCTGAAAAAACAGTGGAGAAGTTAAAGACGATGTACTCTTATCGTCTATCAGGCCAAAAAGCGCTTGTTATAGGCAGCGGGAGGATCGGCAGGCAAGTCTGTGATTTATTGATACGCGAAAGCATGGATGTGACGGTAACATTGCGTTCCCATAAAAACCGAGGGAGCGTTCGCATTAATGATAAAGCGAATGTCATAGATTATGACGAACGGTATAAAGTTTTGGAAAAGATAGATATCGCAATCAGCGCTACGGCTAGTCCGCATTTAACAATATCCAAAGACGAATTGACTGCGCTTAAACGGATACCGGAAATCATCGTTGACTTAGCCGTTCCGAGAGACGTAGAGCCGTCGGTTAAGGATATTAACGGCGTCGCCTTGTTGACCATAGACGACATATCGGACGACGGCCGGCGTCTTCCGTCTGAAAGCGCTTTGACGGCGGAGAGTGTTATCGCAGAACATATCGCTAAGTATAATAAGTGGCGAGAATGTTGTCTGAATAGGATGTTTTACCAGGGTCCGTAAACAAGCGTCTATACATCCCCAATTAAATATTACACCTATCCGCCGTAGGGGCGAACCCATGTGTTCGCCCTGTCTTTGACGTTGACGTTCGGCGGCCATATCGGGCGGCCACGCAGGGCCGCCCCTACAACCCATGCAATGTACAATATTTAATTGACATCTCTTTTTGCTAAAAAATTACAGTGATCTCGCACATATTTCATTCTTATCCGGTATATTTTTAAAAACGAATGAAGATATTTCGTGGGATTTATATAAAATGTATCAATTTGCTAAAAAATTACAACTATTGCACACACATTTCATTCTTATATGGTATATTTTTAAAAACGAATGAAGATACTTAGTGGGATTTATAAAATGTATCAACACCGTATATAACGCATATCAATACAATATGTATGCGCGACATGAAATATACGCGAGCGGCGCGTGGCGGGAATGTTAATTGTTTGTAATTTATATAATCCATACACAATTATACGGAAAGGACGGTGATTATAAGAAAAAATTTAAATGTGCTGATTGTATGTATTTTGTACAAACCGTACAGATTATACGGACGCGGTTGATTTTGAACGACGTCCGACGGTATTAACGGCTATGCGGGGGACATCGCCGGCAGTATAGATTGGGCGGGTTACGTAAACCTCCGGGGTCTCGCAAGGGATCCCTAACGTATAACCTTATTAGAAAGGACTGACGGTTATGAAAAACCTCAGTGTGTCGGCAAAGCTGCTTTTGGGCTTTGGTTTAACGGTCGTGTTCACGCTTATAGTCGGCTTGGTTAGTATGATCGAGCTGGAGCGCTTGAACAAAGACTATACGGACGCCATAAATGTTTTTGTGGCGGAAAACGCGAAGACAGGCATTGAGTTCAATGTCGGAGCGTTGAATAGGTACGAAGAGAATGGGATCGCCGTTTACAAGCGCAGTTTGGCGGCCACGGCGGCTATTCTTGTCTTCAGCGTCGGGTTTTCGGTATTTTTGGGCCTTTACATCTCCGGTTTAATCAGCAAACCTCTTCACGCGGCCGTCAATATGATTACAGAGATGGGCAAGGGGCATCTGAGCGGCCGGCTCAGGCTGAACCGCAGGGATGAGATCGGCGTCGTGGCCGACGCTATGGACAAGTTTGCGGAAGATCTGCAAGTTCTGCTTATAGGCACCCTCAATAGAATTTCAGACGGCGAGCTGACTATGGAGCTCCCCAATAAGGACGGCAAAGACGAACTCGGCGCGGCTCTAAAGCGCATAGTGAATCCGCTGCGTGAACTCATAATAGAGGACGGCGGCCGGGTTCTCATGGCCGCCGCGCAAAAGGATTTGTCGCTGAGGCTTAACGGCAATTACAAAGGAGATTTTGCCAAGATGAAGAATAACATAAACGCGGTAATGGAGAATCTTAACGACGCGCTTGCCCACGTTGCGGCGACCGCGGAGCAGGTGTCTAACGCGAGCGTCGAGATCGCGAGAGAGTCGCAGAATTTGGCTCAGGACTCAAACGAGCAGGCGGGCGCACTTAAAGAAGTCTCGGCGAGCCTCGAGGAGATGTCTCTCATGACCAAGCATCGCGCCAAAAACACCCATAGCGCGAAAGCTCTCGCGTCGGAAGCGCGCGCCGTCGCGGTTGAGGGAGTCGCCGCTGTGATACATATGGCTAAGGCTGTAAATCGGGTAAAGCGGTCGCGCGAAGATCACGCGAAGACGATTGTCAAGAAGATCAACGGAATCGCGTACGAGACCAGCCTTTTATCCCTCAACGCGTCCGTTGAGGCCGCCCGCGCCGGAGAGGCGGGCAATGGCTTCGCCGCTATAACCGGAGAGATGCGCAATCTCGCGAAACGCAGCGCCGAGGTTGCTGAAGACACCGCCGGCCTGATTGAGGAATCGGTGAGAAACGCCGAAGTCGGCGAGGGCATGGAGGCGTCCTTAGCGAAAATCGTTAACCGTGCTGAGAAAGTGGACGCGCTGCTTGAAGATATCGCCGCCGCATCAAGCGAACAGGCGCAGGGGCTTGAGCTGGTCAATAACTTTGTGGCGCACATGAACCTGGTCACTCACCGCATAGCCGTCGATACCGACGAATCCGCCGGCACCGCCCAAGAACTGAGCGACAGAGCCGCCGAACTCGCGAGCTTTGTCGGAAACTTCAAACTGAGCGGCGAAGCCGGACACTACTACGCGGACCGAAGCGCCGCCGAGGTCTGGGTGGACGTCGCGCCCGCGGACCAAGAGGCGTCTATACTGTCCGCAGTTTCCGAAGAACCGGCGGTATCCGTAGCTCCCGCGGCGTTATCCGCCCACAAGCGGCGGCAAAGGCACCGCCGTCGCATGGCGGCCTGCCGCGCCGAAAGAGCTTATAAGCACAAACGGCAATTACGCGCCGCCGCCCATCATTCCGTAAGAGCGTATAGAGGCAAACACCACAAACTAGCCAAATCCGCAAGAGCGGTAAAGGCCAGAGAAGTGGTGGTGGTGAGCGAAAACGGTCATAAGGAGATTATGATCAACGCGTGATGACGGTTGTAGAGACGCGATTAATCGCGTCTCTACGGAGATGTATCAAACAATTTAACCAAAACCTTCGGGGTCTTTTAAAAAGACCCTATAGCTTAATAACAAATAATCGAAAGGATTTACAATTATGAAAAATCTCAAAGTTTCGGCAAAACTGCTGACCGGCTTCGGCATCGCCGTCTTGTTCACGCTCACGGTCGGAATCGTGGGCATCTATGAACTCGGCAATTCGCAAAAAAATTTCGACTACGCCGTCAAATACCACGGCCAGCCCCTTATGGAGGGCGGGAGCATGCTCGAGGGTTTCCACGCCGTAAAAGCGGAGACGCGCGCCGCGATCATCTTCAGCGGCGACGCTGAGAAAGTCCAAGCGCATGAAGCGGCCGCGGACGAATGGTGCAAAAATTTCGAGAAGGCCGCGGCGGAGTATTCGCCGTTTATCGTAAGACCCGACGCCAAAGCGCTATTCGGCGAGACTATGGACGCTTACGAAAAGACCTA
>Ga0268262_10002434_pt1 | contig 21537 bp, 9 predicted proteins | sample TergutNc150P3_FD_190354 | JGI IMG/M metagenome (GOLD analysis project Ga0268262, IMG submission 190354) | Nasutitermes corniger P3 segment gut microbial community from laboratory colony in Florida, USA - Nc150 P3 (SPAdes) (version 2) | ecosystem: Host-associated > Arthropoda: Insects > Digestive... | reverse complement strand
GACGGTGGACCCGCTGCAGGCGAACGAGATGTTCCGCGACGTCGTCAACTTCGCCTTCGTCAACGGCCTGGCCACCAACGACACCCACCACTACCTCTACGCCTCGCCATATTACGGGCTGAAGGTCGCGAGCCCGCCCAGCGGCAGCTTTGTGGAGACCGGCGATGAAATCGAATACACGATCACCGTGTATAACGTTGACACCATTGACCAGCACGGCATGGTCGTCAGCGATCTCATCCCCGCCGGAACAGAATACGTCCCGAATTCCATGAACCAGCCCACCGGCAGCGTGGCCGCCCAGCCCACGGCGGGCGAGAACGCGGTGAAGTGGACCATCGCCAACTTCCCGAAGAACACGCAGATGGTGTTCACCTTCAAGGTGAAGGTGCTCGACATGCCGGTGAACATGAACCAGCGGCCGATCATCAACACGGCGCTGATCAATTCCACGCCGACCAACAGCACCGTGCACTACCAGAAGAACCCGCCGATGACCGCCGTGAAGTCATCCGTTCCCCTTCCGGGCTCCCGCGTGGCGGTGGGCAGCGACATCGTGTACAAGATCACGGTCACAAACCCCGGCTCGTCGGCCCTGACCGACGTGGAGGTTGTGGACTATGTGCCCGCGGGCACGGAAAACCCGCGCGCTATCAGCCACAGCGGCACGCACCAGGCATCGGATAACTCCATACACTGGCTGATCCCGAGCATTGCCGGGGGCGCCAGCGAGACGCTGGAGTTTACCGTCACCGTGCGGCGCCTGCCGCAGAACCTGCCCTCGGCCAGGATCATCAACCTGGCGCTGGTCAACGGCAACCCCACCAACAAGGTGGAGCACAAGGTGGCCGCGCCCAAGATTGTGGCCGAGAAGGCCGCCGTGCCGCCGCACTTCTCCGAGGTGCGGGAGGGCCAGGTGATCCGCTACTACATCACGGTGAAGAATATCGGCGAGGTGCCGGACAGGAACATCAAGGTGCGCGACGTCGTGCCCCAGTTCACCACGCTTCTCAGTGACAGCGTATCCGACGCCGGCGTGGTGACGGGCGATATGATCGAGTGGACCATCGGCGAGCTGCTCAACGGCGCGGAGCGGATCTTCAGCTTCGACGTCATCGCGGATATCCTGCCCGACAGCGTGGCCAGGCGCAGGATCGACAACACGGCCCTGTTCGGCCAGGGCGGGCAGCCGCCCGAGGAGCCCACGAACACCGTCACGCACAACGTGAACAAGGCGGTCATAGAGGCGAATAAGTCCTCGAACCCCGTCACGGGCAGCAAGGTGCATGTGGGCAGCCTCATTCACTACACCATCACGCTGTATAACGCCGGCACCATAACGGCCCCCGTCACCGACGTGTACGACGAGATCCCCAGCGGCGCGACCTATGTCCCGGGCAGCATCCGCGGCAACGGCTATTACAACAGCGTTCTTGGCCGCGTGGAGTGGTCCGTGACCAACATCCAGCCGGGCGCGACGGCCTACGTCGGCTTCACCGTGCGCGTCAACAGCCTGCCCGAGGACCTGGGGGACGAGCCGTTCCTCATCAAGAACCACGCGATCATCAACAACAACCCCGATAAACCCACCAACGAGACCGAGCACGAGGTGATCCCCTCCGAGATCACGGCGGTCAAGAGCGCGGATCCGGAGAGCGGCAGCGAGGTGATGGCCGGCGACGTGATCACCTACACGATCACCGTCACCAACACAAGCACCAGGGCGCTGTACCAGATCCCCGTGATGGACAACATCCCGGGCGGGACGACCTTCGTGCCGGATTCCGCCAACAACTCCGGCATCTACTACCCGCCCAACCAGCGCATCAGCTGGCTGGTGCCGATGCTGGAGCCCGGCGAGAGCATCGACCTGGTCTTCGCGGTGACGGTGAACGAGCTGCCGGACGGCGCGGGCAGCAAGACCATCTATAACCACGCGCTATACGGCGCAGGCAACAGCCTGCCCGGCACGCAGCCGGATATCCCGGACATCCCCACCAACCAGACCGAGCACACCCTGCACCCGCGCACCTTCTCGGTGCTCAAGGAGGCCAGCCCGGCCAGCGGCACGAAGGTAAACGTCGGCGAGTTCATCGACTACACGATCACGGTGCGCAACCTCGGCGCGTACATCATGCACAACGTGCCCGTGACCGACGTGCTGTCGCCCTACCTCGAGTTTGTCAGCGCGGCCAACGGCGGAAGCTACAACCCCACCACCCGCACGATCAGCTGGACAATCCCCAGCATCGCGGCGATCACGGGGGTGGAGACCGTCAGCTTCCGGGCCAGGGTCATCGGCGGCGGCGCCGGCGCGCAGGGCATCTACAGCATCTATAACCAGGCGAATGTGAGCGGCAGGAACACCAACACCACCGTGCACCCATGCGGCGAGATCCCAGAGGGGCCCTACGTCACGGTATTCAAGGACGCCGACCCGGCCCCGAACAGCACCGTGGATATCGACAGCAGCATCACCTACACCCTCACGGTGAGCAACATCGGCAACGCGGCGGCGCAGAATGTGGTGATCACCGACAGCGTGCCGGCCTACACCCGCTTTGTCAGCGCCAGCGACGGCGGGGCAGTGAGCGGCGGCGTGATCACCTGGAGCCTGGGCAATATGGCCGCGGGCGCGATCAAGACCCTGACCTTCACGGTGGACCGTGTCGGCCTGCAAAACGGCCAGCAGCTCACCGTCGTGCCGCAGTACATCAGCAACATCGCCCACGTGCGCTACCAGGACAGCAGCGGCTATGTGGACCGCGGCTCCAACGAGGTGCGGCACTACGTCAGGCCCGAGGCGAAGGACCTGGAGATCGTGAAGAGCTCCACGCCGGCGCAGGGCACCATCGTGAAGACGGGCAACCGCATCGACTACACCCTGACGGTGTACAACAACGGGAACGCCCCCATGAGCAATGTCGTTGTGCGGGACAGCATCCCCGCCGGGACAACCTACGTCAACAACAGCGCGGGCGCGGCCATGTCCGGCGTGACGCCGGTCCTTGTCCGGGCGACGCCCAGCAGCGCAGTGCTCGGCATCGAGTGGACCCTCCCGGCGCTGGCGGCAAAGAGCGCCACGACCGTCACCTTCAGCGTGACGGTGGACGCGCTGCCTGCCAACGTGGGCTGGCGCACCATCCGCAACCAGGCCACCGTGGAATGCGGCAGCCTGCATGGCAGCTCCAACGAGGTCACGCACCCGCAGTGGCCCGAGGACCTGACCGGCTTCGAGGTCTGGAAGGATTCCGACCCGGCCAGCGGCAGCTTCGTGGAGCCGGACGGCATCATCACCTACACCGTGTTCGTCAAGAACACCTCCGCCCAGGCGGCGGCCAATGTCCGGGTGCGGGATATGATCCCCGCGGGAACGGAATACGTCGCGAACAGCGCCGACCCGAACGCCACCCTGACCGGCGGCACGCTCGATTGGACCATCGCGAGCATCGCCGCAGGCGCCACGGCCCAGGTCTCCTTCCAGGTGAAGGTGAAGGCCCTCGGCAGCAACCACTGGATCTACAACCAGGCCACCGTGTCCCACGGGCCCAACTCCTGGAACACCAACGTTGTCAACCATTATGTCCTCGAGGTCAAGAACGACGACCCCATCATCCCGGGCAAATCGGCCGACCCGGCGCACGGCGGCGATGTGATCCCCGGCGACCTGATCCATTACACAGTGACGATCTATAACAACACCAACGCCGTCATCAACAATGTGGCCGTGAGCGACGATATCCCGGCAGGCACAAGCTACGTGGACGGTTCCGCCGACAACAATGGCCAGCGGGTGGGCAACACCATCCAGTGGACGGTGAACAACCTCGCCCCGGGCGCGAGCAAGCTGCTGCACTTCACCGTGCGCGTCAACCAGGGCGCGGGCAGCACCATCAGGAACAGGGCCAGCGCCACCTACAACAACCACACCTACAACACCAACGAGGTTGTGCACTATCTCAAGGCCCCGGATCTCGACGTCAGCAAGACCGCACTGGCCCCGCATCCGCCGGGCAGTAGCGTGAGCGCGGGCGATGAGATCACCTATGAGATCCACGTGACCAACCGCATGTCCCGCGCAATCGGGCCGGTAAGCATCACGGACATCGTGCCGCAGGGCACCACCCTGGTGGGCGGCTCGGCGAGCGTGTTCCAGCCCGGGCAGCCCGGCAGCAGCCAGCCCGGCATGGTGACAACCAACCCGGACGGCTATGTGACCCTGACCTGGCTTCTGCCGTCCATCGCCCCCGGCGAGACAGTCGTCGCCACCTTCAAGGTGACGGTGGACGCGCTCACCGGCGGCAGGACAAGCGCCTTCCTGCGCAACAGGGCCCACGTGAGCGCGCCGGACATCGAGAAGGACACCAACAACGTGTTCCACTACGTCCACGAGCACCCGGCGCTGCGCCTGGATAAGGCAGCCGCGCCCGCGTCCGGCAACAGGGTGGCCCGGGGCCAGAGCATCACCTACACCCTGACCCTGGTCAATACGGGCACCACCGACATCAGCGGCATCACGGTGCGCGACCAGGTGCCCTACGGCACGACATGGGTCTCTGGCGGGTCGCTCAGCGGCAGCACCGTTACCTTTGCCAACCAGAGCGTCGCGGCGGGCGCGAGCCGGCCACTGACCTTCGTGGTGAAGGTGGACGACGACGTGCCGGACGGCTATGTGATCATCAACGGCGCGAACGCCACCTGGGGCAGCAATATCAGCTACTCCAACTACACCTACCATATCGTGCGCGCCGACGCGGCCAACGTCACCGCCGAGAAGCGCTCCAACCCGCCGGACGGCTCGGTTGTCGCCCCGGGGAGGACGGTGCGCTACTACATCGAGCTGACCAACAACGGCGCGGCCCCGGTCTCCAACATAGCCGTGCGCGACGCGGTCCCGGCCGGCATGACCTACAACGGCAGCTGCAACGCCGGCGGGCAGTACAGCTCCGCCACGAACGAGATCAGCTGGAATGTCGGAGCTCTGGCGCCGGGCGCGAAGCTCACGCTGTGGTTTGAGGTGACGGTGGACGCCAACACCGGCGGCACGATGCGCCTGTTCAAGAACCGCGCCTTCTTCAGGCCCGGCCCGGGCGCCCCCGAGGAGCCCACCAACGAGGTGGAGCTGACCGAGGCGGAACCGACCCTGCGCAGCGAAAAGAGCTCCTGGCCGGCCAGCGGCTCTATCGTGAAGGCGGGCGACGTGGTCACCTACTATATCTCCGTGTACAACAACGGCTCCGCGGCGGTGAACAGCATCCCCGTGAGCGACACGATTCCCGGCGGCATGGAGTATGTTGCGGGTTCCGCCACCAACAGCGGCCAGCTTGTCGGCGGCGCGGTGCACTGGACCATCGCCAGCATCCCGGCCTACGGCACCGTGACCCTCAGCTTCCAGGCGAAGGTGCTTCCGGCAGCCGGCGGCAGCGGCACGGGCGTGCGTATCTTCAAAAACGTCGCCAGCGTCTACGGCAGGCCCACAAACAGCACCGAGCATTACGAAATCACCGTTGTGGACGGCCCCAGCGTCGTGGGCATCAAGTCGGCAGTCCCGGCCGGAGGCCTCAGGGTGCGCGCGGGCGATTCGATCACCTACACGATCACCGTGACCAACAACGGCAACGTCGACTTGACGGATATCCCGGTGCGCGATCCCATCCCGGCGGGCACGACGCTGGTATCCGGCACCATCAATGAGGGCGGCCAGCGCGTTGGCAACGAGATCCGCTGGACCATCGCCTCCCTGCCCAAGGGCCAGAGCAAGGCGCTGCGCTTCACCGTGACAGTGGATCCCCTCCCGCAGGGCGAGACGGCAAGGCTGATCAGCAACGCGGCCTGGATCACCAACCCGGTGACCGGAGTAGAAACCCCGACCCCGCCCGTGGAGCACCCGCAATACATTGACGTGGACCCCAACGGCCTGCGCATTGTCAAGAGCGCCAACAAGCCATATGTCATGGTGGGCGAGGTGCTCACCTACAGCCTGACCGTGACCAACTACGCAGGCGCAGAGCGCACCGGCATCACAGTCACGGACACCATCCCGGACGGCACAGCCTACATCGCGAACAGCGCCAGCGACGGCGGCACGCGCACCGGCAACACCTTGACCTGGACCATCGCCTCCCTCGCGGCAGGCGCGAGCAAGACCGTCACCTTCCAGGTGCAGATCCTCCCGCCCAGCCAGAACGTCATGATAGGCACTGTCCGCAACACCGGTTTCGTCAACGGCGACCCGAGCAACCCGGTGGTCACCCCGGTCATACGGCCGCAGTTCATCCCGGTCATCGGCGAGAAGCGCTCCAATCCGATTTCGGGCAGCGCGGTGAAGGCGAACGACGAGATCACCTACTACATCGACGTGATCAACCGCAATGACGAGGCCGTGAGCAGCATCGTGGTCCGTGACTACGTCCCGGCGGGCGTGACACTGGTCAGCGGCTCCATCAGCAACGGCGGAACCGAGGCGGGCGGCCTGATTACCTGGAGCATCGCAAGCATGACGGCGAACCAGAGGCTCACCCTGAGCTTCCAGGTGAAGGTCAACGCGAACGGCGCGCCGGCGGTCATCCGCAACCAGGCGGTCGTCACCGGCCCCGCCCCGGGCGGCAACGGCAGCTACAGCTATCCGACCAACGAGGTGGCTCACTTCACCACCCCGCCTGTGGACGGCCTGTATCTGCACAAGACCAGCAGCCGCCTGCAGCTGGTGCCCGTCGCCGCGGGCGAGGAGCTCACCTACACCCTGACGGTGACCAACTACGGCAGCAGCGCCGCCGCGGCGACAATCACCGATTCCATCCCGGCGGGCACGACCTATGCCGCGAACAGCGCCACCGACGGCGGAACCCTCGCGAACGGCGTGCTCACCTGGACCTTGAATGTCCCGGCCGGGCAGAGCAGATCGGTCAGCTTCAAGGTGACCGTCAACCCGCTGCCGCCGAACGCGGCCTACGGCTGGATCCGCAACACGGGCTATGTCAACGGCAGGCCCAGCAACGAGGTCGAGAACCCGGTTCTCCCGCCCTGGACGCCGCCCGTGGCAGCCGCCAAGCGCTCCACCCCCGTTTCAGGGAGCATCGTGCGGCCCGGCGATACCGTCACCTACTACATCGACGCCATCAACTACGGTACGGCGGCGCAGAGCAGCGTCGTCATCCGCGACACCGTGCCGGCGGGCATGACCGTGATACCCGGTTCCATCACCGACGGCGGCACCCTGGCGGGCGGCGTGATCACCTGGAACATCGCCAGCATCGCGGGCGGCACGACGAGGACAGTCAGCTTCAAGGCGACGGTCAACGCCCTGCCGGAGGGCAGCGCGGGAATCACAGTCAAAAACAACGCTGTGATCACCATCCCGAACCCGCAGGGGCCGGACTATCCGCCCATCGACATCCCCTCCAATGAGGTGCAGCACGATGTGCGGCCCGGCGAGGGCCTGCGCCTGGTGAAAACCAGCAACAAGCCGAACTTCGCGCCGGTTGCTGCGGGCGAGACCCTCACCTACAGCCTGACCGTAACCAACTACGGGACGGCGCAGGCGAACAATGTCGTCATCTCGGACAACATTCCCACAGGCACGACCTATGTCAGCGGCAGCGCCAGCGAGGGCGCGGCGCTCAGCGGCAGGCTGCTGACCTGGACGATCCAGGGCATTGCCCCCGGCGCGTCGGTGACCGTCACCTTCCAGGTGAAGGTGGACCCGCTGCCCGAAGGCGTAGCCATGCGGGTGATCCGCAACGTGGGCTATGTCAACGGCAAGCCAAGCGACCCCGACGACCATCCGCAGTACCCGCCCGATGGCAGCGGCCCGGCAGTGATGGGCTTCAAGCGCTCCAGCCCGGCGGCGGGCAGCCAGGTGAGCCCGGGGACCGAGATCACCTACTACGTCGACCTGTATAACCGCACGAACCGCACCATCACAGGCGTCATTGTGCGCGACGCCATCCCCGCGGGCACGACCCTTGTGCCAAACTCGATTACAGACGGCGGCACGGTCATGAACAGCGTGATCACCTGGAACATCGCCTCCATGGGCCCGAACGCGACGAAGACGGTCAGCTTCAAGGTCATCGCGAACACGCTGCCGCAGGGCACGACCTATGCGCTCATCCGCAACACGGCGGTTGTCACCAGCCCAGGCTGGAACGAAGGCGACCCGCCCACGGACACCCCGACCAACAATGTGGATCACGACGTTGTCCGGCCCGGCGGCGATGACGGCCTGCGCCTGGTGAAGACGGCCAGCCGCCCGCACGGCACGGAGGTGCGCCCCGGCGAGACCATTACCTACTACCTGACCGCCACGAACAACAGCGGCAGCGCGCAGAGCAACATTGCCATCACCGACGCGATACCGGCGGGGACGACCTACGTTGCGGACAGCGCCACAGAGGGCGGCACGATGAGCAATGGCATCCTCACCTGGGTGATCCCGAGCCTGGCCCCGGGCGCGAGCAAAACCGTAGCCTTCCAGGTGAAGGTCAACGCGCTCCCGGCAGGCGTGCTGCAGCGCCTGATACGCAACACGGGTTACATCAACGGCAAGCCCAGCGACCCGGTGGATAACCCGGTTGTCCCGGGCGGCGACGGCGGCACCGGCGTGACGGTGATCAAACGCGCCAACCCAACCGGCACGGTGCGGGAGGGCGATACCATCACCTACTTCGTCGATGTGCACAACATCACCAATGCGGCCAAAACCGGCGTGACCGCCACGGATGCCATCCCCGCGGGCACGACCCTGGTGGAGGGCAGCATCACCGGCAGCGGCACAATCGCGAATGGCGTGATCACATGGAACCTCGGAAGCCTCGCGGCAGGGGAAACCAAGACAGTCAGCTTCCAGGTGAAGGCCAACGCCCTCGCGGCGGGCACCACCTCGGCGGTCATCCGCAACCAGGCGATCGTCAAGGTGCCAAATCAGGATGACCCGACCAAGCCGCCTGTGGAGGTTCCCTCCAACCCGGTGGACACCCCTGTGACCAAGCGCCCAGACGACCGCGATGTGCAAGGCGTAACGGTTACCAAGCGCGTGACGCCCTCCAGCGGCAGCGTGAGAACCGGCGACGAGATCACCTACTTCATCGATGTGCGCAACACCGGCGACGCGGCCAGAACCGGCATCCTCGTGCGCGACGCCATCCCGGCGGGCACCGCGCTGGTGGAGGGCTCCATCACCGACGGCGGGACGGCAACGGGCGGCGTGATCACCTGGAGCCTCGCATCCCTGGGCGCGGGCCAGACCAAGACCGTCAGCTTCCGTGCCAAGGTGACCACCACCGTAAGCACGACCATCCGCAACATTGCCGCAGTGACGGCGCCGGATCCTGATCCGGGCAAGCCGCCCGCCGAGGTGCCCTCCAACCCGGTGGACACCCCCGCCAATCCCGGCGGCGGCCAGGACCTCGGCGTGACGGCCACCAAGCGCGTGACGCCCTCCGGCGGCAGCGTGAAGACCGGCGACGAGCTCACCTACTTCATCGATGTGAAGAACACCGCGAACGCAGCGAAAACCGGCATTGTTGTGCGCGACGCCATCCCGGCGGGCACCGCGCTGGTGGAAGGCTCCATCACCGAGGGCGGCACGGCAACGGGCGGCGTGATCACCTGGAGCATCGCCTCTCTTGGCGCGGGCCAGACGAAGACCGTCAGCTTCCGCGTGAAGGTGACGACCGCCGCAAGCGCGGTCATCAGCAACCAGGCGGCTGTCCAGCTGCCCAAGGGCCCGACCCCCGGCGACGGCTACAACGAGGTACCCAGCAACATCGTTGAGACACCGGCCAATTCCGGCGGCGGCAACAATGGCGGCAACAATGGCGGCAACAATGGCGGCAACAACGGCGGCAACAACGGCGGCAATAATGGCGGCAACAACGGCGGCAACAATGGTGGCAACAATGGTGGCAACAACGGCGGCAACAATGGCGGCAATAGCGGCGGCAACACCATCGTGCCCAAGACCAACGAAGCGTCCCCGCTTTGGGCCATCCTGATACTGCTCGGCTCCGTGGTTCTCATCGGCGCCGCAGTGCTCATCTACTTCGTCAGGAAACGGAAATCGTCCGGAGAAAAGCACTAAACCATGGCACAGGGGGGCCGGCTGACCCCGGCCCCCCTGCCCCGGGCAATTTTGGGGAATCCACAAGGCGTTTGCGGGTTTCCCAAAGCGGCCGGGCCGCTCCACTAATACCAAACTGTACGGAGGTTCTCAATGCGCAAGACACAAGAGGGAAAGAAAAAATCGAAGGCATATTGGAGCAGGCTGATCGCCCTGATCCTGGTGGCTGCCCTTGCTCTGGGCACCGGGCTGTTCTTCCTGCTCAACCGCAAAGAGACGTTGAAAATCGCTTCCCGCACCGAGATCATCAAGCTGTGGGACGAGCAGGGCATCACCCGCTGGTATGAGGACGAGATGAAAATCAAAGTGAAATGGATCGACTACGGCACCGAGAATATCTACCGCAAGGTCAGCGAGGACCTCGGCCGCGAGCAGAAGGAGCTGCCGGACGCCTACCTGGGCCTGGGCCTCACGCCGGGCGAGATCGGCGTGCTCGCTGCGCAATACGCCTTCCTCAACTTCGAATACATGCTTTCAGAAGCGCCCAACCTGCAGGCGATCATCAACAGGGACACCGCGCACCTGCCGGAATTTCTGCTGGATGGCGCAATGATCTCCATGCCCAGCTTCAACGAGCAGGTCGGCGAGGCCTACCCGCAGAAGGCCTGGGTGAACAGAGCGTGGCTCCAGAAGGCGGGGCTGGAGCTGCCAACCACGCCGGAGGAATTCCTGGAGGTCCTGCGTGCGTTCAAGGAACAGGGCGATGGCAAGCCTCCTCTGGGCGCGGCCTACGCGGGCAGCCCCGGCAACATGACGACACTGGGCTTCCTTGTCCACGCCTTTGTCACCACGGACTACGATTTGAGCGAGAGCAACTATCTCAATCTTGACGGTGGCCGGGTTTACGCGGGCGTCACGCAGCCGGGCTACAGGGACGCGCTGAAATACCTCAGCCAGCTATACAGCGAGGGCCTGATGGATGCCGGCGTCTTTGAGCAGGGCCAGAATATCTTCATGGGCAGCGGCAGCGGCGACGAGCGCTACGGCGTCATCCTGGCAAAGGATCTATACGCCTTATTCAATGACGCCGACCGCGCGGCGGGCTACGAACCGCTGCCGCCGCTGGAGAACAAAGGGCAGCGCTCCACACTGGCGCGCTATAGCGGGATACGGCTCGGCGGCTACATGATCCCAGCCCGCATAGCGCCCGGCCGGCAGCAGCTCGCGCTGCGCTTCGGAGACGCGATGCTGTCCCGCGAGGGTACGCTGGCAGTGATGTACGGCAAAAAGGGCATCGGCTGGTTTGACGCGGATGCGGACGCGCTGGCCATGGGAGCCGACGCAGCCACCTGGAGGCTGGCCGAGGATGGCATCGACAACACGGAGCTCTACAGCGCTTTCCCTGGCGAGGTGCCCTACTGGATGGATGCCCGCCTGCAGATGGAGCGCCAGGCACCGCAAAACGGCGCCTCTCTCCAAACCGCGCAGAACTGGCAGGGGTACCTCTACAAAGTGACGAAGGATTGCTACGAACCCGTCGGGCGCGGGAACATCCAGAACATCCTGCCCGAGCTCATTCCCGGCGAAGCCGGAGCATTGAACCTGCGCGAGGTCAGCGAGTACCTCACCCAGGCATCCCGGGATTTCGTCACCGGGAAGGCCGATGCGGACGCCGGCTGGGACGACTTCGTGAATGCCCTTGACGAAAAGGGCCTGCAGGACATTATCAGAGCGATGCAGGAGGCATACCAGCAGAGAAAATAGGCCAATCACGCCTCTGGCAAGGAAGTAAAAATTTACACGCAGGAAGTGAAAAAAATTGAATACGGAGCGTCGAGCAGCTTTGCCTGTCGGCATGCTCAATATTTTGCTCGTCACTCTCGCTTTGGCGCTGGTACTTGCAATTATACCCGCGTTTCTGGGCAGCGTCAAAGAGGAGTACAAGCACACGTTCTACGGTCTGAGGCCCTACCTGGTCAAGACAGAATCCATGGAACCCACCATACGCAGGGGCGCGCTGGTTCTGGGACAGGCTGTGAAGTTCGAGGAGCTGCACCAGGGCGACATCATTACCTTCGAGATCACCCGTGACAGCCAGCAGGTGCTCAACACCCACCGTATCGTGGAGAAAAAAGCGGCCTACCTCACCACCAAGGGCGACAACGCCGACAAAGCCGATGAGCTGCCTGTTACCCAAAGCAACTATAAGTACCGCGTGGTGAAGATCTGGAACGGCGTGGCGCGCATGGGCAGCATAAAAGGTGCTGCGCTGTACCTCCTGCTGCCGCTGATGGGCCTGGCCGTTCTCATCGCGGGCGCGATGGCGCTGATCTTCCTGCTGCGACGCAAACGCAAATCCGTGCAGGCCCCCGCACCGGCCGAGGACCCTGACGAGGACGAGGACTGCCTTCTGCTTCTGCGCATGGTGGATGCGGCGCTCTCTCAAAAGGCCACGGAAGATGATTTTGACGACGAGGAGCTTCTGGCGTGGCTGGAATACTGTCTTGCGCAAGGCACATAATTGCTTTCAGCATGTATTCCACATGCGGAAAAAATTTGAAGAACAAAAACAGCGGCATCACCGGCGCGGCGCGCGGGATGGTGTTTGAATTCGAGTAGCAGCCCGCGCGATAAAAATCCTTGACAGCCGGCCCGTTATGTATTATAATTAAAGTCAACGCTTTAACGATATAACGCATAAATACAAGCGATAAAGGAGAAACAAGAATGAAACGGATGTTTGCCCTGTGCATGGCCCTGATGCTGTGCCTATTCGCAGGCTGCCATGGCATGGAAGCCCAGCCGGAGGAACGCCCCGTCCTCACGCCCGAGACAGCGAAAATCGCGTTGCTGCTGTGCAGCGCGGAGATGCGCTCCGCTTCGGCGCGGGCGCTGTGGAGCGTCACGGAAAAATTCACGGCGGAGACGGGGATACAGGCCGCATGGTTCGCCTTGCCGACACCCGACGACGCCAAGGCCCAGCTCGACGACATTATCGCCCAGGGATATACGATCCTGGTCAACAACAACGGCCTGATCGACGACTATCTCAAACAGCGTGCGGCGGACTATCCCGATATAACCTTCGTGGCCATGGAGGGCTGGTTCTGCGATAAGGACAAGCCTGAACAGATGGAGCCATATCCCAACCTGATACAGGGCACCGTGCGTGCCGAAGAATCGGCCTTTATCGCCGGCTATCTGCTGGCGTCCACATCCGAGTCAGGCCAGATAGGCATGGTCAACGGCACGGGAAACCCGCCCGGATTCCAGATGCAGGCCGGTTTCGAAGCAGGCGTGGCCTATGCGCAGCAAGAATCGGGCCGTGAGGCCGCGGTGAAAATCGAGTACGTCGGCAACGGGTTCAACCGACAGGGCGGCAAGGAGACTGCCGCAGCGCTGTACAACGCCGGCTGCGACATCCTTTTCTTCTGTGCGGGCGGCGAAACCGACTGGGGCGCCCTGGAGACCGCGAAAGCACTGGGAAAGCCCTGCGTCACCGCGGGCCATACGAGCTACATCGCCCCGGACAGCGTCGTCGCAGAGGTGCTCAAAAGCAAGGATCCGGTCATCACCGCGATATATCAGGACCTCTACTATGGCCGCCCGGCCGGCGGCGCACGGGTCCATGGCCTGATAGACGGCACGGCGGGCCTGGCAAAAACCGCCCTGACCGAGGAATTTTTTGGCAATGAATTGCTCACAAAGCTGGATGCGCTGAACGAGAAAATTAAGGCGGGGGAGATAGTGATACCACAGACAGTATAGAGTTGTATTTGTCATCGGCGGATAAGTGCCCGGTAAATTAACCACGCCAAATTTTAGCCGCTCTCAGCGCGCTGGTGCAGCATTGGGTCACATGGCGCTCAGCAGGGCTGCGTCAATGTCGTCCCAGGGCGCGGTTGCCGCGAGATTGTCCGGCAAGCCCCACGCTTTGTGGCCCCGGCATCGCTGCCGAGGCGCTGTGCTATGATAGATTCTTCAAAAAATTTGCCATAACCCTTCGCCGGCCTTTGTTCCGGCGTCTTTTTCAGCGTGCCATTCTATCCAAGTAAATAAAGAGCCGCCCATTTCAGGCGGCTCTTTTGCTCTTATGCCCTACGCGCTCCTCCCGCTTACGAACACCGCGCCGCTGCCCCGCCACTTTTCCATGGCGGCCTTGAGCTCGGCGCCGGCGCTGCGGGTGGCGGGCAGCGTTTCGCCGTTGCTCAGGGTGATCTCCCCGAAGGATATCCTGAGAATCTCATGCATGGAGACCAGGAAGGAGCGGTGCGTGCGCAAAAAGCCGTAGTCCTTCAGCCGGTCCTCCAGCTCGGCCAGGCTGGCCAAAAAGCTGAATTCCCCGCCGGCGTATTTGACGCGGACCCGGTGGCTGACCGTCATTTCAAAGTAATAGATATCCCGGACGTCGATGTTCCGGTATTCCCCGTTGAAGCTCAGGGCGATGAACAGGTGCTCCCTGGCCCGCGCGAGCTCCAGGGCCTGCGCGAAAACGGCCGAGAACCGGCCCGTGTCGCTTTTTTTCACGAAGCTGAACGCCTTGGCGTCGAACGCGCCGTAAAAATACCTTTCGTCGGTGGAATGGCTGAGGTAGAGGAGGACCCCGTTGTATTCCAGCTTGCCGCGGATATAGGACACGGCCGCCTGGCCGACGCTCTCCGGTTCAATGACCAGGATATCCACCCGGTCGCAGCAGACGGGGTCGCCCAGCTCGAAGATCAGCTCCTGGCTGTTCGCGAAGGTGACCACCGTCGCGGGCAGCTCCCTTTTTTTGCAAATGGCCCGGCAGAGCCTCGCGAAGCGTTCCAGGTCGTCGGGGTTGCCGTCGCATAAAGCGATCCTGCAATCGGCCATGCGTATCTCCTTTTTTTCCGTATAGCGCAACACTTCTATGCTATAATACATTAATACTATAAATTCATGAAAATGTCAATAGATTTTCCGGTTTTACCAACTATTGGTGATCGGATGTAATAATCTGTAACTGCCGTGCCATAATGTGTGAAAAAACATTCGATTCAATCATTTAATTCTACAGTTTGTGAAATTTTCGCGCACGACAAACATTCCTGTGGTATAGTCCATCACGATAATATCTGCTGAGATATTATCTTTGCTCCAATCCCAAAGAAAGAGAGGGGGTTCGAATCGCAAGGAAGAAGCGCAGCGCTGAAAAACCGGAGGAAAAGCAACCGTACAGCGCTGTGAAGAGCGAGCTCCTGGCGCGCCGTTCACTGGGAAAACAAATTGTCGCGATCCTTACGGAAAACCGGTACCGGCTTTTGTTTTTCACGCTATTGGGGATCGTCACCGCCGTATTCATCGTCGCGGCGCTGCTGACGAACAAGGGCAGCTTTACCGTAACGCTCCCGCGGGAACAGATGCTCAACCTGGGCCTGGTCATATCGGACACCGCGGACTTCGCGCGTCCGAGGCACGAGATCCAGACCCCGCCCGTGGTGGACCTGTGGAACATCACCAGGGCGGACATCCCGAAAGACGTGAACATGGTCGACGGCTCGCACAACGGAGAAAACTACCTCGCAACCACGGTATACCTCAAAAACATGGGGGAAAAGGACCTCAACTACACCCTCTCGATCGACATCAACGAGCTCTATAAGAACCTTGATGAGGCGCTGCGGGTGGAGCTGTACGTCAACGACGTCCCCACACTCTACGCAAAACGGAAACTCGATGGGAGCGGAGACCCCGAGCCGGGCACGGAGCCCTTCAAGGCGAGGACCAGGATCATCAGCCTGGAGCCCACGGAGATCAAGGTGGACCAGGTGGAGAAGTTCACGGTCGTGGCCTGGGTGGAGGGCGAGGACCCGGAGTGCACCAACGACTTGCTGGGCGGCTTCGTCAAAATGACGATGAGCTTCGACGGAAAAGTCGCCGGCAGCGAGCCAGAAACCGAAACCGAGCAAACCCAACAGGCGGCCTCCCAATAAGGGAAAGAAGTAAAAAAACAATAAGGAGTTCAAAATGAAAACCAAAGTCCAAAACAAAAAGCAATCCGGCAAGCAGCAACTGATGGCGGCGCTCTCCATGCTGCTGATCGCGGCAATCGCGCTGACCAGCGCCACCTACGCGTGGTTTACGTTCGTTTCCAACCCGGAAGTCCGGGGCATGGACGTGTACGTCAAAGCCGCGGACAACATCTTCCTGTCGCCCTACGACCTGGATGTCTACCCCCCCGAGGCGGACGCCTACTGGTTCCCCACCCTGCAGATGAAGGATGACTCCGGGGCCGAGTTCCCCAACGGCATCTGGAACCAGCAGAAGGGCGCGTTCCCGAAGGAGCTCGGCGACGTCTCGAGCTTGTTCAACCTTTCCAACAGGAACTTCTTCTCGCGCGAGAACGAGGACAACGGCGACTTCAAGCAGTATGTCGTTGCCATCCCGCCCGACACGTGGACGCCCGCTGCCGGAAAGGACACCCTCGACACCGCGGTGGGCACCTACGCGAAGTTCGACCTGTGGATCAAGTCGTCCAAGGACGCAGGCACCATCTTCCTCGATGAGAAGGACGCTAACGCTATCGTGCAGAGCTACGTGAAGGCGATCCTCAGCCGCGGCGGCGAGGACCTCGCGCCCGCGAACATCAAGAACAACATCGCCAGCACGTTCCGCATCGGCTTCTATTGCGCGAACGACATGGACGGCACCTCCGGCCAGGCCAGGTGCGTGGTCTGGGAGCCCAACTCCAAGAAGCACGTCCTGCCCGTCGACGGCGGCCTCGTGCCCGGCGCCAGTGTGAACGCCTGGTTCCAGACGCTGCCGATCACGGCCGCCTCCGCCTGCGACGCCAACGGCGTGAGCAGCGTGGCCAGCGTCCAGCAGACGTATGACTTCAACACGACCACCGCCGCCGGTGCCCGCACGGATAGAATCCCGCTGTTCAACCTGGAGAAGGACACCCCGCTGAAGTTCTCCGTTTACATCTGGGTGGAAGGCGCCGACGTGGACACCGTGAACGCCGTGGCCAAGAGCTGGGCGCAGATCCAGCTGCGCTTCGGGCAGGCCGAAGACTGCACCATGCTGGGCGGCGGCGCACCGCCTCCTCCGCCTCCTGTGGATCCCGATCCCTGACCTTGACGGGCCAGCAATATAGTTAGATCCGCATCGGACGGGCGGGCAGCACCGCCGTCCGCCCGTCCGAACCGCCCTGCGCGCAACAAACCGCATATCGGTCCCGCATGGGAATTTTGATATAGACCCTGAACATAGAAAGGAAGTACCATGCAAAGTAAAGCCAAAAAAGTCGCCTCCACGGTCGGCAAAGTATTTCTTTGGCTGATAATCGCGGTTTGCGCAATTTTTATCCTCCTGACGCTCTCCCGCAAGCAGGGCGGCGACGGCGCGTCCAAGATGTTCGGCTACAGCTTCCTCCCCGTCCAGTCCGACTCCATGAAGGGCGAGGGCGCGGAAAACTTCCAGAAGGGCGACATGATCGTCGTCAAGGCCCTTTCCCAGGACCAAATCGACACCCTCGCGGTCGGGGACATCATCACCTTCCACGACTTCATCGACGGGTTCAAGGTGCTCAACACGCATAGAATCGCCGAGGTCGTCTACAAGACCGACGTGAACGGCGCGAAGGTCCTCGACGCCGACGGCGAGCCCACCGTCACCGCGTTCGTCACCAAGGGCGACAACAACCCCGTGCGGGACCCCATCGAACGGGAGCCCTCGGACATCATCGCGCTCTACAGCGGCACGAAAATCGCAAGCGCCGGCACCGTGCTGGACTTTTTGCAGAGCAAGTGGGGCTTCTTCTTCTGCCTCGTGCTGCCCTTGGGGCTGTTTTTCCTTTGGCGCATCTATAAGCTGCTGCGGGCGTATACCGCCTACCGGAAGGCCGGCGACGAGGAGGAGGCGCAGGCCGCCGCCCCCACGGACATGGACACGCTCGCCAGGCTGCTCGCGGACGCGAACGTGGACCCGGAGCTCCTCGCGGCCACGCTGAAGGCCCAGAAGGCAGCGGGCGCGGACGCCGCCTCTTAAACGCCGGGGGCTTGCAGGGTTTGAACATCAAGAAGTAAAAAAGAGGGCGCCGGCATGAGCATATTCCTCGAGTTTTTCTACGAGCTGTGCATGCAGATATTGATGAATATAGGTGATTTTTTCAAATCTATATTCAACGCGTTTTGGAAGGCCATCCTTTCCTTCGGCGGCTATGGCAAAACGATAAAATTTTACTCCGCCCAGTTCGACGCAGTTGGCTGGGCGCTGGGTATCCTTTCGATCCTGATCCTCGTGGGCATCTTCGGGCTGATTTTTTTCTTCCTTATCAAGTTTTTGCGGAAATACCTGCGGTTCTGCAAAAAAGTGGTGCAGGAGGAGGACCTGCTCGCGGAGATCGCGCGGCTGCGTGCCGAGGTGGCGCAGCTCATCGACGAGAAGAGCCGCCTCCTGGCGCTGAAGGTCTCGCAGCTGGGCATCAAGCCCGGCGAGGAGCCCGAGGAGGAGAAGGAGCTGGACCCCGGCAACGGCCAGAGCAGGTTCACCAAGCTGCTGGACGTGGACAAGAAGTACGCCGAGGAGCCGGTGACGGTCGAATACCCGCAGGACTATACCCTCAGCGACCTGGTGGACATGTTCCGCAGCTTCGCCTGCAAGCGGATGCGGCTGTATTACGAGCGCCCGACCATCATGGCGTTCGTCTCGGGCATGGCCACCTCGCGGCTGATCATCCTGGAGGGCATCTCCGGCACGGGCAAGACCTCCCTGCCGTATTCGTGGGGCAAATTCATCAGCCACGATTCCTTCATCTGCCCTGTGCAGCCCTCCTGGCGGGACCGCTCCGAGCTGGTGGGCTACCTGAACGAGTTCACCAAGCGCTTCAACGAGACGGACTTCCTGAAGGGCGTCTACGATTTCACCTTCCGGGACGACATCGGCTTCATCGTCCTGGACGAGATGAACCTCGCGCGCGTGGAGTACTATTTCGCCGAGGTGCTTTCGATCCTGGAGATGCCGGACCCCTCCGAGTGGAAAATCGACGTGGTGCCCGACACCTGGGCCACCGACCCCATCCATATCTCCGGCGGGAAATGCCAGCTGCCCACCAACGTCTGGTTCGTGGGCACCGCCAACAACGACGACTCCACCTTCACCATCACCGACAAGGTGTACGACCGCGCCACCCCCATCCAGCTGAACACCAAGGCCTCGGCCTTCGACTGCGAGGACCACGGCCCCATCCAGGTGGAAGCCTCCCACCTGCTGAACCTGTTCCAGGAGGCCAAGGAGAAATATCCCGTCTCCCAGCAGCTGCTCGACAAGCTGGAGGACCTGGACCACTATATGGTCAACAACTTCCGGCTGGCCTTCGGCAACCGGATCATGAAGCAGATCAAGGACTTTATCCCCGTGTATGTCGCCTGCGGCGGCACGGACATCGACGGGCTGGACTACATGCTGACCTACAAGATCCTCAAGAAGGTGGAAAACCTGAACATCACCTTCCTCCAGGACAGCCTGAAGACCCTGCCCGCCCATTTCGAGAAGGTGTTCGGCAAGGGCAGCATGCCCCACGCCCGCGCCTATGTCGAGCGCATCGCCCGCAGTGTTTGATAAAAAAAGGAGGTCAAAAATGAACGCCGTCAAAACCGCCCCCGGGACCCGCGCGCCCGGCCTGCAGATTGATTTCCTGCCCATCTCCCACGCCATGTTCAACAAAACCGCGGCCTACGACGCCTGCGCCTCGCTGTTCGCGGACCCCCTGGGCTGCGTCCCCTACAAGGCCTTTCAGCCCATCGTGGAGCGCACGGACCTGAACCCCGCGCTGGAAAAATGGATCTTCACCCGCAGCTGCGAGACAGCCCGGGATCTGCTGCTGGAAAACGCGGAGTTCGAGTACGTCTCGGTCAACGTGTCCCCCGGCTACCTGCGCAGCGAAGACTATATCCCCGACCTGCTGGAGATCCTGGAGGAGCACGAGGTGCCTTCGGGCAAGCTGTGCATTGAGGTGGCGGAGGGCGCCATGAAGGCGGACGCCGACGCCCTGGTCAACAAGCTGCACGAGCTGCGGCGGGAGGGCTTCAAGGTGGCCGTGGACGACTACAGCGCCGGCTGCATGCCCCTCTCCCGGCTGGACAGCGTCCCCGCGGACGTGATCAAGCTGGACAGGCTGCTCACGAACGGCGCGCTGGTGGACAGCAAGGCGGAGCACGCCGTCAAGTCCATCAACCGGCGCGCGAAGGAGCTCGGCTGCGAGGTGGTCGCCAAGTCGGTGGAGGACCAGAAGCACAAATACCTGCTGATCGCCCTGGGCTGCGAAAGGATCCAGGGTGGTTCGCCCGTATGAAGCACTACAGCAAACGGCTGTACTCGAAATTCAGGACCAGGGCGGTCAAGGGCCTGGAGACGGACAGCTTCTACGAATATTTCACGAGGGCCCTCGGCGCTGGCGTTAAATTTTACGGCCAGAAGCACGAGCGGCTCCGCAAAAAAATCGACGAGACCTGGGTGGACGCCCTGTACGGCTCCATCCCGGCGCTGGACACGATCGTCAACCGCCCGAAAAAGTTCATCGAGCGCGAGGAGGTCGTGGTCCCCATCGAGCTGGCCCGCAAGGTGGGCGCCGATTCGGTCAAGCACCTCTCCACGCACACGCACCTCATCAGCTCGGTGGACCCCGCGGGCAACGTGACGCCCAACAAAATCATGAACATCTACAACGAGGAGAGCTACAACCTCTACGAGAACCGCTTTATCGTCACGCTCATCCAGAAGGCGTGCAGCTTCGTGGACAGCAGGTATGACGCTATCATGGCGGCGATCGGCGAGGAATTCCAGTCCACGCTGAAGGTCGATTCCTCCTTCTGCGACCAGGGCGAAACGCTCGAATACTCCCTCCAGCTGAAGCTGCACCAGAACCAGGAGTACCTGGGCAGCGGGGGCGAAAGCGCCGACATCGTGGCGAAAATAGAGCACATCCGCCTGGTGTACAACAGCTTCAAGCGCAGCGAGCTCTATGTGGGCCTGGTGGGCTGCACCCTGGTGAAGTCGCCCATCTCCCGCACCAACCTGATGATGAAGAACGCCAATTTCAAGCGGTGCTACGACCTGTGGAATTTCCTGGAGAAATACCGGGAGCCCGGCTTTGTCGTGGACCGGGAGGAGCGCGAGGGCGAGTTCGCCCCGGGCTATGTGGCGGAGCTCAACGCGATGATCCTGTTCAGCTACCTGATCATGAAGAACAGCCTGGAGGCCGCGCACAACAAGGCCGCGGACGTCGCCGTCAAAAAGCGGCGCGCCGTCAAGCCGAAATTCAAGAGCAAAACCGTCGGGGAGCACGCCCCGGATTACGACGTCCGGCGGCCGGAGCTGAAGCCGGTCCCCAGGGTCAGGCTGGCGCAAAGCGCGGAAGGGCTGCGCAGCCAGGACGACATCATCCTCGCCGCGCTGGCCAAGGCCCTCGGCGAGCAGCAGGTCCTGCGCGCGCTGGAGCACTCCCTGCGCGCCGA
>Ga0268262_10002433_pt1 | contig 21540 bp, 17 predicted proteins | sample TergutNc150P3_FD_190354 | JGI IMG/M metagenome (GOLD analysis project Ga0268262, IMG submission 190354) | Nasutitermes corniger P3 segment gut microbial community from laboratory colony in Florida, USA - Nc150 P3 (SPAdes) (version 2) | ecosystem: Host-associated > Arthropoda: Insects >... | reverse complement strand
TGGCGACCCATAATATTCAATGAGACATTATTTCCTTCGGAAGCGGTAACAAGCCCTATGTTTCCCGATGTAAGTTCAATTTGAAATTCGCCAGTATCTTTGTCGTACCGCAGGCGCAGAAGCGTATTTTCATTTATGTTAATGTCATTGCCGCCAACATGAAGGTCGGCTTCGGAATTGTCCCCCACGCGGATCATGTCATTGGAATAAACGGGCGATTCTTTGATCAGCCTGTCCCATATTACCCTGTCCGACATACGGCGTTGGACGATGTTTCTTTTTATTGAGACTGTCCCGATTGGCGTTTTGTTTTGCCCGTTGAGCGTTTGAAACAAATCCGCCCAAAACAGGTTAATACTGCAGACCGCGCCCGAAAGGCACAGCAGGATGACAAGAAAATCCGAGGGCCTGAATTTGCCTTTTGATTTCTTTTCAACGCCCATTTTCATTTGCCGCCAATTTTGTACTTGTGTTCTTCGGCGTTTACATCCGCCTTTGAAATATCCGTTTCTTTAATTCCCAAACATTTTCGCACTTCGGCAAGATTCATGGGGTCTGAATCGGCGGGAGTTTGATTTACGGCGGTAAAATTAAAATTTACGACGGCGAAGAGACGTATGGGTTTTTCTTTTCCTTTTACCGTTACTGGAGGCATTTCTTCGGTTATAAAATATTTTTTTACCAAATTATACGTGTTCTCGGTGATAAGAATGTCAGTGCCCAAGGGCTTGTTAAGAGCTTCAACTCGCGAGGCGAGATTCACGGGATCGCCAATTACGGTGTATTCCATGCGCAGGTCTGAGCCTATCTGCCCGGCGGTAACAATGCCCGTGTTGATGCCGCAACCTATGCGGATTGGCGGAGAGCCTATGTTTTCATCTTTACGGTTTTTATTCATTTTAATAAGCATTTCCCTCATCATCAGGGCCGCCTTAACGCAGTTAAACGCGTCTTCCCTCGGAGTTCCCGCCGTGGTGGCGGTTCCCCAATGCGCCATTACCGCGTCCCCGATGAATTTATCCACAACGCCGTTGGTTTTTTCAACGCAATAGACCATGTTTGACAAATATTCGTTAAGCCAAAAAACGATGCGGTCGGACGCGTCGTTACCGAACGCTTTTACAAAGTTTTCAGATTTTTCCGTAAAGCCCCGAATGTCCGAAAAAAAGATTGTCGCGTGTTTGGACAAGCCTCCCGGTTTAATTTGCCCCCGCATGGCTTGAACGGCAATATCGCGGTTTGTGAACTTGCCGAAAATATTAAGGGCGGCGCACATTTTTCCAAAGCTGGAAGTTAACAAGCCTATTTCATCTCTGCTGTTAGGTGTCAATTCAATATTAAAAATACCGCCCTCAATGGAACGCGCCGCGGCCGCCAGCGTTTTAAGCGGCGTTGAAATGCTTTTGGCAAAAAACCAGATGCACATTATCGACAGTGACAGGATCGCCGCGGTCAGGTACAAATTACGCCGCGTTGTCGCGTTTATACCTTCAAAGACCTTGTCGTATTCGATTGTGGTGATTACTATGCTTCCCGCCGTATTCAGACGCGTATAGGCAAGATAGTGAAGCGCTTTTTTGCTCTCGCTTTGCGTATCTGTTTTTTTAATTTTTTCCCGCAGGTAGGAGAATAAAGTGGAAGACGGATTATTTTGCGGAAGCCCAACGTCGAGATCGGCTAACATTTGTTTATTACGGTCGGGGCTGTTAAATATACGCTTGATAATTTCCTGTTCCGCAAGATTCGTTTGAGTTTTTACCCTTTCTATGTCGGCATCCGCTATAATCTCGCCGTCCGCGTTTATCAGGAAAGACGAGTTAACGCCCATGCCGAAACTTTCGTTCAGGTTTTCGGTCGAGAACAGAACGCAACCGCTTCCTGTAGGAAGCGAGCTTCCTCCCTGTATGGGGAAAAACATTGCCGCTAGATACGTTGAACCTTGGGCTTTATTAAACAGGGGCGATGCGTTGATGAGTATTGTTTGCCCCATTTCTGCGTTTTCCAGCGTTTTTTTACTGTTATCGAGGAAAGTATCCACAAGATTTGCGTCAATTCCGCTTGAAAGGAAAAATCGATCATTAACTAAAACTCCGTCCGTCCAAACGGGGGGGGGGGGGAGGATATTGTTGTTACATAGAAAAGAGCCGCAATCTGCGGGTTCTGCGTAAAGAAGTAACCGGCCTCTTCGCGTATTAAGCCACCGTGTTTCGCAAGGGCCGCCGTGCGGGAGAATGACAGGGAGAGCAGGCGCATTTTTTCCAATGTCTGTTCAGTTTCGGCGGCGGCTCTGCGGTTCACCTCAAAGTTATTTTCTTCGGCGGATATTTTCAGGTCTTCCCGAACCAGCCACGACACCAGCGCCGTTATTGAACCGAGGGAAATTAATACGATTATCGAGATAATGGTTATAAGTTTTGCCCCGATGGAAAAACGTACCGTTAAACTGTCCCGCCTTTCTTTGAATTTCTTGCTGTCACTCATACAAAAAAATCCGCCTTTTTGGATAAAAACTTTTTTTCTTATTAGAATTATAAGATTTTTTTGTATTTTTGTCCACTAGTTGTAAGAAATTAGAATTATTGTATAATATCCACATGAAAACGAATAAAAAATTTAATCAATTATCACTAATTTTTGGTTCAGTATTACTGTCATTCTTTATCCTGACATGCGTATCTTTCTCTGCGGCGGATTATGCGAATTTGGGCAAGGGCGCTGATGTTATACCGCTTACAAGCAGGGCTTTAACCGGGAAACTTCCCAACGGGTTGCGTTATTATATATTGGAAAATTCCCTGCCGGAAAACATGGCGCAACTCGCGCTTGTTGTAAACGCCGGTTCTGTTTTGGAAAGGGACGATCAAAGGGGGTTGGCGCATTTTGTCGAGCATTTGGCGTTTGACGGAACTAAACATTTTCCAAATAAAGATATTATTGAATATTTCAGATCATTGGGAATGCGTTTTGGCGGAGACGCCAACGCGTATACTTCATTTGATGAAACTGTTTATCATTTTGATATTCCCGTGGAGAACGTCGGCGGAGTAAAACGCATACCGGACAAGGCGTTAGCTGTTCTTGATGACTGGACTTACGCGGTAAGTTTTCTAAGTGAGGACGTTACAAATGAAAGCCGCGTTGTTCTTGAGGAATTACGGACAAGATCTGACGCGATGGACAGGGTGCGCAAAAGGCTGTATCCGGTTCTTTTCGCAGGCAGCGCTTACGCCGAACGCCAGCCAATAGGGCTTGCGGAAATTATCGAGAACGCCACGTCACAACAGGTAAGGGAGTTTTATGAACGCTGGTATACAAGCGACAATATGGCTCTTGTTTTTGTGGGCGATTTTGACGGAAAAAAACTTGAAGCGCAGTTAGCGCAAAAATTTTCCATGCCTCCCGCAAGCAGGCCTGTAAACCGTCCGCGTATTGAACTTCCGCCGCCAAAGAGCGGAAATTTTAACGTCGAAATTATTACAGACCCCGAACTTACATCGACTAACTATTTAATCTATTACAAAATGAAAAAAGGCGCGCAAAAAGGAACGTTAGCGTATTACAGGGAGACCTTAATTGATTATTTAGTTGATTATATGCTCTCTTTGCGTTTTGAGGAAACGCAGTCCGATCCGCAGTCGGCGGCTAACGAATCGTGGGCCGGCGTCTGGCGATGGGCGGCGAACGCGCGTTTTTATTCAATAGGGACTGAACCTAAAACAGGCAGGGCGGAAGACGCGCTCAGGGAACTTCTTTTGGAGAAAGAATCCATTAGAAGGTTTGGATTTACAGAGAGCGAGCTTGAATTGGCTAAATTAGAAATTGTTTCGTACATGGAAAAATTGGTATCCGAAAAGGACAGAACGGAATCGCGTAAATACGTCAGAAATTTTACAAATTATTTTTTATACGGCGAGGATATGGCGGACGTTGAATGGGAAGTGAACGCCGTCAATTCCCTGCTTCCGGGCATCGGTTTAAAAGATATTTTACAAACCGTAAAAAATTATTTTTCCGCGAATGACATCACTGTCTTTTTAATTTCTCCGCAGGCGGAAGCCGGGAATCTTCCCTCGGCGGAAAAAATAAAATCAATTTTTAGGGAAACTCAATCCGCTAAAATTACCCGCAAACAGGATAACCTGCTTTCCGGCGATTTAATGGACAAAGCGCCGGCCGCGGGGGATATAACATCTGAAAATATTGATTCAGGAACAGGCGCCCATATTATTATTTTGTCAAACGGGGCAAAGATAATTTTCTTGGAGACCGCTAATAAAAACAACGAGATTGTATTATACGCAATGGCAAAGGGAGGAACAACTAACGCTACGGAAAAAACGATTGTTTCTGTAAATCTTCTTTCAGAAATGATAGCGGCTTCCGGTCTTGGACCGTATTCAAAAAATGAGCTTTCAGGCAAACTTGCAGGAAAGCAGGTGTCAATGTCTTTCTGGAATTCAATTTACTACCGTGGTTTTCAGGGGGTGTCTACAACGGCCGATTTAAAAACGCTTTTTCAGATGATTCATCTTTTCTTTACCCAGCCCAGGCTGGAAGAGCGGGCAATTACCGCAATGCTTGATCAATATAGAACAACGCTTGCCCATCAAAAAGAAGATCCGGAAATAGTGTTCTGGGATGAAGTAAAAAGAATAACCTATAATAACCATCCTCTTTTTAAACCGCTTGAATTTGACGATATTGCCAAAGTTTCCATTAAAGACGCGGATGCTTTTTTAAAGCAGTGCGTTAATCCCGGCGATTATACTTTTGTGTTTACAGGTAACGTCAATATTAATGTCATAAGCGAACTGTCGGCAATCTACATCGGTTCCATACCTGTATCCCAGTCTATGAACAAATGGAATAATCCCGGATTAAAGCGTCCTGCCGAAGGCAGAAAAACAATTTATAAGGGAAAAGAAGATCGGAGTATGGTCTATCTTAGCTGGATTGCGGCCGGACCTGCGGATTTCAGCGAACAGAGAAATCAAACCGCGTCGCTTTTATCAGAGTACCTTGATATAATTTTGAACGATGAAATCCGCGAAAAATTGGGCGGAGTATATTCTATTTCTGCGGACGCGTCAGTCTCGACAATTCCGTCCGGCGAATACAGAATAAGAGTGTATTTTGTGTGCGACCCGGTTCGCGTGGAAGAATTAATTACAGCGGTGCGCAATACTTTAACCGGCATGACAAAACAGCCTCTTAATCAGGATATATTTAACAAATCAAAAGAAGCGCTGTTAAAGGAACATGAAAGATCGATACAAAGAAATTTGCATATAGCGCAGAGTTACATAAATTCATCGGTTCTTTACAACTCGCCTCTTTCAAGGCTTAACTCAAGAGCGGACGCGATAAAAGCGGTTACAGTTCAAAGCGTTCAAACTTTCTGCAGGGAGACGCTCGCTTCCGGACCGGTGCAGGTTGTTTTGTTTCCTGAAAAGCAGTAAAGAGTAACGCTTGCCGTTATTAGCAAAAATTCGTATAATGCAATCAGGAAAAATTATGGGAAAAACACTGACTCAGAAAATTTTCGAGACTCATATAGTAGATCAGCCTTTTGAAGGGGTCTTTGTACTGCGGCTTGACAGGGTATTCTGTCATGAGATTACAACTCCGTCCGCGATAAACGATCTTGTTTCAAAAAACCTCGACAAAGTTTTTGATCCGTCAAAAATCAAGGCGGTGATAGATCATGTAACGCCGGCGAAGGATTCGCAGACGGCGCTGCAGGGGAAAACTCTGCGGGACTGGGCGCGGCGGCATGGCATTAAGGACTTTTTTGATATTGGCCGTAACGGCGTTTGTCACGCGATTTTCCCCGAAAAGGGATTTGTCCGCCCCGGTTATACGATAATCATGGGGGACAGCCACACCTGTACCCACGGGGCATTCGGCGCTTTTGCCGCCGGTGTCGGAACTACTGATCTTGAGGTGGGCATATTAAAAGGCGTTTGCGCTTTCCGAAAACCTGAAACTTTGAGGGTCAACCTGCTTGGGGAACTGCCGTCTTGCGTTTCCGCGAAAGACGTAATCCTTGCAGTTATCGCCAAAATAGGAGTTTCAGGCGCGTCGGGAAAAGTTATGGAACTGCGCGGGCCTGTAATTTCTTCCATAAGCATGGAAGGCAGACTGACGATCTGCAACATGGCGATAGAAGCGGGAGCGACCAGCGGAGTATGTATGCCGGACATGACGACGGTAAATTATCTGTGGCCGTTTATCGGACCTGAAGGCGAAAAAATTTATTCAAACAAAGAAGAAGCGATGGCTGATTTTTCAAAATGGATCAGCGATGACGACGCTGAGTATTCGGGCGTTGTCGATATTGACTGCTCAAAACTGGAGCCGCTTGCGACAACCGGCTACAAGCCGGACGAAGTGAAACCGATACGGGTACTTGCGGGAACTAAAATTGATCAAGTCTACATAGGTTCATGTACTAACGGCAGAATAGAAGACCTTCGCGCCGCCGCGGCCGTCCTTCGCGGCAAAAAAATTGCCGACAGTGTACGCGCAATCATCTCGCCCGCTACCTCAGACATTTATGCGCAGGCGCTAAAAGAGGGCTTGATTCAAATCTTTATTGACGCGAACTGCTGCGTAACAAACGCCACCTGCGGCGCGTGTCTTGGAATGTCCAACGGCGTACTTGCGGAAGGGGAAGTTTGCGCTTCCACCACAAACCGCAATTTTTACGGACGCATGGGCAAAGGCGGCATGGTTCACCTCATGAGTCCGGCGTCGGCGGCGGCGTCTGCCGTAGCGGGCGCGATTACGGCGGGAGGGCGGTAATGAAAAATTTTGGCGGAGAAGTTTTATTTCTTGACCGCGGCGATATTAATACCGATGAAATTATCCCTGCGAAATATTTAACCGAAGACGCAAGAATAGCGTTAAAACCCCATCTTCTGGAAGATTTAAAAATTAAAGGTTTTGATCCTGATAAAGATATTGACGGAAAGGGAGTTGTGTTGGCGCGTGCAAACTTCGGCTGCGGCTCCTCTCGTGAACATGCTCCCTGGGCGTTTGAAGTGAACGGAATTAACATCGTAATAGCTGAAAGTTTTGCCCGCATCTTCCGTCAGAATATGTACAACTGCGGCATGATTGCCTGCGAAGTTCCCGCCGCCGTGTTGGAAGAGCTGTTCAGGGAATTTGCCAATGTCAAAACAACATTGACTGTGGATACCGACAAGGGCAGTTTATATTTCAAAGCGGGTAAAAAAGAAAAAACAGTTTCTTTTACCCTTAAAAATTTTGAAAAAGCGTTAGTGGAAGCCGGCGGCTGGGTAGAGTACGCGGCGATACACTACTAAATAAAGGAGACAACAATGGCTGACAAAGAAAAACGGCGCATAAAAATTTTTGACACTACATTAAGAGACGGGGAACAGGCGCCCGGATGCAGTATGAATCTTACGGAAAAACTCGAAGTGGCAAGGCGGCTTGAAAAACTTGGAGTAGACATAATCGAGGCGGGTTTTCCCATATCAAGCCCGGGCGATCTTGAGTCTGTAAAAACAATCGCAGGTATAATTAAAAACTGTTCCGTGGCGGGACTCTGCAGAAGCCGTGAAACCGATATTGACGCGGCGAAAGAAGCGCTGGTAAAAGCGGTAAGTCCGCGGATTCATGTGTTCCTTGCAACCTCACCCGTACACATGGAGTTCAAACTTAAAATGACTCCCGATCAAGTGCTGGAACAGGCCGTTTCATCCGTAAAGTACGCTAAAAAATTCTGCAATGACGTTGAGTTCTCGGCGGAAGACGCTTTTAGAAGCGATCCTGATTTTGTCTGCAAAGTTTTCGGCGCGGCAATTGAAGCGGGAGCGCTGACCGTAAATTTCCCCGACACTGTAGGTTACGCTATTCCGATGGAATTTGGCGAGCGCGTCCGCTATATAAAAGAACATACTCCGCACATGGAAAAAGCGGCTTTGTCCGTGCATTGCCACAACGATTTGGGGCTGGCGGTCGCGAATAGCATAGCGGCCGTCGCCAACGGCGCGGATCAGGTTGAGTGTACGATTAACGGAATAGGGGAACGCGCAGGAAACGCGTCTCTGGAAGAATTGGTAATGGGTCTGCGCGTCAGAGGCGACTATTTTTTCGCCGACACAAGAATCGACAGCAGTCAGATATACGCGGCAAGCCGTCTTGTGTCGCAGGTAACCGGCGTTAAGGTTCAGCCGAATAAAGCCATCGTGGGCGACAATGCGTTTGCGCATGAAGCGGGAATTCACCAGCACGGAGTGTTGGCAAAAAGGGAAACTTACGAGATCATGACTCCGCAGTCAATCGGGATTCCGCAAAACCGGATGGTTCTGGGCAAACATTCAGGCCGCCATGCTTTTGAAGAGCGTCTTAAAGATTTGGGACTGAGCGCTACCGGGGAAGCGTTTGAAAAAATTTTTACCGACTTTAAAGACCTTGCCGACAAAAAGAAAGTTGTCAGCGACCGCGACATTGAAGCTCTTGTAATGGACAGGGCGGTCTCCGTTCCCGAAACATGGAAGCTGGATCATTGGGCGGTAAACACAGGTTCGGCATTAGGCGCGGCTGGAGTTATCCGCCTGGAGCACAAGAACGGCGAAAAAAATAAATTAGTTTGCCTTGGCGACGGCCCCATCGACTCAATCTTTAAAGCGATTAACCAGATTGTAGGCAAGGAGCCGGAGTTGGAACTCTATGAAATAGGAGCTGTTACAGGCGGCTCTTCTTCGCAGGGCGAAGCAATGGTAAAAATCGCGCTGGACGGACGCCGCTGGAACGGACGCGGAGTCTCCACCGATGTAATTGAAGCCTCAATAATGGCCTACCTCTCCGCGATTAACGCAATGGAATGGGATTTAGCGCAGAGGGAATGAATAGGAAAGACCTCTCGCAGAGGCGCAAAGACGCAAAGAGCGCAAAGCTCCTGTCCGACAGCTTGTTATTGATAAAGATATATTATTTTAACAACAAATCTTGAAGGAAAAACGAAAATCCCACAAACAACAACTCTGCGTCCTTTGCGCCTTCGCGCCTCTGCGAGATAAAATTTGGGAATAATTTCTTTACAAAATCTGCTCATCAATAGGTTTACCTGAAGGGACCATCGGCAGTACATTCTCATCACGGTCTATATCGGCTTCGATTAGCGCGGCTTTTCCGGCGGATAGTTCTTCAACGGCGCAGTGGAGCGCTTTTTTAAAGGACTCCCTGTTCCGGGCGCGGAAGGCTGTAACGCCGTAGGCTTCGCAGAGTTTTAAAAAGTCGGGGTATGCGCCAAGAGTCGTATGTGAGTAGCGGCCTTCGTAAAAGAAACTCTGCCATTGCCTTACCATGCCAAGGACTCCGTTGTTAAAGACAATTATTAAAATCGGGATTTTATTGTTGCTTAGGGTCGCCATTTCCGCGCAGTTCATTCTGAAACTGCCGTCTCCCGTGAAAAGCGCCACAGGTTTTTTGGGGTTCGCGGTTTTAGCGCCGCAAGCCGCTCCAAGTCCGAAGCCCATCGTTCCAAGTCCGCCGGAGCTGATAAATGATCTTGGCTTCTCGGCAGGGAAAAATTGCGCGGTCCACATCTGATGCTGGCCTACGTCCGTAACTGCGATTGTTTCCGGTCCCAGCGCCTTCGCGGTTTCTTCAATAATAAAGCGCGGGTGAAGCGCGTTTTTGGCAAATGTCACTTCATGCGTGTAAGTTTGAGGCAGATGAGTTTTCCACCTTTCAATTTCGCCGTTCCATTCGGTTTCAAGGCGCGCTGGGAGTTTTGACAAAAGATTTTTTAGAGTGTCCTTTAAATTTCCCACCACCCACGCGTGGGTTTCAATGTTTTTGCCAATCTCTGCCGGATCAATGTCAAAGTGAATCACCTTCGCGGTCTTTGCGAACATATCCGGCTTGCTTGTAACGCGGTCGGAGAAACGCGCGCCAATCGCAAGGAGCAGATCCGTCTTCTGCGTCGCTTTGTTGCTCGCCACGGTTCCGTGCATTCCGATAAGCCCGGTGCAGAGCCTGTGATCTTTTGGGATCGCGCCTATTCCCATAAGACTCAACGCCACGGGAGCGTTAAGCTTTTCCGCAAGGGCGATAAGTTCTTCCTCCGCTCCTGAACTGATGACTCCTCCTCCCGCGTAGAGCAGGGGACGCTTGGCCTCCCTAATCATAGTTACTGCGTCTTCTATTTCTTTATCCGAGAATCTGACTCTTGAGGTGCGTTCATCAAGACGCTTTGCGCGATCTGAAAGAGAGCCGTCTTTTAATCCGCCCTTCTTTGAAGGACTCCATTCGGTAACGCGCTCGGTAATATCTTTCGGTATGTCGATAAGTACCGGCCCGGGGCGGCCTGAAGCGGCAAGTAAAAACGCTTCGCGGATCACTTCGGCAAGGTCTTCAACATTTTTTACAATCCAGTTGTGTTTCACTATGGGCATGGAGATGCCTGTGATGTCCACTTCCTGAAAACTGTCTTTGCCTAAAATACCCGTGGGAACGTTGCCTGTAATCGCTACCAGCGGAGTTGAGTCCATGTGCGCCGTCGCTATTCCGGTTATAAGGTTTGTAGCTCCCGGTCCTGAAGTGGCGATGCAAACTCCTGTCTTCCCTGTGGAACGCGCATAACCGTCGGCGGCGTGGGCGGCATGTTGTTCATGGCTGACAAGGATATGGCGAATCTTGTCGCTGTGTTTGTAGAGCTCGTCGTAAATATTCAAGACCGCTCCGCCGGGATAACCGAAAATGGTATCCACTCCCTGTTCAATTAGAGACTCAATTAATATTCGGGCGCCTGAGTACTGCATTTTTAATTTCCTTCACGTTGCTGTGAATTAAAGACCGCGCCTTGCGCGGCGGAGCCGACCTGCGCGGCATATCGGGCAAGATAACCCGTATTGGTTTTGGAAAGAGGCTTCCAATCTTTACGCCGCCGCGCGATCTCTTCTTCGCTTATCTTCACATTTATTGAAAGCCCGTCAATGTCAATCGCTATAATGTCTCCTTCGTTGATGATGCCGATGTTTCCTCCCGTCGCCGCCTCCGGTGAAATGTGGCCGATGGACGCGCCCTTGGAAGCGCCTGAAAAACGCCCGTCAGTAATCAGGGCGACTTTGTCGTCAAGCCCCATTCCCGCAAGAGCCGCCGTGGGCGCAAGCATCTCCTTCATGCCGGGACCGCCTTTCGGTCCTTCATAACGGATAACGATAACGTCTCCCGGTTTTATTTTCTTTCCCATGATGGCGTTAAACGCGGTTTCCTCTGAATCGAAGACTCTTGCAGGGCCTTCATGTTTCAACATGGAAGCCGCAACCGCGCTTCGTTTTACAACACAGCCGTCCTGCGCGATGTTTCCCTTCAGCGCGGCAAGTCCGCCTGTCGCAGAGTAGGGATTTTCAATCGGCTTTATGACTTCGGGGTTTTTATTTTCCGCCTTACCCACAGCGTCGCCAAGACAGCCATACACTGTAACGGCTTTAAGATCGACAAGGTTCTTTTTGGAAAGTTCTTTTAAGACCGCGGGAATTCCTCCGGCGGCATGAAGTTCTTCGATTACGTCTTTTCCCGCGGGGGCAAGGCGGCAGAGGTTAGGAGTTACGGCGCTTACCTTGTTAAGAAGCTCAAGATCGAGTTTGATGCCGGCCTCCCCCGCGACGGCGGGAAGATGAAGAGCGGTATTTGTAGAACAGCCAAGCGCCATGTCAAGCGCGAGCGCGTTCATAAACGCCGCCTGCGTAAGTATGTTTTTGGGACGCAAATCTTTTTTCAGAACGTCCATGATCAACATTCCGGTTTTTTTCGCAAGCCGGATACGTTCCGCCATAACGGCGGGAATAGTGCCGTTGCCGGGCAGAGCCATTCCAAGCGCCTCGGTTACACAGTTCATCGAGTTTGCCGTAAACATTCCCGAACAGGAGCCGCAGCCCGGGCAGGCAAGGTTTTCAAGTTCCTCAAGTTCCTGTTCGCTAATCTTTCCGGCGGTAACGGCGCCTACAGCTTCAAACATGGTGGTGAGCGTCAGAGGCTTACCGTCCTTTCGACCGGCAAGCATCGGGCCGCCTGAAATAAAAACAGACGGAAGGTTAAGCCGCGCAGACGCCATCAGCATACCCGGTATTATCTTGTCGCAGTTGGGGATAAAAACAAGCCCGTCAAAAGCATGGGCAATCGCCATGCACTCAACCGAGTCGGCGATAAGTTCCCTTGTCGGCAGGGAATACTTCATTCCCTCGTGTCCCATCGCGATCCCGTCGCATACTCCGATTACCGGAAAGACGACCGGCGCTCCTCCTGCCATGCGAACCCCGTCCGATGCGGCGCGCGCGATGTTGTCAAGGTGCAGATGGCCGGGAACGATTTCGCTTTTCGCGCAGGCAATGCCGATTAACGGCCTTTTAAATTCTTCTTCAATAAAACCCAACGCTTTAAAAAGTGAACGGTGGGGAGAGCGGGCAATGCCCTTGTTTACAGAATCGCTTTTCATAATTTCTCCAATGCTTTGAGTACCGCGTCTCCCATTGCCTTGGTACCCACAATTTTTTCCGCGCTTGATGAAGCGCTGCGGCTTGCAATGTCTCCTGTCCGCAATCCCTGATCCAGCACATTATTAACCGCGGTCTCAATGGACAGCGCTTCTTTTTCAAGACAGAATGAGTAGCGGAGCATCATTGCCGCCGAGAGGATTGTCGCAAGCGGATTTGCTATGTCCCCCCCGGCAATGTCCGGCGCTGAGCCGTGAATAGGCTCATACATTCCCGGTCTGCTTCCGTTTTGCGCTTTTTCACCAAGACTTGCCGAGGCAAGCATACCGATTGAACCTGTAAGCACTGACGCCTCATCGGAAAGTATGTCTCCGAAAAGATTCGACGTAACTATTACATCGAATTGTCCCGGGGCGCGTATCAACTGCATGGCGGCATTGTCAACGTAGAGGTAACTTGTCTCTATATCAGGATAATCCTTTGAAACCACCGCGGCAACTTCGCGCCAAAGACGGGATGATTCAAGCACATTGGCCTTGTCTACCACGCAGAGTTTTTTCCGCCGTACCGCCGCCGCTTCGTAACCGGCGCGGAGTACCCGTTCAATTTCCATCCATGAATAAGTTTCAGTATCAAAAGCGGAACCGGGACTGTGTCCGTTTGAAGGCTCATCAAGCCGCCCGCGCTTACCGAAGTAAAGACCGCCTGTCAGTTCCCTTACAATCAATAAATCGAAAGCCGCTTTGCCTTCGCTGTTGCTTGCTATTAGCACTTCGTCCTTAATCGGGCAGGCTGATTTTAACTGGGGAAGCAGAGCGGCGGGACGAAGATTAGCGAAAACGCCAAGCCCCGCGCGAAGTCCCAGCAGCGCTCTTTCAGGACGCAGATGCCCGGGAAGCGAATCCCACTTGGGACCGCCGACCGCACCCAAAAGAAGAGCGTCGCACTGCTTCGCCGCCTCAAGAGTTTCCTCGGGAAGCGGCTCTCCGCTATGATCGATGGCAAGCCCGCCCGCTTCAAGCTCGACATAGTTAAATATATGACCGAACTTGTCCCCCACCGCGTCAAGTACTTCAAGAGCCGGCGCTATCACTTCCGGCCCAATCCCGTCTCCTGGAATAACTGCAACTGAAAATTTCATATCCTCTTCTCCTTTCCTTTCCAAAACAATGGCGGTTTACGACGTTCCACCGAAGGTGGAATGTAGGGCGGTTAACCGCCCGTAAACCGCTGCTAAAGATACGCCTTAAAGCGGCGTTCTATATCGTCAATAAGTTTGTACTCGATAGAATCCACAAGCGCGGCGCGGCTTGCGTCTATGATGTCTTCCGAAACTCCTACGGTTGTCCAGTTTTGCTTGCCGTCTGAAGAACTGATAAGCACGCGCACCTTTGCGGCTGTCGCGGCGCTGCCGTCGATTACCCTGACTTTGTAATCGGTAAGCCTGACCTCTTTCAGTTCCGGATAAAAACGTTTTAACGCCCTGCGCAATGCGCCGTCCATCGCGTTGACAGGTCCGTCTCCTTCGGCGGCGGCTATCTCCTCCTGACCGTCAACATGAACTTTAACCCACGCGTGAGAACATGCGATTGTCTCTCCCGTGGGATGTTCGCTTACCACGCGGTAAGCCTCGATGTTAAACAGCGGCTTGTAGCGCCCGAGTTCGCGGCGAACCATAAGATCGAAACTGCCGTCCGCTCCTTCAAACTGCCAGCCTTCCGCTTCAAGAGTTTTTAATTTTTGCGCAAGAGCTACCGTAACAGGGTGATCCCTTGTAATGGAAGAGTCAATCTTCTTGGCCCTCTCGGCAATGCCTGAGCGTCCGCCGACTTCGCTCATTACAATATGCCTGTCGTTCCCTACAAGGGAAGGATCGATATGTTCAAAGGATTTGCTCACCTTTAAAATTCCGTCCGCGTGCATTCCCGCCTTGTGGGTAAACGCATGGCTTCCCACATAGGGCATATTGCCGGGAACCGCGACATTTGCCGTCTCCGCGACAATCTGCGTTATCTCGGAAAGAAGTTCCATCTTTCCCTCCGGCAAACAGCGAAAACCAAGTTTAAGTTCAAGGCTGGGCATAACCGCCGCGAGGCTTGTGTTGCCGCACCTTTCGCCGAAGCCGACAAGGGTTCCCTGAATATGACGGCATCCCGCAAGGACGGCGGTAATAGTATTCGCGCTTGCCATGTCCGCGTCGTTGTGCGCGTGAATGCCAAGAATGCAAGAAGCGCCGTCAATAATTTTTACGGCTTCTTTAACCGCTTTCTCTATAGCGTCCGGAAACGCGCCGCCGTTTGTGTCGCACAGTATCAGTCGCTGCGCTCCTGCGGCCATTGCGGTCTTTAAAGTGGTAAGGGCGTATTCGGGGTTTGCCTTCCAGCCGTCAAAAAAATGTTCAGCGTCGTAAAAAACCTGCCGCCCCTTTTCTTTAAGGAATGTAATTGTTTCCGCAATCATGGCAAGATTCTCTTCATGGCTTACCCGCAGCACTTCGGACACATGAAAATCCCAGCTCTTGCCGAAGATCACTACGGCCTGAGTCTGCGCGTCAAGCAGGCTTAAGACTCCTGCGTCTTCACTTATCTTGACTCCCTTTTTACGGGTAGGGCCAAAGGCGCAGAGTTTTGCGTGTTTAAGGTTGAGGTTTTCCGCGAGACGGAAGAATTCCGTATCCTTAGGATTGCTTCCGGGATTCCCCGCCTCGATCCATGAAATTCCCAAATCGTCCAAAGCGCGAACCACGTCAAGTTTGTCCTGCACGGAAAAAGTAATCCCCTCTCCCTGAGCGCCGTCTCTTAGAGTTGTGTCTAAAATTTCCAGCGGCATCAAATTGGACGCCTCTTGCTTACTCATTTATTTATTTTTCCTCGTTCTTCTTTAACCATGACATCATTGCGCGAAGCTCTTTTCCCGTTTTTTCGATTGGGTGTTCCGCCTCAATTGCCCTCATGCGGTTAAAGAACGGACGGTTCGTCTGATTTTCAAGTATCCATTCCCGCGCAAAACTTCCGTTCTGAATATTTTTTAACACCTGCCTCATTGTGTTCTTTGTATCTTCGGTGATGATCTTAGGCCCTGTAACATAGTCGCCGTATTCCGCCGTATCAGAAATTGAATAACGCATAAAGGCAAGTCCGCCCCTGTTTACAAGATCGATGATAAGTTTCATTTCGTGCATAACTTCAAAATAGGCGCTCTCCGGCTGATAGCCTGCTTCCACAAGCACCTCGTAACCTGCCTTCATAAGCGCCGAAACGCCGCCGCACAGGACGGCCTGCTCTCCGAAAAGATCAGTCTCTGTTTCTTCTTTAAATGTTGTTTCCAGCACTCCCGCTCTCGCGCCGCCGATTCCCGCCGCGTAAGCCAAAGCTAATTTTTTCGCGTCTCCGCCCGGATCCTGGTGAATTGCTATAAGGCAGGGGACGCCCGCGTCCAGCTTGTACTGTTCGCGTACCGTATGCCCCGGCCCCTTGGGAGCTATCATCACAACATTGACATCAGACGGCGGCACAATCTGCCCAAAGTGAATGTTAAACCCGTGCGCGAAAGAAAGAGTTTTTCCCTTTTTAAGCGCGGGGGCGATTGATTCCCTGTAAAGGGCGGCCTGTTTCTCATCGTTAATCAGTATCATGATAAAATCCGCCGCCTGCGCCGCGTCTTTTGCGGTCATCACCTGAAAGCCCGCTTCTTCAGCTTTCTTCCATGATTTTGAACCTTCATAAAGACCGACAATTACCTTAAGCCCGGACTCCTTCATATTCAGGGCGTGAGCGTGCCCCTGAGAACCGTAACCAATTACCGCGATGGTTTTGCCTTTAAGCAGCCCCAAATCGCAGTCTTTTTCATAATACATGTGCGCCATAAAAACCTCCTATATACTTCAACCCTGAAAGTGGGTTTTTCCACTCCAGAACTTGAGAAACCCGGTAAAGGCTGCAGATTTTCCTGAAAAGGAACTCCGTGCCCTTACCGGCCGCTAATTACTACGAGAATTACTACAGATATGACAGAAATTGAGGAAAGGACGCGCCACAAAGCCGCGCTAAAATTTAAGTTATAAAGCCTGTTTAATCGTTTCACCGTTTTCAACATTATTCCTTTATAATGACATATTAGCAAAATTTGAAAAATTATGCAATAGGGAAATTCAATTTATTCGCAAAATTTTTACATAAAGAACCCGAAGGAACGAAGATCACAAAGAGGAAGAAAGTTGTACGAAGTCCAGACGTGAGCTTTACGATAAGATAACGGACAAAAATCCCTCCTTCCTTCCTTTGTGTTCTTTGTACCTTTGTGAAATTCTTCGTACTTTATGTGCGTATTAATCAAAAGGTTTTTGATAGAAGCGTCCGTTAAGTTGATCGGTTTTTAATACGTTGATAAAGGCGCCTTCGTCAATTTGCCTTATTGCGGGGATTAAGGCTTTTACCTGGCTGGCGGTTACTACGGAATAGAGCAGGGTTCTGCTTTTCTTTTCATAGCTGCCAAAACCTTCAAAACAGGTAGCCCCGTGATGGGTTTTTTCGTTAATTACAGAGAAAATTACATCCGGTTTGTTGGTAATAATAAGAAGAGTCCTTTGTTGATAATTTCGGTAAAGCGCCTCCAGGGCGACAGTTGTTGTGAACTGGAAAATTATGGAGTACAAAGCCTTGTCCAGCCCGAAGAGGAATCCCGCCACAGACAGAATAACGCAATTCCCGATAAAGATATAATTCCAGGCGTCCTTGCGGTATCTTTCGGAAATATAAATCGCGATAAAATCGCTGCCGCCGGACGTGGCTCCGGCATAAAGGCAGATGGCGATGGACAGCCCGTTTAAAGCTCCGCCAAAAACGGCCGAAAGCAGGGTATCATGCACTTTAATTAAATCAATGAACATTGTAGGCATTGAGTCGGCAAGCAAACCTGTAAGAAAAATAGTTATCAATGAATAGAGCGTAAATTTCTTCCCGATGAATATAAAGCAAATTATCGCCGGTACGGAGTTAAAAATGTAATACGGCACGCTAAAGGGCAGATTGAAGTGTCCAAAACGCAGGCATATTTTCTGAAGCAGCAGGGAAAGCCCTGTAAACCCGCCGGGAATAAGCTCTCCTGCATGGACAAACGTTTTAATATTAAACGACATTAATACACCGGCTAAAGTTACCAAAAACAACCGCCAAAAAGTGGACGGGATTTTATTATTCATGGATGTATTATAGTTGATTATTAATATTTTGACTATTACGGGATTGTCTGCGTTTCCATATAAAAGCGTTGCACAGCACATACAAGACGCTTAATCGTATAATTAACCATATTATGAAACTACCCCCGGCAGTTTTTATACTTTCGGGTATTCCTGTTATATAATCAATCAACTCTAATGCCGATAAAATAACGCCTGAAATTATAGCGAGCATCGTCCATGATTTATATTTTATTGTTACTATTAAAGCATATATAAACGGAATAAAATATACCGAGCTTCCGATTCCTGAGACTAAATGGTTTTCAAAATTTTCATAGGTGGAGTAATATGTCCAAACAGACTTAATAATTAAAAAAAACATAAGAATGTAAAGCCCGGATTTCCCGTTATTGATATGAGTTTCAGGGTCGCTGACCGTATTTTGAACGGGACGCCCGTCCACTTCAATTCCAATGCCTTTAACTTTCCCGAAAAATGAAGCAAGTGATAACTTGCTATCTATCCACGCGGTAATTTTTACCGGATTTGTTTCAGCATTTACCGTATATTCCGTTCTTGTTTCAGGTTCATCTATTGTTCCAAGCGAAGAGTCATTATGCGTAATTTCCAATGTGGAATTTTTCCCGGGAAAATAATACGCCTTAAAAACGTCATTATTTACCTCAAACGAGTATATTATTTGTTTACTCTTTTTTTCTTTGATTACTTCAGCTTTTATTGAATTCATTGTTTTCTCCTTAATCCGAAGTAAAATTATAACAGGTTTATAGTTGAGCTTAAAGGGGGGGATTTAATCGAAAGATATCTTGCGAAGAGCACAAAGGGGAAGAGGGGGGTGTACGGAAACTGCGAGTAGGCTTCAATGTTAATTTTAAGGTTTTGTACTAATATTATTATCAAAAAAAACGTCCGTTTATTTTGAGCATTTTTAATAGTTTTTAGTTTTTTTTAAAAACAAATTTTGTATATGATTGACAATAATTAACGGATTTTATTAAAAACATTGTATTTTTTCATAATTTTACTTGACAAAAAAATGAAATATTGTAATAATATTTAGAAATACTGATTATATACTTTATTGATACAATTGCTTAAAAAAAACGGAGGTTTATTTTACGCAATTTGATACCAAAAGGATATTTCCTTATAACACATTTTCAAGGTAAAGGTCTGTCCGTAGGGCAGTAAAAATAAAACGGACTTTAGTCCGCGCGGACTAAAGTCCAAAGGAGTTTTAAAATGAAAAAGATTTTTAGAGTTTTAGGGATTATTGCTATTATAGCGGTAATCGGTTTTTCTTTCACAGCTTGCGGAGACGATAGCGGCGGCGATGGTAACAGAAACTTGACATGGAAATACGTATCATACAACCCCCTTGTTTACGACATCTACGCAATCGCCTATGGCAACGGCAAGTTTGTCGCAGGTAGTATTTTAGGCCAAATGGCGTGGTCAACGGACGGCACAATATGGACAGCCTCCAAAGAATACAACAGTTATAACATCTACGCAATCGCCTATGGCAACGGCACGTTTGTTGCAGGTGGCGAACACGGCAAAATGGCGTATTCAACTGGAAATTAAAACAAATAAATGTTGTAGAATACATAATGGGTGTCTGACACCAAAAAGGAGTAACTCAAATGTATGTTGATAGAGAATACCAGTATGCAATTATTTCTAGTTTACGAAAGAAAGGCAAAATGACAATTGCTGATTTACTTAAAGTGGTACTCAAGCAAAGGGAATTTAGCCATACTTCTGCGGATGGACATTTTAGTGAAATTATAATAGATTTAATGAATGCAAAATTTATTAAGGTTACTTTTGAAGAAAGTGATATAAGCAAAGAACAAGGAGAAAAAATTCTAAAGAGATATTTTTCCAAGGGAGGAAAGCGTGCAAATCTTTCAGATGGCTATGATTTTGCTATGAGAATAAACCCAGATAAAACATACGTCGAGATAACTGATTATTTTTATAAAGTACAGGAAGTTATAGGTTTTAGTGTTTCTGATGGATTAAAAGTACATAGTAGTCGTTGGGAAAAAAAATCTATTTGGGGAGAGATAAACAAAAAATTAAAAACACAAGTTTTTGTAATCATGCCATTTAGTGATGAGTTAAAACCAATATACGAAGATCATATTTTGAAAGTATGTAAAAAAATAGGGTATGAATGTAAGCGTGCTGATGATATATTCATGCCAAATAATATAATGAATGATATTTGGAGTCTCATATATAATTCAGACGTGATTATTTGTGACTGTACGGGAAGAAATCCCAATGTATTTTATGAATTAGGTGTGGCACATACAATTGGTAAAAACGTAATTTGTTTAACTCAAGATGATAAAGATATGCCGTTTGATATTAATCAAATAAGATACATACAATACGATTTTACACCGAGAGGAATGGCAAAATTTGAGGAAAAACTAGAACAATATCTGGCGATTTCTATGGTAGAATCACTGGGGGGGTTTGTTAATGATGATGATTAATAATTTGTACTTTAAGCCATAAATAAAATTGTAATAAGCCGTACTGCACATAAAAGGTCTTTATGCGCTTAGCCGTCTTACGGCGGATCGGGCTACAAAAAAACGCAGTCGGGCTTGCGCTTTATGAGTTTTTTATCAGCCACATTTTTGCGGTTGCTGGAACGCTTCGCGTTCCTTTATCGCAACCGCAAAAACGTCGCATACAGCCGGATCGTTATGCGACTCTAAAGGTATAAAAATATGTAAAGATAAAAAAGGGAAAAAGACTTGACAAAAGAATAAGAATATGTCTTAATGAAATTAGGAAGAAAGAATGAAATTGGAAATTTGTGAAAAAAGGATGTCAATAAAAGAGCAAATACAATCTTATATTGATCATAATTTTACACCAATAGGAATAAGGTGTCATAAAAATCAAGATTGGCATCAATTTTTTGATGAACCAGTGATAATTGATGCGTCAAAAATAACTTTTGAGGAATTATTAGGAATAGATTATCAAAAAAGAACATTCTTTGAACCAGTTTGGTATAAGGAATTGTTAAATAAAAAAGTATTGGTAATAAATAATCTTGATATGATAACACCAAAAGACTATGAATTAACTGACGATTTGGATATTTCTGATTATGGAGAAAAACATCCTGGACAAGTATCATTTATGTTTTTATGTAGAAACTCAAATGAATCTGATAATTATCGCAGACCTAATAATAACAGTCAATATATAATTCCAACTGATGTAACAGTATTTATTATAATAAAGGATGAATATAAATATGCAATTATTGAAAATATTTTTAGGAGATGTTATGTAATAATAGATATAATGGATAAAGAACAGCAAATAAAAAAAATATTATACTTAAATAATAATGGAATACAGTAGTACTTCACCTAACGAAGTTGTCGAAAAAGTAAAAATATCAGCTAACAAAGTTAAATAAAATTGACAAAATAAAAAACCGTGGTATAATAACCACATTAACGCACATGGTGTCTGTAACCACTTTTTAAATATTTTTTTAAGTAAAAAATGTTAACCAGAAAGGGTAACATGCACCATCATGCGCCAGCGACTGTCATTTGCTGTTGTACAATTTCGTCAATTATCTGTGCCGGCATTTTATCGCTTGACAAAGAACGGCTTAATATATAATCGGCGGATGCACGGTTGAGTATGCTTAATAGTTCCCTCTGCTGGGTAAAATAGCCGCCCTTTTTACTGGGATCAACTTTAGGCGGATTTTTGGTGAAGTAATCATCCCAATATTCCGCTTCTTCATCGGTCATGTGCGCCATAATTTCTTCCTCCTATGTGTCCAGTAAATGAAAAAAAATGCTTCTACATTCCATT
>Ga0268262_10002432_pt1 | contig 21545 bp, 17 predicted proteins | sample TergutNc150P3_FD_190354 | JGI IMG/M metagenome (GOLD analysis project Ga0268262, IMG submission 190354) | Nasutitermes corniger P3 segment gut microbial community from laboratory colony in Florida, USA - Nc150 P3 (SPAdes) (version 2) | ecosystem: Host-associated > Arthropoda: Insects >... | reverse complement strand
GAACTGTTTTAAAATTGAAAACCGACGCCTCTCTTTACATTCACATTCCCTTTTGCGCTTCATTCTGCGATTACTGCGATTTTTATTCGATAACGGCAAAAAATTTAAATGAAGATTATATTGACTCATTTATTACATCGCTCATTAAAGATATAAATTGTCAGATAGAGTATTTTAAAATTGATAAAATTCCCACAGCGTACATTGGAGGCGGAACCCCGTCAGTTCTCGGAAAAAAAATCACCCGTCTTTTTGACGAATTAAAAAAAATCCCTTTCTTTGCGCCGAAAGAATTTACAGTCGAAGCGAATCCCGAATCATTAACGGAAGAGTTCCTCGCAGCCTGCAAGCAGGGCGGAGTAAACAGGCTAAGTCTTGGAGCGCAGACTTTTCATGAACCTTCCCGCCTTAGCGTAAACCGCGCCGGAAACGCCATTTTGCTTGAAGACCGCTTAAAACTGGCGTCACGGTATTTCGGCGCTCAAACAGGAACCGATTTATCAATAGACCTTATGACAGGATTGCCGTATCAAAATCAAAAAATACTCCTTGAAGATATAAAACGAATTTGCGCCTTTTCGCCTGAGCACATTTCGCTCTACAGCCTTACGGTAGAGGAAAATACTATTCTAAAAGAAAAAATCAATAAAAAGGAAATAGTATTGCCCGACATGGATACGGCTGATTCTTTGTGGCTTTTAGGTTGCGAGTCGCTGGAAAAAGAAGGTTACAATCATTATGAGATTTCCAATTTCGCTAAAGACGGGAAACAATGTCTTCATAACTTGCGCTACTGGCAAATGAAAAATTGGATAGGCGCGGGTCCTTCGGCGTCAGGCACTCTTGTAAACGAGCAAACGGCAACGGCAAAACGCTTTACCTATGCGAAAGATGTTGACGCTTATATTAAATCGCCGTTAATTACTTCCGCGCAATGTGAAGAAATAGACAAAAAAACTCTTTTACAGGATACAATTTTAATGGGTTTCCGACGCAAAGAGCGGATTGAAAATGAGTTATTCAAAAGCAGATTTGGTTGTTCCGTAGAAGAGTTCATCCCAAAAACACTGGCAAAGTGGAAGAACAGGGATATAATGTTTTTCTTAAACTCTTTTCTTTTTGACGCTTTTACGGAGATTGAGCAGAGGCAAGAGCGATTTCCGCGTCAGTTTTTCTGATATATTCGGGTCCTGAATAAAGGTTGGCGGTACAGTCGTTGGAAAACAACTTTTTATTTTCCGCAATGGCAATAAGTTCTTTTACATATCCTTTGTTTTCATTTACAAGAGTAATATTAGCTTTTAAATTTTCAGGCATAGTTTCATAAAGAACCCTTGAACCATAACCCGTAAGAGTTATTTTTTCTCCGTCTTTTACATACTGAGCGATTTCATCCGTTATTTGCAAAAGCTCCGAATCTTTGTCTTCCGACAGTCTGTTTCCGTCTTTAAAAAATGCGTTAAAGTAAGCGTTCTTTCTTGCCTCAATTACCGCAAGTGTAACTCCCTGTTTAGATAGCTCACCATAGACAATACATTCCAAAGTAGGAACGGGCGCAAATGGAATGGAAAGCGATAGGGCAAGCCCCTTAGCGATTGAATAGCCTATACGAAGCCCCGTAAAAGAGCCGGGTCCGCCCATGCAGAGAATACCGTTAAGGTCTTTCGGCTCAAGCGCCGCCTTTTTCATAAGGACGTCTATTAATTCCATTACAAGTTCCGAATGTTTTGTTCCGGCTATTGTTTCGCTGACGAAAATTTCTTTGTTTTTTAAAACCGCGACAGAGAGAATAGAGGAGGCTGTTTCTATAGCGAGCAAATTCATAAACTATCAAGCCCTTTTATTTTTATTATTCTTGAAAACTCGTCTTTTATTTCAATCGTTATAAAAATCGAATTTTCAGGAATTGAATTGGGGAGACGTTCGCTCCATTCGATAATTGAAATTCCGTCTGAATTGACTATATCAACGCCGCCAATATCTTCAAAATCCTTATCGCAGTTTAAACGATAAGCGTCAATATGGTATAGAGTAGGGGAGTTGTCTCTTTGGTATTCGTTTATTATTGTATATGTAGGGCTTGTTATATTTTCCGCTATGCCCAAACCAAGCGCGATGCCTTTGGTAAGGCAGGTTTTTCCGCTTCCAAGCGTGCCTGTAACGGCGGCAACCGATCCCGCATGAAGTGTCTCCGCTATTTTTTTTCCAAGGGCGATAGTTTCATCGGGGGAATTGGAAATAAGCTCAATCATAAAAATTAATCGGGAAGACCGTCGGCGGCTTCAAGTTCGGCTATATATTTCTTTAACTCTTTTAATACGGGAACAAGAGGGTAATCAACAGCGTCAATAAAATTTACGATAAATTCTTTTTGACCGGTCGGTTTTATTTCCATGGAAAAATCAATACGGTATTCGTTTTGTTTGTTATTTAATTCAATAACAGCGACGCTTGTGTAAAGCTTTCTGTAATAGATGGGAACGTCTTTTCTGATCATGTCTTTCAATGTTATAATTTTCATAGTTATATCCTTGTATATTTACTCATTCGCATACTCATAAACAAAAGAGTTAATAGCGTTCATTGATTTTTGAGATACTTTAAGAAATTTCATGTGAACAATTGTGTTAACTCCTGTTCTATTTGTTCTTAAAATTTGTCCCAAAGCCGTTAAATTCATATCACATAATTGAAACTCAACTTTAAACATTGCTCCAGCTTTTATAGGGTTCATTACTCTTATTGAACATCCGCCTACTGAAATATCGGTGATAGATCCTTGAAATCTTCTTTTATCGGCGATTAAATGCTGTTTTCTGCCTGTGCCTTCAATAATAACAAGACATAAAATGCAGTTAATAGCCGCCTGCCTTCTTCTGAAACGGCGCTGTGAAAGAAATCTGACATGATTGGAATGGGCGATCTGCATTATAGGATGTCCGTCTTTGCTCGCGTAGCCGACAACTCTGGTCTCGAAAGAAAACCCTTTATTATTTTTACTAAAGAAAAAAATTGTAAGCCTTGTCCCTTTTTGAATTTTAACGATGCTTCCAAGCACGCTCTTGGGCGCTTCAACGTCAATATAATCGCCTTTTGTTGAAATAACATTAAGATAAAGCTTGTCTTTGTTATAGATAACTGTAAATTTTGTATCTTCTTTTATTTGGCGCGTAGAATTTAACATGTCCAACACGCTGTTTTCTATGATATTTCTTGTAGAAAAAAGCAGCGCTAGTCTGCGCTGTACTTCGGCTTCGTTTCCCTGTGTTTGATCCAATACTCTGAAAGTGCGTCTGAAATGTCTGTCCAAAAGTTCTTGGTTTTTTATAGACCTTTCAGGGTCTGTTACCTGATCCGTTTTAAAAATATAATCAAGCATTCGTGTCTGTTCGCTGTCAAGACCGAGATTTCTCGCGACACGATGAAAGGCAAAAATTGAAAAAATACCGCCGCCGCCGGATGATTTGCCTGAACCCAGACCGGACGAGGCTCCGCTTACCGCCTGCCCTTTTTTTGAGTTGAAAATTACCATGAGAATGACGATACCGGCAAAAATAACCAAAAAAACCAATATATCTTTAAGTGATGTTTGAGGTTTTAAGTTTAAATCTTTCGCTGATATTTGTAATAAAAAAAATATCAGAAAATTACTTGTCATTTCTCACCCTGTGTTTTTTCCGTTTCACGGCAATTACTTAAAATATTTAAATATAATTCTTTAAGTTTTGGAGCCGCTTCATATTCCGCCAAGTCTCCTACTATAATAATATCATGTTTTTCGTAAGATTCCAATAGTTCCACTAATATATTTTTAAAATTATTAAATCCTTCCGCTATTTTTTGGGCTTCGTCTATTTGGACTATGTATCCTTGAGTGCTTAATTGGTAAAAAAGACGTATCAGTTTTTCTGTAATAGCGGAAAAAAGCTGAATTGTTTGAGCAGCCAGAAGGTCTTTTCCCGTTTGAATATCAAGGGGAAGGTTTACTAGTTTATCGCAAATTTCGTTTAAAACAGGCTCGATTTTTGCCAACTCTTTAAAAGGCTCGTTTACTTCTCTTTGTATTTCTTCCGTTACCGAGCGCAGGGTAGAAGAGGATACTTCTCCTTTGGAAAACGCGTTTTTAAAATACGAATAAAGCTCGGGCATCTCCTCCAGAATGAACAGGGCTTGTCCGCTTTCTTTCCAGTTGTCAAAAAACTTTGCTTTTTCATCAAATTTAAGGTTTTCGTATTCGTCAATATCTTTCAGAAGGGTTTGAAGGCTTGCCGCCGCAAGTTCGGCGACGGCATTTGTGCGTATATCAAGCTCTTTAACGGATTTAACTTCTTTTTTAAAAATTTCTTCCAACATTCCGGCGCTTACAGCCTGTCCGTCAATTAATATTTCGCTTAACCTGTGTCCCGAGTTGGAAAGCCACTGTTCAAGCGAGGTAAAAACATCTCCAAGCGTTTTTTCATTATCAAGGGAAAAATCAAGCGGCTTATCGTTAATTTTGATTATCATTATTTACTGCCCCGACTTTGCTGACTGAAATTGTCAAGGGAATTGGACATTTTTTCCATTCTGGAGTAGGCAGATTCCATCTTAGCGTACTGCATTTTCAGGTCTTGTTCTTTAGCCGCCAATTGGCGGTCAAGATTGACAATGCGTTTTTCATCCTGACTGATACGGGAGTCGATTGTGCCTGTTTTTAAAGAAATAATACCGCCTGTTTCAACAAACGGTTTTATAATTGTATCCACATTATAAGCGACGCCTGTATCCGCTATCAAATCGCCTGAAGTATCAATAGCGAACAGTTCTTTAATCGCCGGCATTTTGGTTTCCAACGCGGCGTCAAGGTTTTTTTCGTCGATTTCAAGGTAACCTCTTAACTGCGACGGATTGTATCCCGAAGTTCTTGAGGCGTTGGAACTGACGCCTATCTGCGCCAATAAAGTAAGGTCCCGTTCCATACTGGTAGGGTAGGGGGCGGTAACCGTCCTCATAAGATGATTTTTCAAATTGTTTAAAGTGATGTCTCCGTTAAAAGCGCCGAGTCTGGTTTTCATCTCGGCTTTTTCATCGGCTGTTAAATAAGACAGTTCACTTATGATTGTATCGTCTATGCTTGTATTGTATCCAGAGCCTGAATACACGCTTCTCGCTGTTAGTACGTTTATTTCCGCCATAAGCCTGTTATAGTTTCCGACAAAATTTATAATCGCTTCTTTTACCGCTTCTACATTAGGCGCTATTTTTAATTCAACCGGTTTGTTGGATACGCCCCTCACGTTTAAAGTAACGCCGGGAATCAAATCGTCAATAATATTGCTTGGGCGTGTAACTTCAATTCCTTCCATAGCGATAATGGCGTCTCGGGCGGTAGAAACGGCGTTTAACGGTTTTAAGCCGCCTTTGGATGAAGGATCAAGGACTTCTACTTTGCCGACTGAAACTTCACGGTGTGTGTTTGTATTTTCGATATTAAGCGATGTAATGGTTTTTCCCCGTGCGACTTCCGCCAAGTTGTACTGCCTTGCGGTAAATGAGGAAGAATCGGTTATTGCCGAAAGTTTCGCTGTTGAGCCGTCGGAAAAAACAAGATTTAATACTTCCATGTTGTCTACACGCGCAGGCGCGGGCGGCGGCTTAAAGTCGGGCAGCGGAGCTTCGGACGGTAAGTTTTGAACCGTAATTCCTCCGTATGTTACGGAAGTTGTCGGAACATCGGGTCCCGGAGGAGGCTGGGGAATATTTAAACTGTCGCTTGTTCCAACCTTTGTTTGTGTTTCAAGGCGCAGAACTAAAGGCGAATCGGAGCTAACCGCTATGTTTACAGGGAGAGACGCTGAAGAGAGCGGGGCGACTTGCAATACGCCGTCGTTAACCGCTACATTAGCGGCGTTCTGTCCTGTTTTGCGAACTGTATTATCGTTTATTTCTATATCTTTTTGAGTGTCATTGCTGACAGCCATCATTCCTATTTTTGTCGCCAAAGTTGAAGCGTCTTGTGAAAAGCCCAGTCTGTTTTCAGAGCCTGTTAATTTTGATTCTATTAAAAGGGAAATTGTTCCCGGTTTTACAGTGATTAAAGAAGCTGATAATTTATTTTTGCCGCGGTTGTTTATTGTTTCAGCGAAATTTCTTAAAGTACCCCCTCGGTAATTTATTGATATTTCATCATTACCGACGGAAAAAGAGTAAGTTCCCGCGTCTATTTTCGTTTTTTCATCAAGAGGTTGGGAAAGAAAACGATCCGCTTGAGCGGTTTGTTTAACAGTGAAAGACATCGACTGTTCCAGAGCGTCTCTGGTCGCTGTAGCCGTAATTACGGAATCATCGGCGCTTTTACCGAGTTTTTCGTTAAAGGGGTTTTGAAAAGAGTAGAGCAGACGAGAACTGTCGCGTAAAGTTGTTATGCGTCTTCCTACTTCCTGCCAATAGCCTTTTTGTACGCGCAGAGTATCAATATTGTTTTGTGTTCTGTCTCTGGGTATGCGTTCAATCTTCATAAGATCGTCAACGATCTTTTCAGAGTTGAATCTGCTTTTTACCCCCGGAACATAAACATCAGACATATACCTGAACTCCCCATCAAACAGGTAAAACCTGCAAATCTGCGATTATTTGACAAAAAACCGCTTTAGACCGTCTCATCGAACAAAAGACCAATAGCCTCTTTAATATTACTGTGCAGACGCTGTAATTCTTCGGGTGGCAGCTCCTTGATCACCTTATCGGTCTCTTTATCAATTACCTTGATAATCACCTGGTTGGAGCCCTGATCTACCACAAATTGCAGTCTTCTGTTAAAGGCAAGACTTACTTTTTCCAAGTCTGCCATTAATGTAGAGTGATGAACTTGAGGTTTTGGTTTTTTTTCCGGTTGATGTTCTACCGGCTGTCTGACCGTTCTTTCCTGTTCTTGGAAAAGCATTGGCGAGACAGTGTTAAATCCCACACTTGCTACGGACATATTTTACCTCCATGTAAAATACCTGACACCCCCCTCCCTGTTGTATCTAGGCGTTTTTTCCGCCAATCCATGGCGGAAAAAAATAGGGCAGTGGAGGCGCGAACCCCACTGACCTTTCCTGACCGTCTGACCGCTCCATAGCGATCTGACAATCAGGTTTCGAATAAAAAGACGACGTCCAGAAGTCTCTTAATCCGTATTTTTAAATAACAATGATTATGAAAGCAATGATAAAACCGATTGGCTGCGAAGATTGGCTTGCGCCAGCATCGCTGTTCCGCTCTGGGACAGGATGGAATCCCTTGTATAGTCAACCATCTTGTTCGCCATGTTTGTATCCCTAATGCGGGATTCCGCCGCTTGCATATTCTCCGCCGCAATAGCAACACCTTGTGCCGCGATTTCAAAGCGATTTTGGTAAGCGCCAAGATCAGCGCGTTGTTTTGAAACAACTTTTAACGCTGCGTCTACGGTACCGATAGCGCGGTTTGCTTCCGCGGGGTCGGAAATAGAAATCTTTCCGTCGCCCTGCGCGTTCTTCAAATTAAGCGCATCAGCTGACATATTGCCAACGTAGATTCTGGCGTTCTGATCCATGTTCGCTCCGACCTGTAATTGCATTATCCTTCCTGACGGAGATTCAAACGCAAACGCGCCGGTGAGTACATTCATGCCGTTAAATTGGGCATGGCTCGCAATACGGTCAACTTCATCATACAGCTGCGACACTTCAACTTGGATCTGCATACGATCCTCGTCTGAATAAATGCCGTTGGCTGACTGAACAGCTAACTCTCTTAAACGGTGCAGAATATCCTGTGTTTCCTGAAGATAACCTTCAGTAGCTTGGATAAAAGAAACGCCGTTTTGAATATTGCGTTCTGCCTGTTGCAAACCGCGAACCTGGCTTCTCAGTTTTTCAGAGACAGCGAGTCCGGATGCATCATCCCCGGCTCTGTTGATCCTTAAACCGGAGCTTAATTTCTCCATGTTTTTGGTCAACGATTCCTGGGTTACGCCGAGCTGACGGTCGGCGAAATAGGCGCTCATGTTGTGATTAATAATCATTTTATACCCTCCATGTTTTCTTTACTCCGGCTATCCTTGCCGGAGCCGTTCCGCAGGAGCAGTATTCAGGAGCAGTTTCGCGCCGCCGTTCCTGTCTACCGCAAACAGAACGAAACGATTGATTTTCGAATGCGTTACGTGCAAACTAAATCTATCGTTTCGAGCTGTCCCACGCCGATTGTTTTTTCATCAACCGGACACGGAGGGTGTTTTGTCAAATAACTCTGCTAAACGTATAAACTTTGTTTATACGTCAGGCTTAATGCTTACCTTAAATGGGGGAGTCTGAATTTCCTTTCCACGGTTAAGTAGATCCAGTTCCCCCTATAAGGTAATTTTAACACATTATTGCAATAATGACAAGACCGCATTTGATCTTTGGTTAGCCTGCGCAAGCATCGCAGTACCAGCCTGATTCAGAATCTGGTCCCTTACATAGTCAACCGTCTGGTTAGCCATGTTGGTATCCCTTATTCTGGATTCGGAAGCTTGCATATTCTCGGCTCCAATATCCAAACCGCGAACAGCGTGTTCCATACGGTTTTGATAGGCGCCAAGGTCTGCTCTTTGCTTGTTGATGATTTTCAGCGCCGCATCGACTACGCCGATGGTTCTGTTGGCGTCATCCGGGGTCTCCAGTGTAACAAAGGAATCGTCCATTTGGCGGATTCCAAGACCTTTTGTGGTCATTGTTCCGATAAAGACCTGTTCCCTCTGATCCATGTTGGCGCCGATATGGAACCACATAGAAGCTGTTACAGAGTTTTCTCCGGTTAAGCGGGCAAAACGACCTGTAAGCACGTTCATGCCGTTAAACTGGGCATGGGACGCGATTCTGTCGATTTCGTCTACAAGCTGTGAAACTTCTACTTGGATGTACATTCTGTCTTCATCGCTGTAGATACCGTTTGCCGCTTGAACTGACAATTCCCTAAGACGTTGAAGAATGTCCTGGGATTCCTGCAAATAGCCCTCTGTAACCTGGATAAACGAAATGCCGTTCTGGGCGTTCGTTGATGCCTGGTTAAGACCACGAATCTGGCTTCTTAATTTTTCCGATACAGCCAGTCCCGACGCGTCATCGCCGGCACGGTTGATACGAAGTCCCGAAGACAGTTTTTCCATGTTCTTTGTAAGGTAAACCTGTGTTACCTTGAGGGACCGGTCCGCAAACATTGCGCTAAGGTTGTGATTAATGATCATAAGATCCTCCTTGAATCGTTACGGGGGCATCCATGCTCCCGCGCGGTGTTGACCGTTTCCGGTTTTACCGCTTGGTTAATGTAATGCAGACGGAATCCGCGGAAACTCCAATCCAATTACATCTTTCCAGTTTTATTGTCGGCAAGGGGGATAAAATACTTTAACAAAATTTTAAAATTATTTTGGAAAAACGATTAAAGGACGTCTGTGCCCTGTTTGCTGCAAGGCGCTGCCTTCGGGAAGGCTCATATCCTGTTGTTGCGGAATTTCAGGGGTTTCAACGGGTTTTTCTTCCGGTTTTTCGGTAATTGTCTCGATTTTTACGGGTTTTATCGGTTTTTCGTCAGGTTTTGTAGCCTGTTTTTGGGCTGTTTTTATCGGTTTTTTAGAAGCAGGTTTTTTTGCCGTCTGTTTTGAGGCTGATTTTACCGCTTTCTTGGCAACCGGTTTCGCTGTTTTTTTTACCGTTGTTTTTGATGTTTTTGCCTTGGCGGGGACCTTTTTTGGCGCCGATTTCTTTGCCTGTTTGGCGGGGGTTTTTACGGGTTTTTTCTTTGAAACAGCGGTTTTCATAAATAATACCTCTTTTGAGCAATATTAATAGGCTATAAATATAATATATAACATAATTTATTAAATGTGAACTATTTTTTTATTTTTTTGATGAAAAAAAGACAAAAAAGCCCTTCCGAAAACTTTTTAAGCTTGCGGAAGGGCAAAAAGATTACGCAACCTTGAATAATGAAACTTCATGGACTAAATGATTGATGTTTTCCCTGTTTTTCATGGTTATTTCGTTAACCTTGCTTACAGCTTCGTTGATCTGTTCCGCTCCGGTCGCCATTTCATTAATTCCTCCGGTAATCTCCTGAGTTACCAGATCAAGGTTACGGCTTTCCTCTATTACACCTCGGCTTTCTTCGTACATTTCTACTGATTCTTCCTTAACTTGACGGGTAATATCGTTAAGTTTACTGACTGCGTCCAAAATCTGCTTGCTGCCTTCGTTTTGTTCGCTCATGGCGTTTCGAATGTTTTCTTCCTGTTCCGATACGGTTTTTACGCTCGAATCAATAACTTGAAATCTTGAAAGCGCGTTTCCTGTGATTTCATTGACATGATCAATTGACTCTTTTATCTTCTTGAGCACATTGCCTATTGTTTTGGATTGTTCGGTACAGTTTAAGGCAAGAGTGCGAATTTCATCGGCGACTACCGCGAAACCGTTTCCGGCGTCCCCGGCGTGAGCGGCTTCAATAGCGGCGTTCATTGAAAGCAGATTGGTCTGGGCGGCGATATCAATTATTACCCTGTTAATTTTAAGCAATTCTTCCGAATCGCGCGTAATATTCTGTATGCTGGAAAACGCTTCTTCAAGGCTTGCTCGTCCGAATTCTGACGATGAATTCAATTCGTTTACGCTTACGCCGTTTTTTTCCAGTGTACTTGTTACAGACTGAATATTGGCGAGCATTTGTTCGATAGCGGATGACGATTGTGATACATTGGAGGCTTGTTTTTCCACATATCCGTTGAGCTTGTCAATATTGCATGTGATTTGTTCCATAGCGGAGTTGGCTTGAGTTACAGACGCGCTCTGGTTGATTATTCTGCCTTTGATGCTTTGAATGTTAGCTGTAATTTGGTTCATTGCCGACGCTGTTTCGACCATATTATTGGACAACTCATTGCCTGTATCGGATAATACTGTAGCGTGTTCTTTTATTGAAATGACCAGTTTTTTAATCTTTTCCAGCGTCAGGTTAAAATAACGCGACATATCGGAAATCTCATCGTTTCCTTTCTCGGGAATTGTTTTTGTCAAATCTCCTTCGCCCTGTGAAATATCTTTGAGCGTATCTGTTACTGTGATAATCGGTTTTGTAATGTATCCAAGTACGAAAATGAAAATTATCGCTGTTGTAATAATGGATATTACGGCAAGAATAATTGTAAATTGGGTTATAGCTTTTATTTCTTTTAATACATGGGATTCAGAGACGCCTACCAGCACTGTCCAATTGGAATCTGAATCGCCTATTTGAAATGTCTTTGTTACAAACATCAAAGTGTCGTCAAGATGCGAATCATAAACTTGCCCTTTGTAAGATATGTTGTTTTTCATCGCTTGAAATATTTCTTTTCTGGAATCGCCCAATTCCTCGTCAACGTCAAGCATATTTTTGCCGATTCGTTCCGGTTTATAATGCGCGAGAATTGTTCCGTCATTTGAATAAATTATAACTATGTCAATTTCATCGTTTGTTTTTATAGTGTTTTCTACTACCTCCTGCATCACGTCAATGGTCAATAAGCACCCAAGAGCGCCTACGACTTCTTCATTATTTCTCTTGTTATTGGTAATAGGGACAAGAAGCCTGACTGTCCATTTGTCAACTCCGTTTATTTTACGCAATACAGGATCATTAACGCGGTCTTTAAAAGCGTCGGGACCTGTAATATGTTCCATTACGTTGTCAATATCATTGGTTATGCGTTTATTCGCGCTTCCAGTTTCCTTGCTCCACGCCATTGCGTATTGACCTTTCGGAGTTGAGCCTGTTCTGCCTATATACTTTTCATCCATGCCGTCAAGGGCGTTTGGTTTCCATACAGTATACAAGACTACCATCATAGATTCTTCTTCAAGAGCCGATTTCAGCATATCGTCGTACTTGTCCCTGCGTTCTTCCGGTTTTACGCTTTCAAAGTCTCCCATTACGTTTGCCAACGTAGTTAAAGCCCGAATATAGCCGTCTTCGCGTCCTTTCCAGAATTCGGCGCGGCTTTCCGCCAAATGTTCCTGATTTCGCAGATTCAACCGCAGAGTATTTTTGGAAGTTTGCCATAATAATAACGAGGTAATTCCTGCTACCACGGCAGCCATGATTGTGATTACCACAATACTAAGTTTGAATTTAATTTTCATAAACTCCTCCTTATTGCAAAGACCTTCCTTTTGCAATGTGTTATATTTTGAAAGTAAATATTTTATTAATAGGAAACCCGCCTAATATGATGAAATAAAAATCGCAAAATACACCCTTTTTGTGGGTGTTTAGTGGTTAGAGAGTCTGGTAAATTTGATAATCTTGCAAACAATAATACTAATCACTATTTGCTAAAAAACAGATACTTTTCCATTTCCATAGGAGGGGTCCTTTGGCTGTCCTTGCGCGCAGGACGTCCTCAATAGCTTTAAAATCGTTGTTTTTTAGGGTTTTTGCCATAAAAGAGCCCCATCTGGACTGTTCTGCGTTGAACCACACGGAAATGTCTTTTTCGGTGATTAGGCGTTCTTCTTTTTGTTCGATGGTTTCTAAGGAGACTGTGAAGCCCTGTTCTTCAAAGGCGACGGTAAAATCTTCGGCTTCCCATAATCCTGAGCTTTCTTTAAAGAACAAGTCTTCCGCCTGCTCCAGTACGGACGAAAGGTCTTTTTGACCGCATTCTTGTAGCAGTATGCGTGAAAGACGCTCGCCTAAGCGGGGCGGGGAGCAGAGTAATACTGTATTGCCTTTTTTTGTAAGAAGAGCTTTCGCGCGGGAAGCGAGAATTTTAGGGTTGATTGTTAATCTGACGGCTCGAATCAGGATATGCTCAAATTGGGAGCATGAAAACCACTCTTCGCATTCCTTTGGAGCGGGTATAATTTCATCGGTTACGGCGATTAACGGCTTTTCGGTTTCGTCTAACACGGATGCGTATTGATAAAGAGCGTCCTTAGCTGACATATTGTTTACAAGCGCGGCAGTAAGACCTTCCGGGCATTTGCGAAGGCTTTCCCAAAGCAGAAGACCGTCGTTTGCGAGGGGAATTAACACCCGATCCTGCCGCGCGGCGCAAGCCGCCGTAAAAATAGCGTCTCTGTCGTTTAACAACAGCCGGCTTCTTCCCGATTCAAGGCGTTTGAACCAGCCTTCTCGTCCTTTTGCCGCCGCCGACCATGTTAAAAATTCTCCGTCGGCGTCATCGGATTGAGAGCCTAACACAATCGCCGCCTGCAATTCTCTTTTTCTTAAAACGTCTTCTTTTATTTTGCCCTCATAACCCGATGACGACGGAATGTAAAAAGTTCTTCCCCTCAATGAATTGGGCAGGTACTGCTGAGCCGCCCAATGATCTCGGTACGCGTGTGGATAGACATACCCTTCGCCGTGACCGAAACTTTCCGCGTCTCTGCTTGCGTCTCGTAAATGGTTGGGGACTTCGGCATCCTCGCTTTCCACGGCTTTTAGCGCGTCAAAGTAGGACATTGTAGTGTTTGATTTGGGAGCGGTCGCAAGGTACAGGCAGGCATGGGAAAGCGGAAAGTTTCCTTCAGGGAAGCCTATCCGCTCAAAAGCCTGAGCGCAGGAGATAACGACGGAGATAGCGTTTGGGTCAGCGAGACCCACGTCCTCGCTCGCAAGGATAATCATTCGCCTGAAAATAAATTTAGGGTCTTCTCCGGCGCGCACCATTTTCGCTAACCAGTACAAGGCGGCGTCGGGGTCGCTTCCCCTAACGCTTTTTATAAACGCGCTGATAGTGTCAAAATGATAGTCGCCGTCACGGTCGTACAGAAGCGCGCGCCTTTGTATGCTTTCTTCCGCCGCTTCCATGGAAATGTTAATCTGCGTCCCTTCTTTGGGAGGCCATGGTGTAACGCTTGTTTCCACGGCAAGTTCTATCGCGTTAAGAAGACTCCTTGCGTCTCCGCCCGCTACTTCAACTATGTGTTCTAACGCCCCTTCCTCAAAACCGATATTCCATTTTCCGTAGCCGCGTTCTTTATCCGTAAGAGTGCGTTTAGCGGTTTCAAGCAGTTCAGGTTCTCCCATCGGTTTTAACTGGAAAATTCTGCTTCGGCTTACAAGTGCGCGGTTTACCTCGAAAAACGGATTTTCCGTCGTCGCGCCCACGAGTATTACCGTGCCGTTTTCCACCCAAGGGAGAAGGGCATCCTGCTGAGCTTTATTCCAACGGTGGACTTCATCTACAAACAGTATGGTTCTTTTGCCGTAGAGCCTGAAACGGTCGTCAGAGCGGTCTATTACTTCGCGTATGTCTTTTACGCCTGAAAGAACGGCGTTTAATTTTTCAAAAGCGGCGCGGGTTGTGTTTGCGATAACCGCGGCAAGAGAAGTTTTCCCCGTTCCCGGCGGACCGTAGAGAATAATCGACGAAAGCCTATCCGCCTGAATTGCTCTGCGCAGAAGCCTTCCCTGTCCTACGATATGATCCTGACCTATAATGTCTTCAAGAGTGCGGGGGCGCATTCTGTCCGCAAGGGGACTGCAATCGGTTAATTTGTTTTTTTCGTTAAATAGCTCGTCCATACAGAGTTAGAAATAACGGATTATCGTTCCGCATTCCATAACTCACCATCGCCCCGATCTTTGTATGACCAAACACCGTTTTGCTGTGTTGAGGCAAATAGAGTCATTCTTTTGTCTATATCGTAAGGCGCCTGCATCATATGATTTATAGGGTTTTTACCCAAAGAGGACACATAACGATCATAACTATCTATACTGGATGGTGAACCTTCTCCGGGGTCTTTGAATCCAGAGCCTGATATTCTTCCTGTATTATCTAATGTAATTTCAATGTAGCCATTTGAATAACCAGTACTAACAGAGTAAATTATTTCTTTTCTGCCTACAAGAAGCAGACTTGGCGCTGTAGGCGTTGTTCCATTGTTTTCATACCAAAGAGCAAGAGCGCCTGTTGAATTGCGTCTGTCAGAAAATCTTGCTTTTCTTGTCATAATTTTATTTTCAATCTGAAAAAGATCCCCGTCATTGGTTATTGCCGCAACGCAATTATTATTTAAATTTATAATTCCTGTAAAATCAAAGTTTTTTCCAAGAATCGGTAAATCCGAAGAAGAAGCAATTAGAGATTTTTCCATGAAAAAAATTCCTTCATTAGTGCATAAATAATAATATGTATTATCAGAAGCTACACCGTTTAACCATCCTTCAGAAGTTGTATCAGGAATCCTTTTGACACCTTCGGATGAATTATCTTCGTCAAAATAAGAAAACGAATATTCTTCATTATTAACTCTTCTGCTGATAAAAAGAATCTTACCTGATGCATAAATTGATTGAACATTTGTTATAGGTAAATCTACGCTACCTGTATTATTAAATCGTCTTATTCTTCCATTGTTGTTTAGTAAATAAAACACATAAAGTGAATCTTCTGTAGCCGCAAGACTTCCAATATAATCGCCCAATCTGTTCCATTCAACCCATCTAGTAGTTTTTTCTCTAAAAATAAAAATCTTTTTTCCTGACGCTACATACATATCATTTTTAAATCTGACAAAATTTGTAGGCGAACCGTCTATTAGCGGTTTAATAATTGGAATTTCCTTAAATACTGTGAAAAATATAGGATCGTTACATGAGCTGAACAAAAAAATAATAGAGAATAAAAATATTAATTTTATTAAATTTTTTTTCATCGTTCCAACCTTATTCCTTTAAAAATGATAACGCGCAACAAGAGATAAATCAATAAAAAGTCCGTCAACATTTTTTGCAGGGTCTTCCGTCCATTGAGGAAACCAGCAAAAGTTTGTTGCCAACCCAAATGACCAATCATGGGTCGCCCTGAATAAAGCGGAGGCTCCGGCTTTCATGTAATAACCAAAATACCCAAGATCCAGATATGTTTGTAATGTCATACCAAGAGCCATAGAAATAGGAAACTCAAATCGATCCGCTATAAATTGAGTGCCAAATCTTGCTCCAAATGAAGTAATGAATACTGTATTTTCCGCTATTGTCGGTAAAAATAAAAGACTTACCTCGCCGCCTGTAAAAAAAACAGAATTTATATAATAAATATATGTAAGCGCTCCTGTTCCTCCTACGGGCGGTTCAATATTATGTTTTTCAAATTTTTTACCTTGATTTATAAAAACTATTGGGAAACCTACTCCTAAAGAAATAGAAAAAGTTTGATCGCCCCTGCTATACAATTCGTATTTAAAATCGTCCCAATCAGGTTCGACATCGGGATCGCTGTTATCTTGAGCGAAAAGCTGTCCTGAAAGAGCAATAAAAAGTATTAAAAAAAGGACCGACGCCTTTCGCATAAAAACTCCTAGTTAAAAAATACAGCATTTCTCTTATTTATTCAACAACAAACAGTGTCTTGGGTTACTGTTTTTTATATTCGCCCTTTTCCAATGCCATATAATCAAGCAAAATGGGATATTTTGTCAGCAGTTCTCCGTATTTTTCCAGTTCTTCAATGCGAAATCGGCTTTCAATGTGGGTTTCCGCCCTTTTTCCGAATGAAGATACGGCGTATTCACGCTGTTTGGTAAGATAATCCTCGTAAATAAGGCGCAGTTGTCTGTAAAGAACAAAATCGGGGTACTTTGCCGATTGAATTTTTATGGAGAAATCGTTAATTTCGGGAAAATACCCCTTTATTTCCATCTCCAAATAAGGGTCAGAGTTTCCAGACATTAATTGTTCCAGTCTGGCGCTGTCTGTTCCTTGCGAAGAAAGCAGTCTGAGCAGAAGATTTTCGATATTTTGCGCTATAGACTGTAAATATTTGTCCAAATCTTCCTGATCTATAAGATTATTTTGAGTTACAACGGAAATAAGATTTTCAGGGGCTAACTTGAAACCCAATTCCCCTTTAAGGTTCCATGAAAAATCGGCGTTTGTAAGACCGATAAAATCGGCGTAAGTTTCCCCGGACGGCAAAGAACTCCTAAAATTAATAGGGTATTTGTTATAATCAAGGGAAAAAACGGAAATTTTCACATTTGTTGGTATCAATTTATACCAAATCCAACGAAATTCGCCTGAACGTACAGGGTTTGGATCAATTCCGTGTGTTTTTGAATGGACTATGCCGTATTTTCCCGGGGGAACTGAAAATTGCGCCCATCCGAATATAAATACAACGCCCGCTATAATAATCAATATAAAAAGGGTGCTAAAAAACTTTTTCATACTGTAATATAATAATACTAAAATTGGGTTTTTGGCAACCTGTACAGGAAAAGGAAAATTGAAAAGTTTTTTAAAAAGTATAACCGATCCTGCCTTCTGGATGCTGTTATTATGTTTTTGCGTTTCGCTTGCCGCTCTTATTGTTTATTTTTTGGATTTTAACCTCAGCGATAAAACATTGTTTTTTTTGCTTGCCGTAATAAGGTACTCCTCATTCATGGTGTGTATTTGCGCTTTTTATAAATTTTTTGTTAAAATTTGCCAATGCGTCAGAGAGCGTAAATTTTATCTTGTAAAAACATTGGTTTATCTAGTATTAATAGTATATGGAATTGTTATTATTTTGATGCAATCGTTTATTATCGCTCTTGCAGGGGGAAATTGATGAAAAAGCTTTACGCGCTAAGAGGAGCTGCTCAATGCGAAAACACGGAAGACGATATTTGCCGCCAAATCGGTATAATGTACGATGAACTGCTTAAATTGAACAACTTGGAAGAGGCGGACATTGTTTCCGTCATGTTTTCCGTGACCGAAGATCTTTACGCCGCTAACCCTTGCGCCGCTTTGCGAAAGAACGGCAGGGCGGAGGAGCTTGCGCTTTTTTCAACGCAGGAGCCAAAAGCTAAAAATTCGCTTGAAAGGGTTGTAAGAGTTATAATTCACTGCTATCTTGAAGAAGGCGCTAATGTCGGTCATGTCTATCGTAATGGGGCGGAAGTTTTACGCCCTGACAGGGTAAAAAAATGAGTAAATTTACATTTATTGTTGAAAATGAGGCTTTTGAGGGCGTAAAAAGAATCGCCAAAAAAGTGGCGGCGGATTTTGAAAAAGTGTGCGGAACGCATCCCGTTATTACCGAGAAAATTTCGTTAAGCGAAATTAAGCCCGATACCGTTGTTTTCGCCACATTGGGAAAAAGTACTTTTGTGGATACGCTTGTCCATGAAGGAAAATACGATCCTTCGGCGGTTAGCGGCAAGAGGGAAGTTTTCAGCATAAAATTTATAGATAACGCTTTGCTTGTCTGCGGAAGCGACAAACGAGGGACAATTTACGGAATGTTCTCGTTATCTGAATATATCGGTGTTTCTCCGCTGCACTTCTGGGGAGATGTAGAACCGCAAAAGCGCAAAGACCTTAAAATATTAAAAGACATAGAGACGGTTTCCAAAGAGCCGAGCGTAAAATACAGAGGGTTTTTTATTAACGATGAATGGCCTTGTTTCGGTACATGGACGTGCGGGCACTTTAAAGGGTTTACTGCGGAAATGTATGATCATGTTTTTGAGCTTTTACTGCGTTATAAAGGAAATTATTTATGGCCCGCCATGTGGACTTCCTGTTTTCCTCTGGACGGACCGGGAAACCTTAACGAAGAGTTAGCCGACATTTACGGCGTATTAATGGGCGCTTCGCACCATGAGCCGTGCCTTAGAGCAAGCGAGGAATGGGACAAGGTAAGAGGACCGAATTCAATTTACGGCAATGAGTGGAATTATTATAAAAATAAAAACGGGCTTTTAAAGTACTGGGAAGACGCTCTTATAAGAAGCGGTAAATACGAAAAAATAATAACGATTGGAATGAGGGGAGAACGGGACAGTTCCATGTTAGGCGATGATTCTTCGCTTAAAGAAAATATCGATTTGTTAAAAGATATTATTAAAAATCAGCGTGAATTGATAAAAAAGCACGTTAATCAAAATATAGACGAAGTTCCGCAGGTTATCGCCCTTTACAAGGAAGTTGAAGAATACTTTTACGGCAAAGAGGGAGTAGACGGCTTAAAAGACTGGGACGAACTTAACGGCGTTATCTGTATGTTATGCGAGGACAACTTCGGCTTTATGCGCACGCTTCCCACAGCGGATATTCGGGAACGCAAAGGCGGCTTTGGCATGTATTATCATTTTGACTACCACGGCGGACCTATTTCTTATGAGTGGGTAGCGTCAACGTCTTATGAGCGGACATGGGAACAGATGTGCATGGCTTATGATTACGGAATAAGGGATATATGGATTGTAAACGTAGGCGATATAAAATTTAACGAAGTGCCTCTTAATTATTTTATGGAGTTGGCATACGATTTTGAAAAATGGGGAACAAATGCGCCTAATAAAATAGACGAATATACCGCTCTTTGGTTTGATAAAAATTTCCCAAGTGTGAAAAAAGAAACCCGCGAAAAAATGGCGGAAGTTCTTCACGGCTTTTTAAGAATAAACGCCGCTAGGCGTCCTGAAGCGCTTAACTGCGAGATTTACCATCCGTGCCATTATCTTGAAGCCGACAGAATGCTGGAACTTGCGGAAAAAATCGATAAACAAAACGAAGAAATATATTCCTCGCTCGGCAAAAACGATAAAAACGCCTATTACAGCATGATTTATTATCCTGCCAAGGCAAGCGTTAATTTGTTAAGAATGCATTTGTACGCAGGGAAGAACAGGCATTTCGCTCATCAGGGAAAGAAAATCGCCAATATATACGCAGACCTTGTTTCCGAATGCATAGAAAACGATCTTTCGCTTAAAGATGATTTCCATATTTTTAAGTTCGGTAAATGGCTTGGCATGGAAATGGAACAGCATATCGGTTTTACAAAATGGAACGAGGACAATTGCAGATACCCTATAAGGCATCAAGTTGAACCGGCGTACAAACCTCGTTTGGTTGTTTCAAGAAAGGACAGGGAAGAGATATACACTAAAACTTACGGTCCCCCGATGACTGTCATGGTTGATGATTTTCTTTACGCCGGAAATGACGAAGTGATACTGGAAATCGCAAATGACGGAATAGGCAAACTTGATTATACGATAGATTTTCTCGGTAAAGAATACCCGTGGCTTGAACTCAGCTCTAAAAAAGGGAAAGTTGAGTTTCAGGAAGAAATAAGCATTAGGTGTAATAAAGACAAAATTTACAATCAAAATGAAGAAACAGCGAGATTTATTATACAGGATAATGAGAGCAGGGTAGCGGTTGAAGTAAAAGCAAAAAATATAAACACCGATTTACCAGAAAAAACATTCTTGGAAAACAAAGATGTGATAGCGATTAACGCGAATCATTTTTGCGGAAAAAAAGACGTTTCAAAAGGCGCTTTTACAGAGCTTAAAAATTACGGCAGAAGCGGCTGCGGCATGAAGGTATTTCCCGTTACGTCATATTTTGGAGAAAATGAAGAAAAACCGTCTCTTACATACCGTTTCCTGATTGAAAAAGAAGGCGATTATGATGTGGAAGTGTGGACGACACCTGTTAACTCTGTGCAAAATAAGCGTCCGCTAAGATGTCAGCTAGAAACAAAAAAAGGCGAAAAGAAAATAATAGTAACAGTCCCCGATGACTTCAGAGCGGGCAGTCCCGGAGACCAAAGATGGTGTAAGGGAGTGTTGGATAACATCCGCGTAACTAAAGCGTCGTTTAATTTTGAAAAAGGCGTACAGGAAATTTCTGTAGGAGCGTTAGAAGCGGGACTTGTGTTGGAGAGGATTGTTATCTATCAAAAGGATAAACCGCCGCTTAAATCGTACTTGGGTCCGTTGGAAAGTTTTTTTAAGTAACAGATTATTTCTCTATTTGAATAATATCCCACACTTTGGGAGTTTCCTGCCCGATACGCCAGAACCCTATGCCGGTAATATTCATTGACTTGTACATTTCCATTCTTGCTGAGAGGGAATACTCGTCTTCATAATAAACTGTTACGTTTACATTCGGAACGTATTCGAAAGTAGGTATACCGTTCTCGCGCTTAATATCTTTAATGTGATGGGTATCTATCAATTTTTCGATTGTCGTAAAAATAAGCGCCCTGTGGTGGTTTTGTTCTTCCCACGCTCTGCCGTAAAACGGAATACCCATGACAAGTTTATCGGCTCCTATCACTCTCATAGAATAATCCGCCACACTTCTGCACCAGCGAATGGACGCGACAGAACCCGGGGGACCGCCGCTCCAATGTTCGTCATAAGCCATTACAAATATTTTATCTACAAGCGGTAATATTCTTTCGTAATCGTAAACATCATTGCTTAATTTTTTTGTGCGGGCGGCAAGGGCTACTGAAAATATTTTATCTTTGGGAAGCCCCTCTCTTAACTCGCGCAAGAATGAAATATACGCTTCGCCCGAACGAGGAGGGATGTTTTCATAATCAATATTTAATCCGTCATAATTTTTTGTCGCCGTAATTAAATCCGCAATTAATTTTTTACGCTGAGGACTTTCGGGCAATAGCGTAAAGTAAGAAAGAGCGGCGCCGTTGCAGACCGCAACCAAATGCACCCTGCCGCCGAACGCCGAAAGATTCTGGCGGTTTGGGATATTTA
>Ga0268262_10002431_pt1 | contig 21550 bp, 23 predicted proteins | sample TergutNc150P3_FD_190354 | JGI IMG/M metagenome (GOLD analysis project Ga0268262, IMG submission 190354) | Nasutitermes corniger P3 segment gut microbial community from laboratory colony in Florida, USA - Nc150 P3 (SPAdes) (version 2) | ecosystem: Host-associated > Arthropoda: Insects >... | reverse complement strand
TGATGTAGGAGCATTACCGCCTGCGGCTCCGTTGAGAGCAAAAAGATAAACGCCTGCCGGAAGCGTAACGGTCTGAGGCTGAGGATTACTCGTTCCTGAAAGAGAATAATGCAGGGACAAATTCTGTGAAGCGAGAGAGTAAGACTCAACCGTTTGATAGCGTAAGTGGCTCCAGTTGGAATTTATGAAAGTTTTTACGAAGCATTTGTTGGAAGAATCGCGGATAAAAATAAATTTGAATAGAGCGCGCTCAAATCCGTTATAATAACCTTTTTTGAAAAATTCATAAGAGGGGGCTGTAGTTGAACAAATGAAATCGAGCTGGTGATTTACGAGGCGCGCGTAAACGTAGACTATGCAGGAGTCTGAAAAAGAAGAAGTAGAAGCGGTCATGTTAGATTTTACTGTGTAGTAGACACCGTTCATTTCAAACATGGTTCCGCTTTTAATAATGGGAGCTGCGGCGTCAGAGGGATTTTCAAGACCTCCTGAGAAATATCCGAGTTCCACCGACGCAAGTACGTCTACGTCTTTCAAAAAATCGACAATTCCCGAACCGTTGGTAAAAGGAACGGAAAAAGAGTTTTCAGTATTTTTAGCAATTTGTGTAGATTGGGAAGAATCAATGATAACGAGGGAAAAGGAGACCGTAAGATTTGCGGAATCCCGGAAGGGTTCGCCGCTGCCGTTGTAAGCTAAAGGAATCCTCAAGGCTGAATAATCGGAATAGGTTGTTATAGCAATTTGGTTATAGGCGGCGCATTTTGCAATAATATTTCCGAAACTGTTATAAACAAAGACGTTGGAAATGAAATCTTTCTGAGTATCGGCCGGGAGATTGATAATGGTGAGGCATGGGATAGAAGGATCATAGCCCAAAGGAATAAAGGGGTCGAAAAGGCCGCCGTTTAAATCGTCCGTAATCGTTCCTGGAAACGGATCCGAAACGTGCCGATTTTCATCTTTGAAAGGCGCGTCGAGCATGGTCATATCGCAGCCGGTAAAAGTCAGCGCCGCGAAAACGATTGAAAGAAAATAAAAAATAACTTTTGTTTTCTTTTTCATAAATTCCTCCTTAGAATATTTTTACAGAGATAAGAAAATTAATGTCCTGAAATTTAAAACCTGTTTCTACACCGACGCCGAAACGTGATTTAAAGAAGTGACGGACTCCGAAACGGAAATCGTACCAGTGTATAGGAACGGAAGTATCATAATGTTTTTCAAGGATACCTTTGCGAATCCACCCGAAGTCGTAAGAATAAACTAAATAAAAATCCGTTAAATCGTCCAAGAGGTTAAAGTGATATCCGATTCTGGTTCCGAAACTTTTAAAGTTAGGATAAGGTGTTCTCATAAACAGGCCGAAAGACAAAGGCAGATAAACAGGCAGCATATACTCGACACGTATGTCAAGGGGCAATACGTTAAATTCAAAATCTTTAAACACAAAAGGAGCGGGTCCGATATCGGCAAAGAATGAATTTTTACCCGCTATTTCCGAGTGAAGGAAAATAGAAAGGACATCGAATGAGTATAAGTTAGCTGTAATAAAAATAAGGAAGGATAAGAAAATGATTTTTAAATGTTTCATTTTACTACCCTGATTAAAGCGACATTTTTAATGCCGTCGTTGGTTACGGTTTGCATAAGAGTTTCTCCTTCTGAAACAGCTGTAATTTCGATACCGTATTCGGTATGAGAAATTGAGATGATATTCGGGTCGTAAATGGCGTTAATTAACAAGTCTCTTTGTTTCTGTGAAATGAACGAGAATTGCAAGTAGGCTTTGTCATAAAGATTTAGAGAGACTGTAATTAATTCAAAAGTAGCCTCGCCGTATGAAGGTACGCTGACAACGGCGCAGGCCGTAACATAATCATCCGGCGGAGAATGGTAATAGAAGCTTGAACTTTTATAAAAAGAAGACAAGATAAAGATAGAGATAAAGATACCGTTTAGAAACAACGATAAAACAAAGAAAGCCGATTTAAATTTAGACGTCATAGTTTTACTCCAAAATATATTTTTTAGCGGGCGAAGAACCCGCTACTGCCGGCAGATAGAGTGTTTTATTGAGCATTATGTTGATCAACGTGCCGTTATCGACCGTGAGAGTAGGCTGGATAGCCATAGCTCTTGAAATAAGGCTGTTTCCAAGCTGGTTAAAGAATTGCTGGTTGGCCTGCGCGATATTGGAAGCCGTTTCCGATGAGGTTGAAAATTTGTTGGCGGTTTCAACCAATTTGGCGTTGGCGATAGAAAAGAGTGAAATGACGCCTGCGGCTTTAACGTATTCAAACCAGTTTTCATGGTAATTAGCTTCCTGACCTGCCATGCCCGCGCGGTCGACGCCGTTAGCTCCTTCAAGGTCGATTTGAAACCCGTCCGGCCTGATTAAGGTATCCCAGATGATTTGGACGCGGTTTTGAGCGTAAGAGACCGAGTTGTTGTATCGAGCTACAAGGAGAGTGCCTTGAGGGATAAGGAGGTATTTGCCCGTCTGGGAGTCGTAAATATTTTGAGTAACGCGCGCTAGGACGTGACCCGGCAGGTCTGTATTAATGGCGGTTTCAAGGATACCCGGAATTATAGTGCCGAGCCATAAAGCGTTTTCACCGAGAAAGCTGCCTTTATAAACCGCGCCTGAAGGATTGGACGATTCAAAAAAGTTCTGATTGTTTTGCTGATTGTTCTGAGCTGGTGTTCCTGAAACCGTTCCCTGTGTTTGATAACTTGAAGCGCGCGAATTAAGCTGGTTTAAATAATCGTCATAAGGAGAAACGTTTTGCTGTGAAGAGCCTGAATTAACGTTTTGGCCGCCTTGCTGTACGGAAGTATTACGTGAAAACAAACTTCCCTGAACTTGCGGGACTAAAGACGAGCGAAAATGAGAGTCCGACTGCTGCGGTGATGGGGAAGCCTGAGCCGGCTGCCTGTTATCCTGAGCCGGCGGATTTCTTCTTGGCGTTTCATCAACGGGCTTATTAATGTGAACCGGCGGCAGCGCCGGTTTTTCAGATATTTGCGGTTCGTTATTTTCTATCGGGGTAAAGCCCACTTCAACGTCCCCCTTGCGGCTGTTCTCACGCAACGCGCTGTCGCGTAAAGAAGCTAAAAATGACGAGTTGGAACGCGAAGCCGCAAATTGGTCGCCTGCTGCGGCGGATTTTTTTGAAGTTTTTACCGTATTAAAAATGACGCCGAGTATGACAAAAAAGGCTAAGCCGATACAAATGAAGATGAGTATTTTTTTGCGGTTTAAAACGCCCGGCGCTCCGCCGCCAAGGTTTGTAGCTTCTTCCGGAGTAAGTTCATACTTCGGTTCTTCTTCAGGATTTTCTTTTTCTTTTTCCATAATCAACCTCCTCTTTTTTTAGTGATATGAATTTCCGTACGTTCAATTTTTATCGAAATATCTTCGATTAATTTGTCGATGATAATTAAATTGCCGTGAACGCGGTAATTTAAAATAAATTTTCTATTTTCAAAAACGACCGGCATTTCCCTTTGCAGTACCTGAGAAGGAAACCTGATGTAAGTTTTAGCGCCGTCGTCAAAAACGAGTTCAGGAATCCAGTAAGGTTTTTTAAGAATGCTGTGACGAATTTTGTAATTGAAAGAAAGAAGGCTTGGGTCAAGAGGTGAAGAATTTTTATCGGAATAATCCGACAAGGGAGAAGGGAAAAAGTTCTGGGGCATAAGGGCTGTATAACGCCATCTAACGATGGGCATATGTATGTCGGCGAAGCTTCTAAGAATTACGCGGTAAACGCGCCTGTTAGTGTTAATAATTAAAGAAGCGGACAGACCTGCGGAAGTAGGTTTTACATAGATATGCTGGACGTTCAAGTTATTTTCAAAACTGACGCCGCCGCCTAAAATCCACCTTTCACTGTCCGAGACGAAAGGAGCTTCAAGGGCTAATTCGCCCGGTTCGAGGCAAATGTCCGTTACGCGCAACGGCTGTGTGTAAACTTCGTAAACAAAGTCTGCGTCATACTGATAAAGCACGGCGGCGTGGGAATAATCATGAGGGCTTAAAATGCCGACGTTGTTAGATTCCCTGACTGCCGGCTGCCCTGCTGCGGCAGTTTTAGGAGGCGTTTCCTGCTGCGGGATGAAAACCGGTTTTTCAAGAATAATTACATCGGGCTCAACAACAACCTGTGAAGCGATTTGAGAAACAGTTTCCTCTGAAGGCTTGGAAGAACCTGTGCCGGCAAGAGATTTTTCCATGTCGATTGTTTTGCAGGAAATCAAAATGGAAAAACAAAGTAAAATGGTATTTAAATATTTCATAATTCCGTCATCTCGAAGTTTTCGATATAGATACCCAACGGGTTTCTTTTAATGGTTGCGTCTGTAGGAGTGACAAGGCGGATAGTAACGACGGCGCGCATTTTAGCGATAGAATGATTGGCAGAAGTATCGTAAGACGATTCAGTCCAGTTGACGTTATAAGACCTGCCCGTTATGAGCAAAATGCTTTCTATTTCTACAGTACGTCGAATTTTACCTACAAGGCTGAAAGGGGAGTCGTCCAACAAGCTCTGGCGGAATATAGGAGCGTAACCTGAGTCCGTCATGGCGAAACAGTCGTCAATATTTGAATAAACGATTTGGTAATCTGTGGAAATAGTCCTGAAATTTAAAATGAAGGTACGGATTTGGAAATGAATGGCGGCTTCCGGAACCTGTACCGAGCCTGTCTGCCTAACTTCGCCTAAGTACTGGGATTCGCCTGAAGGCATGACGTTAATAAGGACAGGGACTGTTTTTTGCTGGTTGACAGAATAGAAAAACAGAATGAGGGAAACAAAAAACAGAGCGACATTGACAAGAGTAAGTTTTCGCCAAGTTTGTGATTCTTTCATTTTGTCCGCAAGAATATCAGCATAAGCCTTATCGCCGTCATGGAAAGGGTTTTTAATTTTAAGAGGTTCATAAACTGTTTTTTTATGAGTCGCCGACATTATTTAAAAGCGTTATCTGAAATATAAATATAGTTATGTAGACTGTTTTGAATCAGACTTTACTGAAGAATCAGCTTCATTTTTTTGCGAAGACTGGGGAAGAGGAATATTCATATAATTATGAGCGCGTGTAACGCCTTCCTGTTTTCTTTTATCAAGATGATCGGTGAAAGATTGATTTTCTCCATTTTCTGATTTATTAAGGAAGTCATGACGCCAACTATGAGGATTAGTACCGTCATTACCGCCGAGTAGGTTACGAGTAAGCCCTAGAGCGCCTGATTTAAAAGAATCGGATACATCACCTGCGAGGCTGGAAAAGAAAGCTCCTGTCTGTTGTGAAGCAGTACCGCCCAATTGTTTAACCGTATTGGAAGCGGCGCCGGCTTCTTTTAAGGAGCCGATACCGCCAACCAAGCCTTTAGCGGTTCCGCCTGTGACAGTACCGCCTACTTTTTTAGCCAAACCCATAGTAGCGCCTGCGGCTGCGACAGCGCCTGTAGCTGCGGAAATAGCGCCTGAAGCGCTGAGGTTGGGAGTACCCGTTAAAAGAGACTGAGCGAGGGCAGGGGCGCTTTTACAGATAAAGAAGAAAAGGAGACAGACAAAGACGATAAAGATAATTTGGTCGACGCTTCCCTGAAAACCTTCTCCTATATTTATAGTGTAAAACATTGAAATGAAACCATATAACATCAAAAAAATTGCAATGTTACAGAAAAGCATTTTCATGAAAAAACCGACAATAGCGCCGATAAATTTTTCAGATAAGAATTTAGAGCCGTCCCATATTGAGAGGGGAAAAAGAATAACGCCGACTGAAGCTACAAGCATAAATTCAAGAAAGCAAACAATGTATTCGAGCATAGCGAAAGCGCCCGTAATCATAATAAAAAATGCGCAAATAAACCCTTTTAAAACACGGCTGAATTCAGGAATTATAGATTGTTTTTTGTCCGCGTATACAATACAATCATAAGAAATTGTAAAAAGGATTTTGAATAAATTGGCAGGAGCGACGACGGTATGAGGTACGGGGGGATTATTTCGATGAACAACTAAATCCGAAAAAAGGCCTTCTTTGTCATTAATATTTACATGATGAAGTAATTTGTAATAAAAAGTATTGTTACCGCTTTTGTTGTCAAGAGATGATATATTTACCTGCCCTTGAATATTCGAAACTTCTTCAACAGTTTCTTTAAAATAATCGTTTACAGAATCATAAATACTTTCTTGAGCTAAACTGAAAGTGTAAGAAGTAATCCAGCCGATTATCTTAGGATAAGAAAACATAACAATCATAAAAAAAACAGTAGCTTTAAAAATCTTAATAAGATTTTCTTTTAATCCGGTTCCTGTAAGGGCGTAATTTAGAGCGGCGGATAAAATGGCAATAAGAAAAACAATGCGTCCAATACCATTGGCCTGACGGATGAAATACTCCTGCATATCGATAATTTTATCGATGACAAAAAAGAAAGCGTTATTTACGGCATTGCTGAGAGGTTCCATATATGCTCCTTAAAAAATTATTTTTTACTGTTAGACGATTTAAGAGGTTTAAAACCGTCTTCCGGCCAATCCGAGAGAACAGGCGCGTCTGGTTCAGCTTGGTCGAGATAATATTGGGAAGCCTGCATTTCCAATTGTTTAGCCTGCATCATGGCGATATCGTTTAAAACTTTGTTGTTTTCCATAGACGATTCAAGGAGAAGCTGTGAAACTTCTTTTTCACCCATTTGGTCAAGATCGCTTAAAAATTTATCAGCGGCAAGTTTTTGCTGTCTTTCGTTATTGCGTTCCATGTTACGGACATACCATTCGTTCTGGATGTCGGAAGCGAAAAAGGCTTCTCTTGATAATTCTCTTGCCTTCTGACGGAACGGCTGTATGTAGGCGTAATTGGAAGGAGTGAGTCCGAGACTGAGCCACATTTCTTTGCGCTGTTTATCAGTGAATTCTTCATTCCAGTATTTAACGTATTTATCGTCTACCGCGTCTACAATGCCCTCGAGGTCATAAAGGCTGTAATTTTTATTGCCTATGGAAATGTTAGCGTTTTTAAACATATCCATAGTCTGTCTTTCCTGATAAAGCTGTCTGTTATACCAAGACATAAAGTCATCGTAAGATTTAATGTCTTGAGCGCTTTTTAAAGTCTGCAAAGTACGTTCAACTTGAAATTTCCAGTGTTCAAGCTGTTGTTTGAATCTTTCAGCGGTTTCGAGCCATTCTTTAACCTGTTGAGTATAATGGGCAACTTGTTCCATACCTGATTTGGCAAGAAGGGCATTAGCGCCCGCGTCAAGAACTGCTAATTGGGCATGAGCGAAATACAAAGGAAACAAAAAAGAAACCAAAAGAAGCGAAATAAATTTTTTCATAAGAATCCTCCTAAAAAATAAATAGTGTTCTAACATATACATAAAAAAAGCCGTCCCGAAGGACGGCTGGAAACAACTGAAATTTATTTTTTTAGAATTCTACTTGAAGTTAATATTATAATGGATTTTCCATTTACCATTATGTTTTATTAACTTTAAGTCATAATCTTTGCCACTTTTAAAAGAGGCTTTAACGGTAGCTTCATCTCCGTTTATTGTTTCGGATATAATATTTTTTAAGCTTCCATAATTAGGTATAAAGGCTCTTATCCTATCACGAGCAAGAGAGTTCTTACTTTCAATTCTATTATCCATACTAGATATAGAATATTCATCAAACGTATCCCAATCTCCTTTTTCAGCGGCGGCGAATGCTTTTTTTACAACTGCCGAAGGGCTGTCGGAAGCAGAACAGGCGGTGAGTAAGGAAACGATTACAATCAAGAGAGCTAAAAGTAATTTTTTGTTTTTCATAGGGGGTTCCTCCTAAAGAATAAAAGCTATGTTTTTTTTAATTTCCCATATTGATTTGTGGTCTATTGCTTCTTGTTCAAAGAAAGCATCGTCAGGTTCTTTATAAATGCCTTTTTCAAAGGATAATTGACTGTATAACATTTTTTCTGGAATATATATAAATAATTTTTTATATATTTCATTATCAACAAGATAAATCTCAGAAAGTTCTTCTGAATCTAAAAAATCGCTGTTATATTTTTTTATATTTACATAGTATTCATATATATCCGATATTGGAGAATAAAAGAATTGTGGATTTTTAAGATCATTAATAAAAGAAATCCAAACATTCATATTTAATGTTTTTTGAAAATTAAATAATCGTATTATTTCGTTCTTATTAAGATAAAATCTATATTCATTATTTTTAAAAAATTGTTTTTTTCTGTACTTCACATCAATATAATATATTAATTTTTCTGTATGAATTATATAATCAGGTCTACTAATATTTTTTTTGTATAATTCTCCAGAATATTTTTCCTGTTTTTGAAAAATATAATAATATGGTATTTTCTGTTGGTCTAAAAATATTGAAAATAAATTTTCGGCTTCCATACTTTTTTTTGTATTCTCATTAGAAGAAGAAGGTAAAGGATTAAAAACATTATCGCCTTCATCGGCGTTTTGAGACGGTTCCATTAGGAGCGGTATCCTCCAATGAAATTATCTCATGATTTTACAAATAAATCAAGTTAATAATTATCTAATCAGTTCCACAACAATCTTACATCAGACGGCTGATAATTCTATCGCCGTGAGCGCCCATGGCCATGGGCGCCCACGAGCTGCTCCGCAACGGGGTCAACGATTAAATCCATAAAGAAGGACTCCTTTATTCATAATAACATTTTCAATGCCCCTGCCGCTTTCTGCGCCGACAAAATATTTTTCATTGTAAACCAGTAAATCACAAGGTATTATTTTATTTTCATATAAATTTATGGCAATATTCAAGTAAATATCCGACCTTTTGTATTCATTTCCAATAACAACACATAAATCAATGTCGCTATCTTCGGTTGGTTCTCCATAAGCGTAAGAGCCAAATAAATACACTTTTTTTATTATTTTTTCATTAATGCTGTCAAGGATTAGAGATTTTATAAAATCAATTTTATCAGAAAAAGGAGCGTCATTTTCATTAAAATGCTCATGTTGATAAAAAGATTTATAGCCCTCATCGGCATTTAGAGACAATTCATCCATAACTACAACCCATCTAATTAAATTATCACATAAAACCGTCAAATTGTCAAAAGGCGGTAAATTTACCTTTTAAACCCTTGTGATTGTGTTTGTTCAAGTTTTTGTTCCTGTTTAGGCGCGAAAACGCTTTGTTCAAGGGCTTTGTAGGTTTCAGGACTGGCGAATTTCTGCGCCATGTCTTTTGTTACCTTCATCTCGGACAATAGTTTTTTACTTAGAAAGCTCATCGTAGCTTCGGACATAATTTTTCTGTTTTCATCATTATTGAAGGCGAGTATGCTTTCGCATACGCCCTGGACGTAGCCTGTTTTTTGAGCGGTTTCGAGTTGGCGGTCGGAAGCTGGTGATTGCGATGGGATTGCTTTTTGTAAAGATTCAGGCTGTTCATGATAAATTATTGTTTGTAGAGGCAACTGTTCTATAATATAATCTTTCATATAATTAAAGCTGTATCCTCTTTTAAGGCTGTTTATATGTTCAATTGTTTTTTCAACACTTTTTTTTGAGGTGTCAACATCCGCACTTGAAGAAATTAAAATTACAACGTCTTCTCTTGTTTTATCATTGAGTAACCAAATCCTTGTGTTAGGTTCAGAAGTTAAAAAATGGTCTTTTTCAGCTGCTTTTTCAACTTTAAAATAATATATATCATCATCTTCAAAAGTATAAGGTAAAAGATATCTGTTTCCATTATTCTCCCAATTAAAATCTTCTGACATAAAATACTCTTTGAAATAAAAATACTTTCTCACAAGAGAAAGGTTTTGATGCAGGCGACTGCCTTCTACCCTATAAATAAAAAAGCCGTCTTGAAGGACGGCCTTTTATTAGTAATTTATTCACGTTTTATAATAATTCTATCGCCTGTAACCGCTGTTTTCTATTATTTGGCTTTCCATATTGCGATTTAACATAATATCTAAATTAATAACCATTTTTTTGAATTCGCTGATAATTTTATCAATTCTTTCGTTTTCAATATAATTATTATTTTTAAGAACGTCTAATATTAATTTATCAATATCATTGAGTTTATTTTTATTATACCAGTTTGTATTGCCAACCAGTAGAATATTTTTTTCATTTTCACCAGTAAAAGACCTGCATTCGCTTTTTGAATTGGAGTTAATAAATTGTATGCCCTGCGCGTTATGCCACAAGGAATTGCCGTTGTCAAATATGGGCGCGATTTTTTCCCATTTTAAAGTTTCCGAATTCCTTAAAACGCCGAAATTGCCGACGTGCCTGTCTGTATTTCTTATAAGGTAATCTATGACGATCATTTTATCGACTTCTTCTCCGGCGTTATTAATTCCCATTTTAGCGCAGGCGCTCAAATAATCATTGTATTTATCGCCGGTCTTTTCACCTTCCAAGTACACACTGAAAGCGTTTATGAATTCCACATTTTTATCAATCATACAACCGCATTTGCAATAAATTTCGTTATCGTGTTTTCTTAGTTCATAATTAACATGATTTATATTTAATCGTTCCGCGATTTGAGAAGCAATAACTTCATTAAAAGGTTCCTGTTTTAAGTCTCCGCTTCCGGCTTTGCATAACTCTCTATTTCCATTATTAATGATCCAGAATTTTATTAACCTGCCGTTACTTGAAAAATCCGGATTGATGAAGTCTTGGTATTTCTCAGCAAGTTCCGGCAGTATTTTGCCGATTCTTTCAGAAAATTTATTATCTAAAAAATTAACATCTTCCCATTTCTTTTCATTATCTTTTTCACATAACCAATAATGATCAGTTAAATTAAGTCCGTAAGATAATACTGTTAGTTCTTTAGAAGTATTGACATTAAATTCCTTCATAATAGCGTCGTAATCTTCGCGTTTAAAAGGAATACCGCGGTGTTCAATCCAACTGTTTAAAAGTTTGATATTCTTAGATTTTTCATCAACATATTTATAGGGCAAATGCTCCGGTTCATGGATATTAATAACGCCTGTAATATCGCCGTCTTCTATAATAATATCAGCGACATTGATATTTTTGTGTTTTAAGATAAAATAATCGCGACGATTCATTCAGTTATTTCCATCCTGTTTTAAAATATAAAACATAATAATTAATAAATCCAGACTTATCCGGCAGCCTGTTTCGGTTCAGACTTACGTTCTTTAAGCAGAAGTTTATAAGCGGAATTGATAGGAATAGAGCCGTTACGCAAAGAGTCAATAATATCCTGACTGCCGTATTTCAAAATTTTTCTTGTCTTGTAAACTGTAGAGATACTTACTTTAAAAGTTTGAGCAACAAATGAAGCGGCGCGGCCTGAGCCGTCATTATTTTTTCGTTCCGGAAGCGAAGCTACCGCGTCAAGGAAATCCGGCATTATTATATCGGCCTGAACGACCGTAATTTCTGATTTTTCTTCCGTTGAAGATTCCGTTTCCTGAATAATTTGTTCGGAAGCATTACTCTTTAAAACAGGTTTTTGACGCAGGAGCGGTTGAGGGTCTACGGGGTAGTCGTTTTCAAGGAGACGGGCGTAATCGAAACCTTTTGCGGTTAAAATTTCAGAACATAATGCGCTTCCCGGTTCATAAGCTGAGGTAAGTTCATCGAGCAGCGTATGATTGGGAGTACCGATGAGGGATAGAGTAAGCTGTCCGAGGTCAAGCTGAAAAAGGCGCTTACCTGCTGGGCTTGTATAAAAATAATCGCGTTTCATTGTTGTGGAAGCGATTAAGGAAATTTCAGAAACTGTTAAGCCGAAGTCGAGGTAATAAGAAGTCATGCTGGATGTAGTGGCAGACGGATCAGCAAGGTATATTTTAGTAAGGCATTGTTGAATGATAGTAGTTTTTAAAGGTGAGTTTGCAACGTCTGCGACATCTTGAGTAGCGAAAATAACGTATACATTTTTCTTTCTCAAAACTTTAAGCCATTCCGTAATTTTTTCCGAGAATTTTTTGTTTTTAAGAAAAAGCCATGCTTCGTCAAGGAATAGGAAAGTGAGTCGTCCGTCAAATTTCTTTTCAATAAGATTAAAAAGATAAACCAGCGCCGGAACGACGCAGTCTTCCCCGCGGTTCATGAGGGCTTCCATTTCGACGGCTAGAAAACGAGTGTCTGTAGAAAGTCCAGAAGAAGAAGAGTCAAATATTTTTCCGTATTTACCGCCTATTAAATAATCACCTAACAATTCATTGATAACAGGTCTGCCCGTATCAGGGTCTTTATAATTTACATATTGAATAAAAGTGGTAAGAGTACGGTGTTCAAAGGGAATTTCTATCATGTGTTCAATGCTTTTTTTAATTGCGGCGCTCATGGCCGGAGGAACATTTTCCCCTTTAACAATAATACAGGATTCGATGAAGTCGATTGCGTCGATAATATCTCTGTCAGTTTCGAGGTCGCGTAAAGGCTGTAAATTGACACCGGCAGCATTATCGGCGGCAGGTTCAAAAAACAATCCGCCTGAGGCAAGACAGACCTGCCTGCAGCTTCTGCCTTTGTCAAAAACGATAACAAGGGAGCCAGGGTATTTAAAAGCCTGAATTTCAAGCAGGTTAAGGAGAGTAGATTTTCCGGCGCCTGTCGGACCCCAAATGGCGGAATGACCGACATCGCCGACATTCAGGTTAAGGAAAAAAGGAGTACCTTCGACGGTAGAGCAAATTACATGAGGAGTGCCTACACCCGTTACCTCATAAGCGTGTTCGTTATGGCTGTATCCTGTCCAGACAGAAGACAGCGGAACGACATGAGCCATAGTGTTTGTCATAACTGGCAGGGCGCGGAAGTTGGCGTAAACCTGTCCGGGCAAGCAAGATTTCCAAGATTCAAGAGCGCTGTATTTTTCATCAATACAAGTAAAACCTTTTGAATTGATTATTGTACGGACAATATCGGCTTTTTTCATAGCTTTTTTCAAATCGGAATCCCAAACAATAACGCAGGTTGTAAGGAAGCCGAGAGCGGCTTCATCATTTTCAATTTGAACGTAAGCTTCTATGGAATCGGATTCTTTAACGCTGGCGCCGTGATTGGAAGTTTTAGCGGTTTCTCCTGAAGTGCTTGCAAGAAATGTCTGAAGTAAAGTAGTCCTGCTTCCGCGATGATGTTTTTCTTTTTTCTGCGCTTCTTTTTTTCCTTCTTCTTTATCGAGGCAAATGTAACGCGTAACCCATCGGTATTCGAGGCGCGCGCGGTTAAGGGTGTCAAGGATAGCGGGATAAGACTCGTCCGGAAAATCATTAATGCCAACTATAGGGATATATCTTTCACCTAGTTTCATTGGAATAGAATTATCAAGCTCACAGTCAGGAAGTATTCTGTCAAGTAAGATTTGGGTATGGTTAAAACGAATCGGATGGCGGTAGAAGGAAATGGTAGAGTGAAGGTACATGACGGTTTCTTCGTTATCGAGAGGTTTAAGCCATAGATCGGATGCAAGAAGACCTATGACGGAATTAGTTTCATTAACAAAGTATTCGACATTTTGTTTTATGCTTGAACCTTCGCCCGAATTGCTGCCGCTTTGAATAAACATTTCGGTCAACTTTTTAACGCTTTCTGAAGGAGGCCGCCATGTAAAAGTGATGAAATAAACAGATTCAAAATGCCTGCCTGCGGATTTGAAAGAAGCCTCGCGTTCACGGTCTACGAGATATGGTGCGAGAGTGTCGAAATAAGTTTTTGGATAATCCTGGATTTGACAACGCTGAGCTTCGAGATGGAAAGCCCATCCCGAACCCAAACGTTTAGCAAAATCATTGACGCGCAGCGCAAGAGTGTTGACTTCCGAGGCGCCAGAAGAATCGACGTCCGGAGCGCGATATTCAAAGGTACGCTGTAGGTTGCCGTTTTTTTGAATGACGACTCCTTGATGGTATTTAGTAATAAAATTCCAAGGGAGATGCTCGTAAAAGTATTGAACGCTAACGCTCACGGGATAAGTTTGTCCTTTTGCATAATATTTTCAAGAACGTTGTCAATAAGCCACTGGTCTTTCTTTGAAAGATGACGCATAACAAAATAAAACAGCGCAAGAGGGACGGCCGCGACGTACATTTCGAGACCGTAAATAAAAACGAGAGCGAACATAAAGATTATGAGGAGTCCGGCTTGAGGGACGCCTGCCATCATTTCGCGCGGCAAGAGTGAGCGGTGCACGTGTTTTTTATGCTGGCTCATATCGGTCATATCAAGTTCCTGCGGCAGACCATATCATATCGACAATTTGGGAAGCGCAGACAAGGAGGCCGATAGCGACGCCGATAGCGATAATGTTACGCTTCATTTTTTCATTGTCCTTGTTAAAGCCGTAAGCGATGGCGCATCCGCACAGACAAATGATTAAAATAGCCTTTGTAAAGCCGCTTGTAAAAGCCGAAAGGATATTATCCATGAGGGATGTCATTCCCGGCGGAATAACCGTGTTTTTGCCTTGAGCGAACAGGGGAGCTGATGCAGAAAGCAAAAACATAAAAAATAAAGTTTTAAGGTTAGATTTTTTCAAAATAAATTCCTTATGTCATCACGACATTAGTTTTGATAAATGCGGGGTTAGGTACTGTCATCCCGACGTTCCGCCCCGCCCGGACTTTAAGGCGCCGGAGCCTCCCGAATAAACAAGAGAAAATAAAAGAATTAAATCATTTTTTACCCTCCCTAATTTCACTAATTGTAAGGGCTTCTACGACGGTTTTATTTTTAAGATGAACAATAAGTTGAATACTTTCGGCAAGGTCTGGTAATTGTCCTTTTATGACTTGTCGTAGGAGTCCTTCAATGCGAGGTATGGTAGAAGCGGCGTTATCGGCATGAATTGTTGTTACGTTTCCTGGGTGTCCGGTGTTCCATGCTTCTAAGAGTTCAACAGCGACTTCTCCGGAACGAATCTCCCCGAAAATGATACGTTTCGGAGTAAAGCGCAAAGCAGTCTGAATTGCGATAACGGCTTGTTCTTTGCGAATATATAATTGTGTTTTAAAAAGGCTGTTGCATTGAAGTTCCGGAGTATCTTCAACGATATAGATACGTTCATTAGGTGTAAATTCAACCATTTTGGCGATACAGGCATTTGTGAAAGTAGTTTTACCGCTTCCTGTAGCGCCGGAAATAACAATATTAGAGCGGTTTTTAATGTGTGAAATAATTTTATCGTATAATTCCTGAGTTATTTTTGATTCAGAAAGATAATCTTCAAAAGTATGAATTTTTTCAGCCGGTCTTCTAAAAGTAAGTTCAGGAGAGACAAGCCAAGGGTCGAGAATTGCGGTAGTACGAATGTTATATTCAGGGATAATGCTTTCAAGAGTAGGGCGTAACCATTTGTCTATGGGCTGGTCGACAACGCTTGAAAGGCTATAAATAATTCTTAAGCGGTCTGATTTAGATAAAATAATCCCCGTATCATAGGAGCCTTTTTCAATGTCTTCGATAAAAACATTACCCTGACCGTAAACATAAATGTCTGTTATAGTTTTTGTTTCAAAAAAAGGAATGAGCTTGTTAAGGTCGCGCAAGAGATTAGCCATGTGACGTTCTTGGCGTTCTATTTCGTCTTCATGTCTACCCATTGGAATCTTCCGAATAAAAAGTATGTAATAGACGTTCAAAGAAAGAAGGGTCGTTTTTAAAATTTTCTTTAAAGGAATTAAAAAATTTATCATGCCTTAAAGTAGCTGAAGCGAGAGCGGAATTTTTCACGGTAGGGTCAAGTTCCGGATGATAAGCAAGAATATTGATGTGCATTTTAATTGAATAATTAAAAACGATTTCAATCATGTCGCGTAATTCCGTAATTTTGTCCTGTAATTTATTAATTCCCTGAAGTTTCAGGGTTTCATCTTCGTAGTCAGAGTAGATGTATTTACCGACAGCCTGTCTTATAAGCTCATTTTCGCTTTCAATGCCTTTATCTCTGCAAAAAGAACGCATATCGGTTTCAAGTTTTCTTGTGAGGGGAACAAGTTTCTTTTTACCGTCGAGGCGTTTTGTGTTTTTTGTCATTTAAAAAAGGAAATTTAGTTATTTCAAATGAAATATTATTATTTTTTTGCTTAACAATGTTATTTATTTTCCATGATATTATTTCAACAGTTGTTTTGAGTTTTGTCAAGGAAAGAAGAATACAGGTATAACGGCAGTTTTTAACATAATAAAAAGCATCATTGTAAAATCGGCTAAAAAGATAAAAACGATTATTACGAATATTATTTTTGCAATCATCAATGGAATAATATCCGGTAGTTCTATTTTATGGGCAAGTTCTTCTTCTGTATATTCGTTTGGATTTTTTAGGAAGAAAACAAGAAATAACCATAAAATATTTGAGAGAGGCAGAGTGACAAGAAAAGGATTATCATATTGATCAATTTTAGCCGCTGACATAGCGGAAACGATACCGGCTGCGCTTAACAATACACAAAACATTATAAAGAATAATTCGAAATTATATTTTATAATAGCTATTATAGTTTTCATATTTTCTCCCTGAAATAGACTTTAAACTTATTATAAATAATTAGTGTCGTCTGAGTTACTAGAAAATTTTTCTGCCGGAGCGAATGAAGGAGCATCATCCATTTCGTTATAAAGGTCGCCGACGATTTCAAAAATGGAAGCAATTTCGTCATCAGTTATATCAGCAGCAGAGCGGTAAGTATTCGCGTGGTCAAACCAGCGGCGTTTGTTAAGTTTAGCGATGGTGGAAGCGGCTTGTTTAAGCGCTTCTTCGCGCGTTTTAAACGCCGGAGGCAGAATACGAGTTTTAAAAACAAGGTCTTCGTAGTAAACATTCTTTTTCCCGATATAGGGCGGCAAGCCTTGAGATAAGAGAATAAGCTGGTCGTGGGGCATTTTCATAACTTCATCGGCATTAATGAGGTTACGTTCCTGATCCTGCTCGGAAATATTTTTATTGGAATAACCGACTTGCGCTTTTCCACCCGAGTATGAAATATTTGTCCGGCTGATAGATTCTTTACCGCAGATTTTAGAGACAAGTTCTGCCGTTTCAGTTTCTAATGCGCCGGGAGTGTATACAATAGTGTTGCGGGCGTGGGCAAGAAACGAATGGTCTTTAGTATAAATTTTGTTAAGCTGATTTAGTGATTGGAAAATTAAGAAGTAATGAATGCCAAACCCGTTATGAATACCCATATTCATTTCGAGTTCGTCCATACGGCCGAGTTTGTCAAATTCGTCTAGGATAAAAAGAACAGGTACTTCAAATTTTCTATTGTTAGCGTTGGTTTCGCCTCCGGTAAATTTACGGGAAAACAAAGTGATAAACAAGCGTATTAAAGGCGCGATACGCTGAACGTCGTTGTACTGAATAGTCAGGTAAAGGGAAATAGGTCTTTTTGTTTCTTCGAATTCGTTGATATAGAATTCCGAGTTCCAAGTATTACGTGCTATTTTAGGGTCTGCGAAAACCGCGAGCGCGTTATTAACGGTTGAAAGCATGGAGCCGCCTTCGTCCTTCGGCCTGTTACGCTGAGCCATAGCGCCTTCAACGATGGCCTGATGAATCATTTCATCGCCGTGGTCTGAATTAATCATAAGGTCGTAAATATAATTTTTGTTGTCGGGATCAGTAGGATCGCCCTGAGATAAAAACTTGCGGCATCCGGGAAGGCTTTTTTCTTTCCAGTCGGAACACAGGCAATGTAAAATAACTGCTGTAAGAAAATCTTTAGCGCCGACCTGAAAATGCTCAGACGTAGCGTTACCTCCGCCGGAAGCCGGGGTAGTTAAAATATCGGCGATAAGATTAGCGTCGCTGAAAGCGTCTTCGCCGGAACGTATTTCCATCATGGGGTTGAAGTGATGCCCTTTATTGCCTGTAGGTTCCCAGCGATAAACCTTACCGAATCTTTTTCTAAATCCGGACGTGTATTCAAAACTTTCACCTTTGAAGTCAAGAACAATAACGCTTCCGGAATATGATAGTAAAGTAGTCATAACGCTTGAAACGCCTTTACCGCTACGAGTGGGAGCCGAAAGCAGAGTGTTGTAAATTCCCGATTGGATAATTTTTTGTGAAGGTTTTTTTTGATGAAGAATAACGCTTTTTTTAGAAAAGTCATAATCAGAAGAAACTTCAGCGTCAAAGGTTTGGCCTAAAACCATACCGCCTTCTTTTTGTAATAGACCTGCTTTTTTCAAGTCTCTTTTATTTCCCCAGCGGGCTGTACCGAAAATATTTTGAGCAATGTATTTCATAATGAAAAATTCAAAAAGGAAATAAAAAACGATGGCTAAAAAAGAAACCCAGCCTGTAATTTTCCATGAATTATAAAGAATTTCATGAAGTTGTAATTTTTTGAAATAAATCAAGCTCCAGTAAAAAATAAGAAGGGGCTGGTACAAAGGGTAAATAAATTTTCTAAATTGAATGACATAAAAAGGATATCCAATCCATCCGGAATCGTAATTTAAGAAGTATGCGAAACGCTGGGTTGCCGCCCATATTCCGATAAAAATCGCAAGTAGGGTAATGCCTTTAATTATGAGGTTGAGAAGCTGTTCGTCTTTTGCGTCTCGCGGCTTGCCGCGCAGGAATTCGTTATTGTTACTCATAATTATTTTACTAAATCACCATAAATATTTATATGTTGTCTTGCGAATTTTAAATAAGAATCTATTTTATTGTGTTCAATATATAAATATTTAAGTTTATCAACATTGTCTCTGTAATTAATTAATATGTCGATAACACTGTTATCAAGTTCATTATTAAAGTCAATATTGTTTATTAATTGCTCTGTTTTTTTATTATCAGATTCAATGTTGTAAATTTCATCATAAAGTTTGTGTAGTCTATTAATTTTTTGATAATATATATTTTTGTTAGAATGTTTAATATGGTCTATGAAAAAGTAAAATAAACCGCCAACAGAGATAATAAGAATTAAAATGTCGATAAAGTTCATAAAAAATGTACAAACAAAAAAAGTAAAGAAGTATCATCCTTAACAATCAGCGTCCGGATCAAAGAGCGTATAAAAATGTTTTTCGCCGTCTTTATCAAACCATTCATGGTCGGAAGTAATTACCTTGTGTTCGTTCATATAGTACATGGCGGCCAGCATAGTCCGAAAATCGTTGCCGTGCCAACCTCGTTCTTTCATAAGCGGTTCGTCCTGAACGCCGCAGTACCATTCTTTGTTATTGACGTGTTTTTTGAGGGCTTCTTTTACATTCCACCAGTAAACGCCAAACATTTTATATATTGATCTGTTATCGGCAAGCATTTTGGCGACATTGTGCGCCTGAATATTGGCATACATGACTTTATCAAGCTGTACTTTTGTTTCAAGCTCGTCAATAAATTCGTTGGTGTAATACATGCTAATTTCTCCTAATATTTATTTATCTTTTTTAAAAATAACATTAACATCAGTATTATTTACAGAATAATTAAAACAAGAAGGTACTATTTTTCTTGTCGGGCAATGAAACCCGGCATTAAATTTTCTGTTTAAATCTTTATAATCCATTTTTCCGGTTTTGTCAGGCCAAAAATAACAGCCGGTGCATAAACCGTCGCTTATATACGGTATAAGTCTGACATTTTTTTTGGGAAGTAAAATAATAATATCTTTAATCGCGGTTCCAATGCTAATTTTCATAGAATATTTACCTAAATCTAACCATGGCCATGGCTTTTTATCCGCGCCTGTTTATTGGAAACTAACATTTCCATCAATCGCATTTTCAATAAACTTTAATATATTATAAGGTTCTTTTAATATATTTAAAGCTTCATCAGCGGCTTGTTTTTCAATTATTTTCTTTTCTGTATCAGATATGTTCTTTCCGTTAAGTATGTAATTCCATACTTCCGGTCTAACGTCTATATTGCCATTTTTAAGCCAATTAATTCTATTCATATAATGCTTAATCATATTTCTCCTTATCTACAAAAAGAAACGTGTTCTTCCAAGTGTTTTTTCTCTGCGCCTGTTTTCGCAAATTGTTTAATTGTTTCTTTTTTGATTTCTTCTTCTGTTGGTATTTCGGAATTAATAGCATTGAGCTTTTTGAGCATTTCACTATTTTTCTGTTTCACAATATTCTCCTGCTTCTGATGTTCTTCATTTTGTTTCTGAACGGCTTGTGAAATAGGTTTCTTCAGTTCCGGGATTGTTTCTCCTATTCTTTCAAGTATATCATTGCTGTCATGATAAGGAAGTATTACGCCTTTTTCAAGAGCATTAAAAATTGCTGTTTTCCCTTCAGCGGAAAACGGGTTAAATATATTATCACTGCAAGAAGTATATCTGTTATCTCTAAATTCAAGAGCGCCGTCATTGGTTGCGGAAAAAACAACAGGGTGAAAATTGCAACTATAATTTGAAGTTTTTTCGAGGTGCATATAATAGAATTTTTCTTTTTTATCTTCCGGAAGTTTATAAAACTTCTTGTTTCCTAAATCTTTTATAAGTTTTTGTTCTTCTTTTGATGTATTTTCAAGGTGATATAACACTTCATTATGGTATCTGCCAGTACCGCTCAGTTCTGATAATGAATAAGAAGTATGAACTATCTTTTCGGCGCTTCTTCCGTAAAGTCTGCTTTGGCTTATGCGTTCTCTTTGTTCCTCATCGCTTTCAATTTGCGTGCATAAAAGTTCTTGTTTCTTGAAATTAAAATTACCAACAAGAAACGTTCCGGAACAGATAAAAATAATATCGTCTTTACGATATATTTTATTGGATGTATGGTCATATAAAAACGGATCATGATTTTCCAAAAGATCATGTTTTGTAAAAACAGGATTATTTTTTAAAGACGTTTCAAGAGACGTAATTTGTCCCATGCGTTTTTTGTATTCCGCCGAATTTTCTTTTAACGGTAAAAGAGCGCCTCTTGCCAAAGACAGGCTTTTAAGGTTCGCTTTCATTTGTTTTTCCTGCGCTTCTTTAATTTTTGCTTGTTTTTGAATTTCAAGAGCTTCCTTGCGTTTTACAGCGGCATCTTTATCTCCCCATTCCTCAGTCAAGGCAAGCAGTAATTCATCAGCGTCGATAGAGTTCTCATCATTGGGGTTTGTAAAAACTTCGGATTTCGTCCGGAGCATTTGATCGATCCAGTTGGCTTTACGCTGTACAAGATTAACAGAATAATTATCGATTGTTCCGGCGGATAGGTAGGTATGAAGCCCGACTGTATCCTGTTCATTTCCCTGCCGGTCTACACGACCATTACGCTGAATAAAGTCCGAAGGGCGGTATGGAATGTCAAAATGATGAACGCCGGAAGAATTTTTCTGTAAATTAACGCCTTCGCCGATACAGGCGGTTGACCCGATTATTACTTTATATTTACCGGCGTTATAATCGGCAATGGCTTTTGAAACTTCTTTTTCTATCTGGCTGTCGCTTTTATTTCCACCGCTTTTTGTAAAACCATTGACGATAACAATATCTTTATCTTTGAAACCTTGTGAAATAAGATTACTCTTTATTTTTTCATGAATATTAA
>Ga0268262_10002430_pt1 | contig 21553 bp, 6 predicted proteins | sample TergutNc150P3_FD_190354 | JGI IMG/M metagenome (GOLD analysis project Ga0268262, IMG submission 190354) | Nasutitermes corniger P3 segment gut microbial community from laboratory colony in Florida, USA - Nc150 P3 (SPAdes) (version 2) | ecosystem: Host-associated > Arthropoda: Insects > Digestive... | reverse complement strand
TTTCCCCGGACTTCATGGATGGCGTGAATTTTTTTGCTGTAAAACAGAATGCGTTCGGAAAGGGTTGTTTTTCCCGAATCGATGTGCGCGCTAATCCCGATGTTACGCATTTTTGTAATGTCAATGCCCATTTTGTCAATATACTCCTATGTATGGCAGAATATAGCAAAGTTTGCGGAAATGTGCAAGAGGGGGTTATTCGCCGAGTACCTTCACATGCACCTTCCTGCTGCGGGGGCCGTCATATTCATTAAACCAGATACCCTGCCAGGTCCCCAAAAGCAGCTTGCCGCCCGAAACGATCAATGTAATGGACGGCCCCACCAGGCTTGACTTGGTATGCGCCGCCGAGTTACCTTCACTGTGCTGGAATTCCCTCCGGTCGGGCGAAATTTTATCCAGCGCCAATCCGACATCATGGGGCACGTCCGGATCGGCGTTTTCGTTTATCGTTACCGCCGCAGTGGTATGAGGCACAAACACCACGCAGATGCCCTCTTTCACGCCGGAGGCGGAAACCGCATGCTGCACTTCGCCGGTTATATTGATCCATTCATTCTGCCCGGAAGTTCGGACAGTAAAGGCGGATAATCCTGTCATGTTTTCTCCTTGCCGTATAGTTTACTGAATTTTTCCGCGCTTTTCTACATATCTGATTTCTTCAAAATCATCGGAACTGCTTATTGAATCCGGCAATATAATATCTTTGCCTTCCTGTTTTATATATGTTAATCGTAATTTTACCGGGGTATTTGTTTCCCGGAGAACGACTTGTATAAACTGCGTACAATACAATTCATCTTCATTGTCAAGGGTGAATTTAAAATCGAACGGAACTCCCAGATATTCCATCGCTTTGGCTGAATAAGCCTTCCTGTTATTGCGATTTGCGCGGTAAATGCCTATATTGCTTTTATTCCGTAAATACTCTTCAATCGGTTTCTCCGTAACTCCGGAACGCTTTTTGTTATATTTATCTTCCATACCTTCCGCACCGATCACGGATATTATGCCGTTTTTTTTATAAATAATCCCTGAATGGGAAAATCTTTTATCCAAAGAAGACAAGCTTCGTATATAATACGATGATATATCATCTTCACAGCTTAAAATAATATCTCCGTCTTCAATGTAGGGAATAATGTCAGTCAAGGCTATGGAATTATCATTTATTTCCAACGGCGCGTCTATCTTCCAATTTCCGTCTATTTTTTTAAAATTAAAAACAACAGGATTGTTTTCATTTTCAAAAAATACGCTTACATACGCCGTATCTCCGTTCACTGCTTCCGTTATTTTCTTTTTCTGCTTTGAATTATATACGCCTATAGCGCTCTCCCATCGTAAATTCTGCATTATATTAAACAAATCAGGCGTTACATACTGATACGCCTCTTTCAAATTGTTTTTATGCGCCTGTTTCATAACATGGAACAATACTTCTTTCGGGGAATTAACTGTAGTTTTGCATTCTGTATTGCAAATAATCAGCAATATCGCCGCTGCCACAGGCACAAAAAACATTCGCCTCATAAATTATTTCTCAAAAATTATTTTTTTTCGACATAAACTTTATGTCTGTCATTCGGATTTTCAACCTTTTTAGGTTCCAGTTTATTCCAGTCCGTTTCTCCCTGTATTTCGGTAATATTATTACTTTTCATAATATTAATCGAATCTTTTGTTCCCGCGTTTCCGTTATAACGCGAATGGCATATTCTGGTTTTTTTAGTAATATTAAATGTCATGCTTATAACGGAATTGTCAAATAATCTGCATACGACGTTTAATCCATTGGTCACTGAGACAACCGGCGTTGTGTCTATGCTCGGCATAGGGGCGCTTGTAACCCCCGCATCGCTTAACCGTTTGTCATTGGGGCTCATCGGTCTGAAAGGAACGATAAATTCATCAATATCGTATGCGTTTCCGGCGACGCTTTTTGAGGCTTCCTGTTTAAAACCGGCATATAACGGGAATTGCAACATTCTTTCTATAGGTACAATTATGCTATAATCATAATCTTCCCACCTGTACCTTTGCCTCGCGGTTACATCTCCGTTTAAAACACTTATAAGATCAAACCCGCTTGACGCGTTTTTGCCGCTACTGCCTTTTCCGTTGTCTCCCGGTTTATATTCGTGATACATTGTCTGCAATACATAATAGTTCGACCATCTGTTATGCGCCCCCAATATGTTTATATTATTATTATTACCATAGACAGTTGGTACATAAGACATATGCGAACTGCCTGTTGTCCCGCCTCCCTGTCTGCTGTAAAAATACGCTTTTTTGTCAATAGTTATACCTGGGCGGCTAAATGTTTTTGCTCGAGTCATGGATGGAAAGGGGCCCTTGGAAATAAAATCAACATAGGGAATAGTGCTTCTCAATCCTTCATATTCAAAATAAATTGCTTCATTGTAATTATCTCTCGCGCTTCTGCCTTCATATTTCAGGGTGGGAAGTATTTTCCATCCGTTGCTCCACGACTGGCTGTGTGCCGGATGAAAAACGTTCCATGTTGATATATTTCCCGCAAACGGCATAATTTCCGTCATTGTAGTTTTATATTGCTTGAAAGAATATGAAAAATCGCGATAATTTAACATTTCACCGTTAGCGTCCACTACATATGAAGGCAGATTTTGCAGCAGAATGGATTTGTTTCTGTAACTGTCCTCCGGTATATCATTGATGTTTTCAAAATTGTTTATTTCGCCCACTATCAGATTGTCATACACATATATTATTTTAGTTTCATGGATTGGCTCTTCGTAAGGATATTGTATTTTTTCTTTATATGCTTTTCCTGTCGCCGATACAGGGAAAGTGAATACGGGCGTATAAGGTTCAAATAAATACCTATACCGCGAATCATATATTACGCCTGTTGAATAATAATATAAATATTCAAATACGGGCCAATCGCACAAAACACCGGTAATTCCGGCAAATTGGTTAATTCTGTAATATCCCGTTTTTGACGCATATTTGTAATTTGATGTTAACTGTATATAGGCATGGTCGGGCAGGTTTTCTCTTTTGGTAAATTCATGTTCCAAATCAGCATTAGCTGTAATTGTTTTATATTGGTCTTCGGTATAAAAATACCAGCTTTCTTCCCCTGTTTGATATTTTGAATAATCGTCCCATAAATCCCTGACTCTTGGTTCATAATGGTCTATCCAGGGATAATTAATTTCCATAGACCAGTAATTTACATCATATGTTACGGACGTTTCCGGTTGTCCGTTAATTTGTTTGTAATATTGCGATTCAACGTCCACGTACAGCATCTTGTTAAACATAACACGTTCGTATTCGATTTCATCCTTACCGCCCGATATTCTCAACGCTTTCACCATATTCCCATTATGGACAATATCAACCAATTCAACTTCGACCCCGGTTTTATATAAAGCCGTTTTCTGGCTTGAAGATAAATTTTCCCAGTTTATTGTAGAATTATCATACATCCTGTCAAAAACGATGTAATGTTCCTCGCCGTCGCCTATATCCAGATTGTAATTATACATATAACCGTTTGAAGCCAGATTTTCCCCCAATTCAACGCCGTTTTTTATATATTTTCCGTTAACCGGAACGGCAGTCTCTCCGTTTATTTTAGAATTTGACCATACGCCGAAATTACGCACAAAATACGGTTTAATGGTTTCTTTCGGGCTGAAAAACGCTTTTATTGTTGTCTGTGACGTTACATTGGGTATCACTTCATTATTCGCGTTTTTCAATATCCATGTAATGGCAGTGCTTGGTATTTCTCTTTTTGCGGTAATATAAACGTACCCTTCGCCCTCAAAACCCTGTTTCCCCGGCACAGGATTCATAATGTCCAGGGTAATGTCATTTTCTATACTAACGGGTATTTTTGCCTCAATTTTTAAATGGGGAGGATATACTTTATACTTTATTACCGCCGGTTCGTCGGTCGGAAGAACCGCAGGCTTAAATTCCAGATACGCATCCGCGTTTAAGCTGTAATTCCATCGTACATATACGTTTATATTTACAATTCTGCCATTTGCCAATCCCGTAATCTTTACGCTTCCTTCATCATTAGCCTTTATACGCAGTATATGCTGGCTTGATATGTTATCAATATTTACAACCGGGTTGGACGTACTGTTATCTCCGGCAAACCATTGAACAATAGAATCCGCGGGCCGTACGTCATATTTAATATCAACTGATTCGCCCGGATACATTCTTACGCTTTGCGCCTGCGATGAAAAATAATATTGTGATTTTACCGTAACCTTGCACGAAGCGCGAAACCCCTTATACCGCGCCATAACTTCCACCGTTCCGTCACTCATGGGCATTAACGTGACATTTTGCCCGTCTCCGTATAATCTCACAACTTCTTTGCGGGTGCCGTCAAACATCAATATTTTTTCAACTTCCCATACAATGTCGTCATAATCTTTTGCCTTTGCGCCTATTATGGAAGCCTTTAACTCAACAGACCTGTCTTCCATGATAATCATATTTTTATCCAGGGTCAAAGCGTTGCTTACTTCGGAAACCAGTATATTAATGGTTTTGTAATATTTAGGATGGACAAACCTGTGCCCTATAACTATCTGCACTTCGCCCTCGCGCCTCGGGCTGATTTGTATTTCCCTTGAACCCAGATCCTTATTCATCGCCGCCGCCGGATATATGTCCACCACCGGCTCGCCCGAAGCGTCAAAATTCGCTATTTCCCACCATATATTGTCGTTGTCCGAAGCGTTAATATCTAACCCGAATAACGCCGCTTTTATATTTTCCGGACCCGAACGCGGGTTAAAAGAATAACTCGTTCTTCCTACGACAATGCGATTCGTGTCAGGTTCTTCCGTTTCAACAACAGTAACATACAGTTCCGCTTCCTGATCCATTCCTTCAATTTTGGCTTTTACTACGGCATAACCCTTTCCGTGCGCCGTCAGTAAAGCGGTACTGCTGGTTCCAACCATAGTGCATACGGCGGGATTGTCCGAGACAAAGAACAGTTTTTCCCTGAAGTTTTCGTAATTAGGCACGTTTATACGTATAAATTCGCTTTCCCCCGCCGCCATTTGTTTTTCGTTAAAGGGAAATTCTATCTGCTTATACTTTGAAACCTGAACGGTAATATACAAAGGATTGTCAGCTTTTTCGTGCGCCACCCTAATCCGCGCCACTCCCTCGTTAACCGCCGTAATGTTGCACTGGTTCGCGTTGGCCACAAGCGTTACCACGTTCCCGTTATTCTTCGCTATTTTAATATCAACCGGGTTTTGATAATATACCGACCAGTTAAATCGGCTGTTGTCCGCTTCTGTGCCTCCGGCCAATTCGACCGATACCCTCCGGTTTAACTCCCCCGGAACCATAGACATTAACGTATCGCCGGAAACTATAAAAAAGGGGCTTCCCGTCTTTTCTTTCGCCACTACCACAATTTGCAGTGGAAAGGCGGACTCTACGTTTGTTACGTTTATGCGCGCTACGCCTGCCTTTTTTATTTTAAATGTTCCGGTATATTCATTCCCGCTGACGGAAACTACAGCCGGATCGTCAACCGTCCATGTGCATCCGCTTAAATTCTCAGTTCCGCCTATTTTCCTGACATACACGTAATTTTCTTCCCCGACAAGGCCTTCAATAACATTTGTCTGCGTAGTCAGATAGACAAGCTGGTTTGCAACGGCGTTTTTGGTAACTTTTACATTAATAGTAACCGGGAACCGCGCTTTATGATGGGTAACGGTAATTACCGCCTCCCCTTCCGCTACCGGATATATATGGCCCCGTGTGCCGTTCCCCATTACCTGCGCGACCTGTATGTTGTTAATGCTCCACTTAAACTGACTGCTGTCAATTTCTTCATATCCTACCAGCCGTATGTCAACATATTTTATTTCGTTAACGCTGCCGATTACATAATTGTCAACAGTTGTTAAATATATTATGTCTCCCAATTCTCTTTCCCGTACGATGAAATACAAATCAACGGATATATTTTCATTCGCCCTTATTTTTACCGTTGTCAAACCTCCGTACATCGGGGTTACTGTCAGTCTTCCGGGATTACCCATGCCGATACTCACCGAATCTCCGTTTATAATAAATTTCATTTTGTTGTAATCGTAATTATCGCAGTTTCTTAGTTCATAATAGACCACAAACGCGGAATCGTTTATGCTTACGTCGTATACCGTGTTTTCGACATACAAATACGGTTCGTTCGTATTTTCAACCGAATACCTGTTCCCCACGATGACCATTATGTGCAATTCATTGCCGCAGTAGGCGTTTCGTACCGTGATGACTGTCTGCCCCCTCTTCACCGGGTTGATTACCGCTTCGTTTCCTGATGCCTGCACACGGATAATTGAACTGTCGTATCCTTCCCATGAAAAATAGCCGTATTGGTAAAAATTGCTTCCGATAACGTCAACGTCAACTGTTACGTTTTTTTCATCCGGTTCAATAATCAGCAGCGTTTTATTTGCCGTGATATAATTTCCTGACGATAGACCGCTCGTCCCGCCCGTTCCGTTGTTTTGAACTTCAATATATACGATTATTTCCGCGTTATAATAGGCATTGGTAATCCTTATTCCCGCAATACCCTCATTCTGCCCGTTTACGGTTACGCTTCCCGATGTTTTATTTGATAACGCGATAATGTTTCCAAAATTACCCGCAGAATTATAATAATCTCCGTACTGCGTTGTTCCCTGTACCTTTCCCTGATAACCGAATAAATTCAGGGAAAATGACTGCCCTTTATTGATAACAAAGTACCGCTGGTCAATATTAACCGCCTGATAATTTTTTAATTCGGCTTCCGTAGCGCACGAAAATACCAGTATTTTTCTTTCAATATTGCCCGTCTTTACCGTAATATGCGTTTTTCCCGGTTTTTTTGCCTTTAATACGGCGCGTATTCCGTTATACGATTCAACGGATACCGTTTCATCGTCATCGGAAAGCCAATACAACATTCCCAGCATATAACTTTGCATATTTGTATTTACCTGTGTTTCATATGTTCTTCCCGCTACCATTCCGATAATACTTTCCGTAACCAAATAAGTCGCCAGGTCGGAATCCGCCGTTAATGTTACCGAAACATATATCCTCTGCGCAACTTCATTGCCGTATTTTACAAGAATGACATCATTGCCTTTTTCAAGCGCGGAAACGGTTATCTCCCGCCGTGAAATTTCCGCAATTCCGATAATCCCGTTTCCTTCCGCCTCAAAACGGATTTTATTTAATTTTGTTTCGTCATCGTCAATGGTTTGCGCTTTTATCCTTGTTATGCTTCCTTTCTTTAACAGATAATTGTTTTTTTCAAAAGAAAGAGGATACATATCGTCAAGCGCATTTTGGCTTTCCGAGGTATATATCAATATCCGTTCGTTTTCAGCCACGCTCGGATGCTTTATTGTAATATAACTTCTTCCTGTTTTTTTTGCGGTTACCCTCACGTTATTGTCAATAACGGTTAACGTAATAACGCCAGGATCATCCGCTTCAAATTCCATTTTGTTCAGACCTGACAAAACTTCCGTTGTCCCGTTAAACAATTTGACAAGGATGTCCGCATACCCTCCGTTTACAATCCCCTTTATCCGGTCTTTTGCCGAAATATCAAAATGATAGCCGGCGGTGCCGGATGCCGTTTCAATTACTTCTATTTCTACCGTTACTCTTTTATTTTTTGCCGTATCGCTTTCCGCGTATACTTGCGCTATTCCCGTATGTAAAGCCTTTATACTCGCCTTCCTGCCGTTGCCCGCAACCGACACTACATTGTTTCCGCTCGCGCTCCACCGTATGTTGTCTATTTCATGTTCCGGAAAACCTTTCGCCCCAAAAGTCAATGTTACGTCAATTATATCGTCTTTCTGTACACGGTAAAAACTCTGTTCCATCCCCATAATATAGGATGCCGCCATTTCTTCATAACTGGAATAAATATATACAATAATATCCTTGGTAAAGCCGATGCTCTGTAATTCGACCGTAACAACCGCGGTTCCGTTTGTTTTAGCCAGCAAAATACATTTTTCTCCGCTTCCCGCAATGGACGCTATTGCCATATTGTTACTTTTCCATGTAATATTCTCTATCTCGGTTGTTTCCAAATTTTGCGTAATCGCCTGTATCATAAGATTATTTCCGGTAACTGTTTCAATAACGGAAGGAACGTTTATATATTTTATTCCCTGTTTTCTTGAAACGACAGAAATATATATTACCTGCGGAATTACATTTTGGCTGTGGTATACGCTGATACTTGCGACTCCCGTTTGCAGGCCGGTAATAAATACGGCCATATTGTCAGAACTGACGGTAAAATCAATAATATCCGAATTGTCAATGCTCCATTGAATTCCTTTCTTTTGCGCGTCGCTAGCGTTACTTAGTAAAGGAATGTATACCCTCTCTCCCCTTTCCAGCAAATAGTTATTCTTTTCGGTAAACAGTACGACTTTGTTGTTTAAATCGGCCGAATTTGACACAATAAAAACGACAATTTTCAGCGTGTTCGCGCTTTTGGCATGACTCACGTTAATAACCGTTTGCCCGTCGGCAACGCCTTTAACCCGCGCTTTATTTCCGTTTCCCGTTATCTGCGCTATGTTATTGTTTTCTACGCTCCATATAATGCCGGATTCGTATTTTGACGTGTTTCCTCCGACAAGGGATACTTCAATATCCTCCGTCTGGTTTTTCAGCACGCCCATAATATCCCTGGTAAAAGTCAAATAAAACGGCTGCTCGTTGTCTACCTTCGTTTCTTCAACGGTAACGGTGATTTTTATTTCATTTGTATCGCTTCCTTTTACCAGTATTTCAGACTTTCCCGTCTTCAAACCTGTTAATACCAACTGGTTTTTGTTGAAGTGTATCTGTACTACCGTGCTGTCTCCGGCAATATAATTGATAGAGCGCGTTTCGGCATCGCTCATATTTTCCGTAAATATACTCATGGTCATTATTTGTCCCGTTGACAATGTTACAAAAGGATTTAACACATAGATAAATTTTTGATTATCCAATTCGTTTTCATTATTGACAATAATAACCGCGTTGAACGGATATTTTAAATTCCCCCCCTGTACCGTCAGATTGGTTATGCCGTTTGACAAACCTTTAATAACGCCGGTTAATCCGGCGTATTCCGCTTCCGCGACCGTTCCGTTATCAATCGACCATTGCAGATTGCCCAAATTTCCGGAATCGCCGGAATCAACTACCAACTCAATTTCCAGACTTTTTCCGCGTTCAACCTTGTAATACGGCTTTCCGCCCAACACTGCGGGTACGTTGGAAAATGTTTTTTTCGGGTAAACTTTGACCAATACGACCGCTTCGTTTTTTGATTTTGGATGAGACAGCGTTATTTTTGCCGTTCCTGTTTTTTTGGGGGTCAGTATCGCCTGAGCTTCAAATTGTTCATAGGGCATATCTTCATACAGGGAACCGTACATGGAACGGGATTTTATGTTTCCGTTTTCTGTTCTCGCCTCGACAATGCCCGAATCGTCAACCGTCCATATAAAACTGTTTCTGTCCCCGCTGTTGCCGCCGACCAGAATCATCCGTAAAACAGCGTCGGAACCGCCTTCTTCCATTGTTATAATGTTTTGATTGGTGTATATATATTTCTGGTTGTCCGCTACCCCCTCATGATGGTTATTTACGATGATTAATATTTCCCTGCTAAAATCGGCATATTCATTGGATATGGTTAATATTGTATTTCCTTTCCTGTTCGCGTTGATAAAAAACAGCCCCTGCGCCCGCGATACTGCCGCGATTCCGTTATCGCCTACGGTAAAATCATATTTATCCAATACGTCGCCGGGAGCGCCACCGATAAATTTTGCCTCAACAACGGTGTCTTCCCCTTCATTTAACATTACCAACGTTTTATTGACATCAATGTAATGATAATTCAGCCCTTCGCTTACGGAAACCTGAATATCATAGGGATATTTTGCTTTTGGATGCGTTATCCGCACTACCGCCAAACCTGCCGCTACGGGCGTAATTGTCCCATATTTTCCGTTCCCGTTTAATTTGATAATATTACTGCCTTCGGCTATCTGATATACAAACCTTCCGTTTTCTTCGGCAGTAGCGCCTGCCAATTCCACCTGAAATTCATAATTCGTTATATCCTTTGTTAAATTAATAACATTGTTAACGCCTGTTATATATACGGGGCTTTCCCCGCTTCCCAAAACAAATACCAAAATGTCAACCGAATATTGCGCTTTCGGATGGCGTACCGTTATTACCGAACTGCCTGTTTCCAGCGTATCAAAAACGCCGACATTTCCCGTTGATTCAAAATTTATTACATTCTGATTGGTGTATGTCCATGAAAATCCGCTGTTGTCAACCGGCGTGCCGCCCGCCAATGATACCGTTATGCTCCTCCGTTCCCGTACCGGTACTTCCAGCACACTGACCGGAGTTATAATATGCGGTATCGTGAAAATACCGCTTGCGCTTACCGTTATACTGCAATAATCAATAAAACCCGCCGCGCTTGCGGCAAGGACAACCGTCCCTTTCTCCTTTGCTTCAATAATTACACCGTCATTGCCGCTCCCTTCCTTTATGTCAATAATCCCCGGTCTTGATACCGAATACAGCACTTTTTCCCTGTTTCTTGCTTCCGCCGGATATACCGACATTCCGATAACCGTTATCTCTCCGATATATAAAGATTTTGAAGACACCGCGAATTGTATTTTTTCAACGCCTTTTTCCGGCTCTTCGTCGGTCTTACACGCCATGCTGAACGCCATAACCGTAATGAGCGGTATGCAACAGGCTGTTTTTGTTATCTTCTTCATGGTATATCCTTTCTTTTTTCAGAAAACAATTTCAGCGGTTCCAATATGTTCCGCTGGGCATCAATATATATCCGTCCATAATATTGCTTATTTCAATCCTGTTTCGGGAAAAACCGTATAAAGGCAGACATACCGCCAGATCCGGTATTTGTTCGTTGTTAAAAGATATTCCGTCAACCAGCAGGGTGCCGCCCGTACTTTTATTATGCCGTAAATACAAACAGTCGGAACTGGCGGCTGTTATTTCAAATCCGTATTTACCGTAAATCTGACAATCTTTTTTGCCGTCAAAAATACCGCAATCGCTGTTTATTTCGATTGTCCCTTCGGAACTGTTTATTTTGATATACGAATTACCGTTCCTATACGTATTGCCTCCAAGCGTATATAAAAAATCTTCTTTTTTGAAAGTCATCGCGTTATTCTTCTGCATGGTAAAATCAACATATTCGCCGGGGTCAATCGCCGTGCGCTTGCTTTTGTCTATTTTAACTCTCTCCCCGCTTGACCGTGTCCCGCCCGCGCTGAACCCGTTATTGCACGTTATAACCGTTAATACGGTTATAACCGCCACCGTTACCGCACACACATTTTTCTTTTTCATTTTTTTCTCCTTTTATGGTTGTTTTCTGTTATATAGCTGAACAAACAGCATATACGTTTTCTTATAGTTAGCGGGAGTTTGATTGCCGTTCGGATAATTGTAATTTATGGTCAACAATCCCGCATAAACGCTTTCTTTCAATTGATCATAGTCAAAATAAGAATGATAACCGGCATCCTTTATTCGTATTTCAAGGTATTCCTTCTGTGCAACCGGATCGTACGCTTTTTGCGGAGCTACTATAACGTCTAATTTAAGGTCCGTATATTTCCCGCTTGTTACCGTATCCAATGTGACAACCGGAACGGTAGAGTTATAAACTCCGTATTCAAACCCGTTATTTTTGTATAGATTTTCATCTATATCGGCATAGAACCGCAATGTCTCCCCGTCAGCCAAAAATATCGCGTTTTGCGCCGTGTCAATACGCGAGTATGTATTTCCGTATTCACGGATTCTTTCATGTACTTTAAAATCAAAATTTATTAGATCATAATACAAATATACAGGCACTTTCAGTATTTTGTCGGGCTGCCCTTTATAAAAATCAGCTTCAAACCACAATTCAAAATATCCGGCATTTACCGGTTCTATAAAGATGGTCTGAGAAGACGGTATCGGTACGGCGGTCATGTATTTTTTGCTTGCCTGGATGTTCAAAAGTGTAATATGGTTGTTCGGCGGATTAATATTATATCGTACCGTATATACGCCGTTATCGGGGAGATACGGCTTTCCCCTCACGCTCGCCTGATCAATCAGCCGGAACAAATAATTGTTATTGGTATTGACAGTCAATATTTTTTGAATGCCGTTTGCCGTCAATGAGATCATCGTATACCCTTCGTTTTTTTTGCCTGTTAAGGTTAATGTATGGGCCTCCTTGTTATGGGTCCATTCTACATAATCGTAATAATCCGCGCTTACTATAACGTCGCTGTCCGGCGGCATTACTTCATAGCGAATTTCTTCTGTCTGTCCCGGAAGGAGAGAGAGATTGCCGATAATATTGAGGCTTTTGGGAGCCTGAACAACAACACTGCATGTTCGTACGGATACGCCGTTATAAACAGCCCGTATCGAACCTTCGCCTGTCTTCTTTCCTACCAAATAAACGAATTTATTGTCCCCGCTTACTACCATAGTAAAAATTTCGGGGGTCATATTTTCCCATTGTATTTTTTCTTCCCAGTTTTTTTCCGAGGTATTGCTTAAAGTACATGAAACGGTCGTTTGCTGTTCCTGCCCTTCGGTCTGCAATGTAACAAAGTTCTTATCCAGCTTGAAGACAACATCGTCAACCTCAACCATTATATACAACCGTTTTATGTATCCGGGCATTGCGGGATGCTTTATATGCAATTCGACATTACCCGGCGCGATGGCTGTTACGATTATATTTTTACCGTATGCGGGAAATAGGGAAACAAACTTCGCGCCTTCCGCGATTGTCCATGTTAAATTATTATTGTCTATTTCTTGAAATTCCGTCCCGTCGTCTTTTTTACCGACTGTCCATGCCTGTACGTTGGCTTCCCGCGTACTGGTCGTGTTCATGGTAAAAAAGGAACCGCCCGTTTCGATATACCGTACTTTAGCGTTGCTGACAAATTTCACCTGCACGATTATCTCGTCGCTTAATGTCCCCGAGGGATTACGTGCGGTAACTATCGCTATCCCGTCTTTTTTGGCTTCAATAATGCATATCTTGCTCGTACCCGAAACGGTCAATACGGAATTGTCGCCGGATTCATAAATAACCCGCCCGCCCGTGGGAGACGCGACTTCGACGCTCGCTGTCTCGCCCATGTTCATGATTAATTCCCGTTTGGCAAACGTTATTTTTGAATTGTATTTCACGTCTATCTTTATTTCGAGCCGGTAGCTTGTTTTCGGATGCGAGATTCGTATAACGGCTTCGCCTTCGTTCTTCGCCGAGACATACGCGCTGTCCGCCCCCGGCGTTATGTCAATAACCGTCTTGCTGGTTCCGTCAGCCCACCGTTCTATCGAATTTTGATTCGCTATTTCCCACTTAAACCCGTATATGTCTTCCGTATTACCGCCCACTAGCCGCACATTGACCTTCCGCGAAGCATCCGAAGGCTTCATTTCTATCAGCGTGCTGTCCGTGGTAATATATATTCCGGAACTTGAATTATCTTTTTCGACAACCACGATAATATCAATACTGTTCAAACAGGCATCATGCCATACGCGCACCCTGCCCGTCCCCGGATTCTTCCCCTGAACCAAAGCGGAATTGCCGGCGTAATTCAGCGTGATGATGTCTGGCGTTTCATTTAACCAGCGGAACAGTGACATTTCATCTGCCCTGCCGTTGACTAAATTAACCTGCATGTTCATGCTGTTTCCCTGTACGACCGACACGATGTTCTGGCCTGTCGTAATGTACGGCGGTATTATGTCGGTTTCCGAAACGCGCACATAGAGCGAAATACTGCCCACCGCGTAGTTCGGTTTGTGGCTTACAATTATCCTCGCGGTTCCTGTTTTTAACCCTTGAATCTGGCCTTGCCTGCCGTTTCCCGATACGCTGACAATGCCCTCGGATTCCGGCGCTACGCTCCATTCAAAATTATTATTGTTCTTTTCGTCATACCCAACCAGTTCAACCTTGACCGTCTTAAATTCATTCTTTTTTATTACGCTGAAATTATCGCCCGTTGTAAAATATATCAGTCCGTCGGGAGTTGTCGTCACTATCACGATAACTTCCTTGCTAAAACCGCTGTCGGGATGCGCTATAGTCACTTTCGATTGTCCGGCGCGTTTTCCGGTCAGCGTTATCAAATTACCGGTACGGCTGACTTCGACATTATCATTATCTTTCGCGATAATATATTTGCTGTTATCGGGATTTAATATGCCCGCTATGGACACCGGCAGATTCTTGATCTCGTTCAGTCCCATCCGGACAATATCGTCAAAAATTATATGGGGTACCACGTCTACTGCTGCGTCGCGGCTGACTATTACTTTTATTTCCAGTATATTGCACGCGGGATGGAACACTTTTACCGTCGTCTCCCCCGCCCCGTTGGGCAGTATTTTGCATTTGTCGCCGTTCGGGAAAATGGATATATTATTGTTGTTTTTCTCCCATTTAATGCCCATTAATTCCTGTTGGGACAAGCCTATTCCCGTCACCTGTATTTCTACCGGCACCTCCGGCCGGTCGGGATTGAGTATGTAAATAACTTTATTGGTCGTTAAATATTTCAATTCCGTTTCACGGGGAATATCAGCGTATTTTCCGGAAACTTCAATATACAGTTCTATCCGCCTCTGATCATTTGTCAGCCCCTCGTTTTGCGCCTGTAATACCGCGACTCCTTCGTTTAAACCTGTTATCTCTATTTTGCTCCCGTTTTCCAACGGGTTAAAACTGACTGCATGATTGCCGTATTTATCCTTCCATGCCGTTTCGTTTGCCGGTTTATTCGGCGCGTAATAAACAGGCAGTATCAATGTCTCCCCTTTCGCCATCCAATGATACTGGTTTTCCATGTTCATCGCTTTATATGTTTTCAATTCGGCTTCCGTGTCGCATACGTACACCAAAATATGCCGTTTCAGCCACGAACCGTACTTGACCGTTACATAGGTTTCCCTGTTTGACCCAGGATTTTCCGCTGCGGTAATTGTCGCCGATGCCCCGATCCCCGCAACCGTTACCAGCGATGTATCCTCGCTTGCCCACACCAGCGAAGCTGTTTCCGTCCCCGATAAATTGGAAAAAACGGTTGTGGTCTTGCTCGTCCCTTTAACCAAACCTATAATATTTTCCGTGTTGATCCTTTTAGTAAAATCAATACTCGCGTTATCAACGATTGAAATATAAATACGTTCGACAATATTTCCCTTAAACGTAATATTAATTGTGCAGTTTCCGGCGTACCGGCCTTTAATCTTCACTTCCTTTTTGTTCAGATATACCGGAGACTCAATGATGCCGGAATTCTCTATCCCCCATTGAATTTCGTTCATGTTGTTATTCACGTTATCTTTTGCGGTTTCGGTTATAAGCCGCAGTTCCGCCGTTTCCCCGACCTGTATCAGATAATTGGTTTTTTCAGCCGCTATCGGATAGTAGCTGTCCAATTCCTTCTGCGTCGCCGCCGTATATACCAATATCCGGGCGTTTTCCGCCGCATCTGGATGTGTAACCGTAATAAAACTCTGCCCTGTCGACCTGGCGGTAATATTCAGTACGTTCCCCGCCAAATCCACGGCGATAACCGAATCTTTTTCATTTTCAACCGACAACCGCGAATATCCCGATGTTATTTCTGTCTCACCTGAATATAAGCTCATGGTTATGGCCGCACTTTGCCCGATGAGGATTCCTTTCGTCTTCTCATGCCCCCGGAACTCGTATTTTGCCGCCGCTTTTCCCGTCACTTCGAATGTTATTTTCAATTCGTTAAAACTGGCAGGGCTTTGCACAATAAGGTCTGTTTTACCCGGATTAACCGCGATGACGCTCGCCTGCTCCCCGTTTCCCGCAACGCGCACTACGTTATTGAGCTCCGGTATCCATTTTATATTTTTTTTGTCTGTTTCAGGAAATCCCGCGCTTCCGAAATCAAGCCGGATTTTTTTCTCTTCTCCGACCGTCATTTGATAATAGGTTTTTTCTACCCCCATAACATGCATGTTTTCCAGTTCTTCCTTTGTATTGGCGCATAACAGGGTAATGCGCTGCCGGAATCCCAACTGCTGCTGCCTGACATTGACGAAACTGACGCCTTTCGACAATCCTAAAATATACGCGGATTCTCCGTTTTCCTGTATGCTCGCCACCGCGTCGTCTTCTATGCTCCACCGTATGTTGCTCAATTCCACTGATGACAAATTTGCCGTAGTAACCGGCACTATTTTACTTTGTCCTACCAGCAATTCAATAATGGAAGGACCGCTGATATATTTGGAATCCGGTTTAGCGTCTATGACCGAAATGTACAGCGGCATCGGTAATATATTTTTGGGATGGCTGATGACTACTTCGGCGTTTCCCGCCGTTTGCAAAGCCGTCAGCATCGCGGAATCATAATTGGGGTTTACCGCCACGACATCAGACCCGTATCTGACGCTCCACATAATATTCAGTTTGTCGCTGTCGCTCGCGTTGGTGATCAGCCGCACAAACTGCTCTTCTCCTTTCAGCATGAGGTAATTGTTCTTTTCAACGCTGATAACCACCTTGTTTTTCAGATCGGCTTCGTTTTCAACCACATATAAAACTATTATCTTTTCATTCTGACTTTTTTTATGCTTTATCCTGATATTGGTCTGGCCTTCATTGGCAATGCCTGTCACTATAGCCGTTTTGCCGTTAGCAATGACGGAAATAATTTTTGGATCATCCGCGGCCCATTCCAGCGCTCCGGTTTCAACAGCGCCCGCCCCCTCAAGATTGACGGTTATCGTTTCTTCTTTTCCTTTGACTATCCCGACTATTTCCGGCCCGGTAATATAATACGGTTTATCTATCGTCAGATTGGCGGCTTCTACCTTTACATGTAATACTATTTCATCAGCCGCCGCGGGATGCCGTACCGTCACCGTCGTCTCGCCGGGACGCTTTCCCTGCAATATAAGCTGGCTTTTAACCATGACCGCATATAACAACTCCGGTTTTTCCGTTATTACGGTAAATTCCGGGGAATCTCCGTACATATTACGGGAATCTTTCACCGTCATACGTACCACCTGTTCGGCCGCAATTCTCTGATATATGCTGTCCACGTAAATAACGCACGCCATGTCCAATTCTTCCTGTGTTCCGACAAGCACGATTGATTCATGGGGGTCGCGCAGATTGCCGCCGGACACTTTCAGCTTCGTCTGTCCGCTTGCTTTTCCGTTAATAACATTAGTCCGGCCGTGTATGTCCTCATCGACCGCCGCGTATTGCGTATTGGCAATATGCCAGTCAATTAAACCTATGTCGGACGGATTTCCCGAAACCATGTCCAGCGTAACCGGCAGATTGCCTTCTATTAATATTTTCAATAAACCTTCGGTTTTAACCAAAACAGGCGTACTCGCGAATGTTCCTTTTGGATATACTTTTACCAGCACAGCCGCGCTTGATTCTGATTTCGGGTGGCTTATAACAATGCTGGTTGTTCCCGGCTTTTTCGGCGTAATAAACGCCTGCGCGTTTAACACTTCCGTTATCTGTTTGCGCGTCTTAAATTCCACTATTCCATGCGCGGTTTCCATATCGATAATGGTTCCGTCTTCAACGACCCAGCGGAAACTGTTGGCATCGGCTATAATACCGCCTACCAGCAGCATGTCCAGGGTTATGTACGGGTCTCCAACCTGCATCTGAATTACATTCTGGCTGGTGGTTATATAATAGTCGTCCCGGTATACGGTTTCCGTGCGCACTACAACCAGCGCCTCCCTGCTGTACTGCGCCTGTTTGTTCCATATAACCAGCCGCTGGCTGCCGCCTTTTAACGCCTGCACGAAAAACTGGTTATTCGCCTGCACGACGGAAATTACCCCGCCGTCTTCCGGCAATTCATAGGCAAATTCATTCAGCGCGTTTACCGTCTTCGGATTCTCCACGCTCGCGTTGATAACCGCGTTCCCGTTAAGGTCCAAAACAACGAATGTTTTATCCAATAATATTACCGGCGTTTTCGCATTATAGGTTATTATCCGCATGTCAAAATCCATTACCGCTAACGGATGTTTTGCCCTGATAACTGCGGAACCTTCCCGTTTCGCTTTTATATTGCATACTTCGTTATTTGCGGCAATTTCAATAATATCCGCGCCTTCAACCACCTCAAATATAAAATTATTCCGATCAACCGGAGTTCCGCCGAATAAACTTACCGTTACATGATGGTATTGGCTGTCCGTTTCCACCATCATTACGTTATTTTCACTCGTTATATACCTGATCTGTTCGTTAACTGCTTTTACAAAAACCAGTATTTCACCCTCATAATCCGCTTTTGGATGGCTTATTCTTATTTTTTGATTACCCCTTTTCTCCCCGTGAATTACTACCGTGTTCATCGTGGTGTCTATCTTAACGTTGTCCTTCCCCTCTTCCAGTGAATACGCGAATTCATTATTGTCCAATACCGAACCGCCATACAAATTAACCTGTATATTCCTCATCTCTCCTTCATATAGTTCAATAACCGGATTCCCTACCATAATATAGGGTTTTCCTATGTATTCCCCGCCTTCAATCCGCACTTCAAGATAACCGGTAGCATTAGAAGTCTTTGCAATAACAACTACGAGACCCGGATTTAACGCTTTAATAATAAATCCGTCGTTGCTTCCGCCTTTTATCTCAATAAAGCCTTCCTGACTCGGTTTATAGGCAATGGTTTCGTTCTTTTTCCCTTCCGTAGGCGTCGCCGTAACTCTTACAGATAATTCTTCTCCGACGCTCATTATCACATTGTTTTTGTCAAAAGTAATATTATCTATTTTTATTTTTTCTTCTTCCGGATCGACTATGCAGCCGGAAAAAATTATATTCCCCAACAAACACAGTACCTGTATAAATAAAATGAATTTACTTTTTTTCATCTAATTTCTCCTAACACATGAAACTTTACTGTCTTATCCATTTTTGCTCCGCCTTAAACGCCTTAAACGACCGCAATGACAGGGGCGCATTGACAGAAACGCTTATCGCTTTTCCGTTAGGCACTTTTACGCTCGGCTGTATATTAAGAGCGCGATCCATTATCTTGCTGCCTAATTGATTCACTATCCCCTGATTAATATCCATTAATTCCCGAAGCTGTGAATTTTTCTGCGCCTGCGTCTGGAATGCCATCTCCGAATTAAGCATGGTAAACAGCGTCACAATCCCCGCCGCTTTAAGCCATTCAAAATAGTGATCGTCCAGCCAGCCATTTATGCCGGCGCGGCCCCGCTTGTCCACACCAGCCATGCCTCCCAGCGAGACCTGGTACGCAACGCCGTCAAAATTAACCACCATCGATTCCCAGGCAATCTGTACTTTTGCCACACCGACGCTTGAGCTCGAATAATTTCCCTGTAAAATCGACCCTTGCGGAATTAACAGATTTTTGCCCGTTTTACTGTCATAAATATTTTCCGTTACCCTGGCATGAATCGGGCCGGGATAATCGGTGTCAATACCTGACACCAGCACCGCATGGATAAGCGTTCCGGGGACTATCACGTTGTCATCCAAAAATGCGAAGTTGCCCGCGTCTTTATTGTTGGGGTTATAGTTACCCGCCTCGCTGTACCGCCCGTTGTTTTTATTCTCAGCCTGTTCCGCATTGGAGCCTGGCGCAAATGAGCCCTGACCGTTTGCCGCCTGAATCAAACGGGTATAGTTGTCAAACTGCTGCCGTGTGTAATCTTCCCTTGACGGTATTTCCGCCTGTATCTGCGCGGGCTGGTAATTCTGATTCGGAGCCGCCGGAGCTTCGCCATAGCCCCCGTCTTTCCGTATCGGGGCCGTTACAGCCTGCGCGTAGGATTCGCCGTACCCCTGTTGGAAATTTCCGCCGCCGTTGGCTGATACTCCCCTGTTTTGCGCCGTTATGCTTTGCTCCTGCCGATTGTCCCTTATTTCAAAATCCTCATACGACGGAGGGCTGCGAAATCTGTTTGAGGCTTCAATCGCCGACAGATCCTCGGCAAGCAATTCATCCACATTACGCGGCGCAGGAGCGCGTTCCGGCATATCCCCCAAACTAAATTCCGCGTTGTAAACAATCTGCCCTCCTTTACCGGAAAGCCCGTCCTGCTTTTGTTTTCCTTTTTTCCCCAAAACCAGATTAAACAGCAGCAGAAAACCAATGACAAACACCATCAATCCCGCAAGTATTTGATTCTTTTTTAACCGCGGAATCGACCTGTTTTTCCGCAGTTCGGAAAATGATTTCTTTGCCGGGCCTTTTTCAACCGCAGAGGTATTTTCTCCTTCCGTATTCTCATGGGCTTCGAATAAATCGGGAGAAACCTGCTGCGCCTCATAGGAAAGCGAATTTTCTTTATCCGGAATCATTATGTCCCCCTATTTCCTGTTGATAGTCAAAAGCTGGTTATTGTACGCCAACTGAAGTTTCTGCGCCACCCTGGGGATAATTATGATATTCCCGTTCCGGCGGTATTCTATTCTGTTTTTCTTTTCGTCGATGACATACAAAACGCTTTCTTCGTTAAAAACGTTATCCGCGAAGAATATATATATCTCCCCGTCGTACTCAATGACTTTTTCGGGAACCCAGGGCACGTCTCCCTGTATCGTAAACTGCGTCCCGTTCCGGACCGGCGGCCTTTCCCCGATAACCTCCGCTTCACGTTTCACATAACGGCGCAGATCTTCGGCTTCTCCCCTCATTTTTTCAATGATGACCCGTTTGCCGTTCAGCTTCAGCGTCGCCTTCTTAATAAGCTTGTCCAATATCATCACATTTTCGTTAACGCGGTAATTTACAATATACGCCGAGCCTTCAAATACGACAGGATACTCCATTTGAAGTACGCCACGAGGAAGCCTGATGTAAGTCTTGTGGCCGTCATCCCAGGCTTCCGTCGGTGTCCACTCCGGCCTGAACCAGCCTGACAGCCACCAGCCGGAAATAATTTTATAGTTATACGATAAATAATACCCTTCGTCTTCCTTTTCTTTGCGCGCACGTTCTTCCTCAATCGTCTGTACCGTGTTGAACTGCGTCCGCATATACGGCTGCATCGGATAGCGGAACCGCACCATCGGCATATAACTGTCCCTCGTGCTGGTTAACATGATCTGGTATATGCGCCTTGTGGTCACAAGCACCATATTCGTGCTTAACCCTGTTTCCAGCGGCTTTATCATCACCAACTGGATGTTCTTGCCGTCCTGTGTCCGCCACACGTCTCCGGTTATCTCCCACCTGAGCGTGTCGGACAGATACGGAACGCCTATCGGCACTTCGCCGTCCTCAAGCTGCAAAACGCTTAATCCCAATACCTTGCAGACAATGGGGTATTGTTTATGTTCGTTGTAATCGTAAAACTGCGTACCGCCGATAAA
>Ga0268262_10002429_pt1 | contig 21557 bp, 27 predicted proteins | sample TergutNc150P3_FD_190354 | JGI IMG/M metagenome (GOLD analysis project Ga0268262, IMG submission 190354) | Nasutitermes corniger P3 segment gut microbial community from laboratory colony in Florida, USA - Nc150 P3 (SPAdes) (version 2) | ecosystem: Host-associated > Arthropoda: Insects >... | reverse complement strand
GAAGCCCACCACGTCGGCCACGGACATGCGCCCCCGCATCGCCAGGTAGCCGCCGATGCCGACGAGAACCACCGTCCCCAGGGAGATCAGGAACTCCACGCCGGGCTGAAACACCGCGTTGGCGTAGTTCGCGCGGATATTCACATAGGAGTAGTGCTTGCACAGCGCCAGCATTTTGTCCAGCTCCCGCCGCTCCTGGCTGAAGGCCTGGATCTCCTTCATGCCGGACAGGTTGTCCTGGGTGACGGCGTTCAGGTCGCCCAGCACCTCCTGGTTGATGCGGAACAGCGGCGCGACCTTCTTGGAAAAGAAGGTGCCCGCCCAAAAGACGAGCGGCACGGGCACGAGCATGATCGCCGCGAGCATGGGATTGATCGTGAAAAGCACAATGGCGACGCCAATAATCACAATCACGTTGCCGACCAGGTCGGGCAGGGCGTGGGCGATGAGCATGTGCACCTGCTGGGTATCGTTGATCATGCGGCTCATCAGCTGGCCGGTCTGCTTGTCCTGGTAGTACCGCATGGACAGCTTTTGGAGCTTTTCATAGACCTTCGCCGTCAGCTCGCCGACAAAGCTCCAGGCCGCCACATGGCTGACGGCCAGCGCGAGCCAGCGGCAGCCCGCCCGGAGCAGGTAGGCCCCGGCCAACACCGCGGCGAAGACAAGCAAGGCGTGCGCATCGACGCTCCCCTCCGTCAGTGTGCCTGTCAGCGCGCGTACGATGGCCGGCGTGACCAGGTTCAGCAGGGCCGCGCCGATCACCCCGGCCGAGGCGAACCCGATCGTGCGCCAGTATTTTTTTGCCATGAGGATGAGCTTTTTGGTCAATTGCATGCGGTTGGTCCTCCGTGGGCGGTACTGTAGGTTATAGTATAGCAGCTTTCCCGCGCCATCGCAAGAAAAAATACAGATTTCTGCCGTCCCTTGACAGCAGCGCAAATAAACCCTATAATGGTAGCATAAAAAAAGGAGGCGCCGCAATGCAAAGGGTTTTCGTTCAAATCGTCGCGTTCGTCACCTGCGCCGTTCAGTTTTTGTGCAATTTTGTCGGCCTTGTTCCCGCAGGCAAATCCTCATTGCAAACAGACCTGGACACCCTGTTTTCGCCGATCAAAATGGCGTCGACCGTTTATATCCTGGACCCGCGCAGCTACACAGAGGATGAGCAGGCCATGCTGGCGTTTTTGCAGGGCATCGCCGCGCAGGACGAGGCGTCGATCTTCTTTGAAGAGTACGAGTCGCACCGCCAGGTTTTGGAGCGCTTCCGGCAGGCGCACCCTGAAATAGGCTTTGTTACAAGCGTGGTGGACCCCTGGGAGCTGGTTGACCTGTTCAAAGACAAATTCGATGGCAGGTTCGTCACGTTCGGCGCGGCGGAAAAGGGCGATCCCACGATCATCATGGCGAGCAATCTGGCCTCCACGCAGGGGTATCTCGGCGTGCCGGCGTCCCTGCGGGAGCAGGCGCTGGCCCACGGCCTGACGCAGGTGCGCGACCTGCGCGAGATCAAGGGCAGCTTCGCCGAAAAACAGCAGGTCATATTGAACGAATGCTATGACCAATTCAGGACCAGGCGCATCCTCATGCACATCAACGCCAACGACTTTTGGGGCCGCGATGTCGGCATCGCGCAGGGCGCGCTGTTCTTCTTCACGCGCGAGGCGGTGAGCGATTTCGCCCACTGCTTTGAGGAGCGCGCGCTGCGCGACAGCGTGTTCGCCTGGGCCGACCCGGCCGCGCGGCTGCTCGGCTTCTGGGAGGACGGCGACGAAACCCTGTTCATCAACGCGGTTTCCGTGGCGGGCAAGTCGGTCTCGCCGGTCCACGAGCTGCAAAACAGCAGCTTTCTCCTCGCGATGGGCGATTGCGGCCCGCTGGTCCAGCCCGGGACGCCGGAACCGAGCCCCTCGAATGACAAGCATACCATCTGCTTTTACGTGACCGACGGCGATAACCTGGGCGCGGTGATCAAAAAAGGCGGCGTCTGCGCGCAATATCCGCATATGATGGGCCCGCGCTCTGCCTCGGGCGACGACTTCCCCATCGCGTACACGAACAACCCGCTCATCGGTTACCTGCAGCCCGCGGCCGCCGCCTATTTTTACGACAACGACGACCCGCTCGGGCTTGGCGCGCACGACTCCTATATCGCGGGCCTCAGCGGTTTGGGCGCCTGCCACACCTTCCAGCTGCCGAAAAAGAACCTGCGCGACCACGCGAAAATGTCCGCGCAGGCCATGGAAAAAACGGATATGCACGTATTCACCACGGAGGAGGAATACCTGTTCAACCCGTTCTGGTGGCTGTATCCCAAGCGTGTGATCGACGAGTTCGCAAAATACGACACCATCCACGGCGCGTTCATCCAACTGAACCCGCACCATTACAGCGGCGGCCTGGGCTGCGTCGTCTGGAGCAGCAACGGCAAGCCCTGGATCGGCGTGCGCACCGTGCTCTGGAGCCCGGACGGCGACCGCGATTCGGTGACGCAGGAGTGGCTGGACGGCTTTGTCGACTCGATCAACCGCCGCTCTGCCAATACCTCCTGCATCGGCGGGTATTCCGTGATCGCGATCCACCCATGGTCCATCACCTACGCGAGCCTGCAATACATTGTTTCAAAGCTCGACCCGAGCCGTGTTCAAATCGTATCCCCCGATACGCTGGTGCAGATGGTGACCGAGAACGTTCCGCACAAAAACGCGCTTCCGCCCTTGGTGAAGGCTTATTAAACCGCGCCGCTTTGGGGCAAAAAAGAAACAAGCCTGCTTATCCTGGGCTTCTTAAAGCCCGCGAAAAGCAGGTTTGTCTTGTGTGGAGCGGGTAACGGGAATCGAACCCGTGTAACCAGCTTGGAAGGCTGGGGTTTCGTCACGCAATCGCTTGATTATCAAGCGCTTCATGGGTCGCTTCAGAAAACTGGCACATATTCGGCACATCCTGCAGGGATTTTGGCGAACCCCAAAACTCGTTTAACCGCCTTGAAACGCCCGCCTCATCACTCCCGGTATAGTGCGTATAGATGTTGGCTGTCACCTGGATATCCTTGTGGCCAAGCAAAACCTTGGCAATATTCAAGGGAACGCCCGCCGCCTGATAATCTGTTGCGCACGTATGCCGGAGGCAATAGGCGGTTAAATCTTCAGCTACGACCGACAGCGTGATTTTATTGCGGTATACCTTTGCACCCATTGAAATATCCAGCTCGCGCTTAAAGTTACGCCACATCGCGTTCATAGACTGTTTCGTGTGCGGCTTCATTGGGTTGCGCGCCTGCCCAAACACAAAGGTAGAACTGCTATGTTTTTTAGCAACGCGCAACCTGTCCATCAACAAGGGCGGCGCGGGCACCCGGCGAACGCCGGCCGCCGTCTTGGCGCGCCGAAGGCTATACAGGGTATGCGATACACTGATAAAGCAACCGTTGAAATCAATGTCGCCCCAGTTCAGGGCAATTGCCTCGGAAGGCCGCAGGCCACAGTAGAGCATGGCGAGCACCCAAAGCCCGGCGCGGTGCGTTTCGCACAGCTCTAGCGCTTTCTGGCGTTCGTAGTCCGTGAGCGGGCGGTGCGTGCCCTCGGTCGTGTCGGGGAGCGTCAGCCTGCGGGCCGGATTCTTGACTATATATTCATTTTCAACGGCCTGTTCAAATATCTGGCCTAGGGTATATCGCAGCTTTGAAACGTGGCTTTTGCTTTCGCCCGCATGCTGATTCAAAATCTTTTGACAATGGACGGGGCGGATGTCGCACAGCGGCATGTTGCCTATGACCGGGATAATGTGCTTTTGGACATTTGTCTTATATGTAACATAAGTCCTATCCCCGACCGCGCCCTCTTTGTATACCCGCAGCCATTCCCCAGCCCACTTGCTGAACTTTGTGTTACTGTTAAAGCACAGCTCCCCGCGCTCAATCTCGTACCTCGTGCGGCGCACCAGGTCGTCCAGCTCCGGCTCGGATTTAGCCCGCAGATACACGCGGCGGCTATTGCCCTGCCCGTCCACTACCGACAAGGACGTGCGGAAATACCCGTCCGCGTTTTTCTTGTATTTGCCCTCCGGCTCCTTCTTGGACCTGGCCATGATATCACGCACCTTTCGCCGTCAAATCGTATCAGTCAGATAGGATTCCTCAAAGGAGGTGCGGCAATGTTCATATTCGGCCGCAAACTCGCCGTTGCCGTCAATGGCTATCCACAAACTGACTGAACCGGTGAGATCGTTGGTGCGATAAACGGATAAATATAGCCCGGCAAACTCTACGGGTACACTTCCCTTTACCTTGATGCTATAGACGACACCACCATTAACCTCAAGTACATTTTTCGGATCGTCGCTTTTCTCAATCGCGCGGGCGACCTTATATTTATACTCTGTTAGGGTGATGCGCGCCTGCTCTGACCCGTAGTAGACAAAAGAAAACTGCGGACAGGGAAGGACCGTATAACCATCAGCATCTATAACGGTGGTTGTGGCGGGTATCGTGGTAGTTGTTTCGGTAGTTGGATAGGTGGGCCAGGTTGTATTGTGCAGGGCCTCCAGTGAAGACACCTCCGCCTCCAGCCTGGCGACGCGGCCCTCGATCGTCCTGTCCACAACCGCAAACCCAAAGATGCCCAGGATGGCTGAAAGGAACGCTGCAAATACTTTCTTCATGATGATCTCCCTTCTTGATCTGGAAAACATTATATTTCTACTAGGCATTGCTATTTGCGATTCATTGTGCTAAAATCAACCCCAGGGACGTCCCTCCACTACTACAGGGAGGAGCAATGCGAATGAAACGAAACACAAGGGAAAAACTCATCGAGGACGTCCTCGACATAACACAGGACGCGCCGGTGGCCGACATCATGGCACTGGCGGATTACGCCGTGACCTTAAAAACAGCGCGTAATCCCGAAGCTGCCGAAGCTCATCCACCGAAAGACCGTCCATAGCGTCGCGCAACAACTGCCGCGCGGCATCCCCCTCGCCTTCGGGCGGGGGGCTTTTTTCATTGCCCGGGGGAGCGGGCGAACGGACGTCGGTATATCCTAGGAGGTAACTGACCGTGACGCCAAAATAATCTGCAACAGCCTGAAGATTTTTGCCTTCGGGCACAACACCGTTTTTCCAATGAGTCATGGTCGCGGAGGAGAGGCCAAACTCTCCCCTGATAGAATTAGGCCTTGTTCCACGCTCCAAACACAGGGAATAAAAACGCTCCCAGAACATAAAGTCACCACCTTTAGTAATTTTAGCCTAATCTCGCAAGATACATTTGTACAATCATACAAAGCTACATTAAATGAAGAAATATTACTTGACATCTACATTTAATGAAGGTATACTACCACTAGGAATCAATTCCGCAAGAAGCCAAGCAGGCGCTTAAAGGGAGGAAATGGGAAACGGGAGCGGCGCGCGGTGAAGCGGGAAACAAAGTAGAGAGGAGGAGCAAGAAATGAGCGAAACGGAAAAAGCGGAGATAGCGGAGCGCGCAAAATGCGAAACAGTCAAAGGAATGCTTTATGATGTCGTGGTGGACCTGACGGCGCGCCTCAAGGCTGGAAACACAGCAAACGTGAACGAGGTTACCGCCATGGCAGCGCAGATCACGGAAACGGCGCGACTCTACCTCAGCACTGCCGACCCGAGCCGGTTGAACTATGCGGTCCCAGTAGACGCCTATCAGTCGCGCAAGGAATAGCGCGAGGGGATGCGTCCATCCCTCTCGGCCGCATCAATTTCCCTTAAAACATTTGCAAACACATTGACGGCCCATTGTGCGTGTGCGGGCATAGCTGCTTCTCCGGGGGCAGGCCTTTGAACCAGCACGGAGGCAAGTTGTGCCGCCGCCAAGTAAGTAGTATTTTCATCCATAAGGCAGACGCCTTTCACATTATGCAAAAATCACACCAAAGGGAGGAGAAACAACAATGCGTAAAACCATGCTGGACGCGCGGCGGGAGCTCGGAATGAGCCAAGAGAAGGTCGCGCAAATAGTGGGCTTCAAGACCACGGCAGCATATGGCAACATTGAGCGCGGGATCAAAAACCCGTCAGCGGAAAAGCTCGTCCGGCTCGAAAAGCTGTTTGGCGTAGCGGCAAGCGCCCTGCTGGAAAACACGGTAGCGCCATAATGATACCACCGGAAACATAGAAAGTCAAGAGAAAAGCGGACGCTGACAAAAAAATACTCCCGCTGGCGCGCGCCGCAAAAGAAAGGAGGTCAGGGCATGACGGGCGGAACAGTCGCGATCATCATTACGGCAATCATCTGCATAACGCTGATCGCGTTGACGGTAATCAACACTAGGGCCAGAAAAAAGTAAGCCCGCCATCGGCGGCAACCGAATGACGGGCAGCGGGCACCGAAGGCGCACCAGCTCACATGCACAGTATATCACGCCGCGCCTTCGGTGTCAACCACAAATTTTTGAGAGGGTGACACCATGAAAACAAAGACGGTCCGCGAAAGGGCGGACGAACGCAAGCGCATTGCCGACGACATCCGGGAACAGTTTGGGGGAGCGAGCGCCATTTGCGCCAGCCAGGCGCGGCGCTACCTCGGGATGGGCGAGGAAATGGGCAACAAATTCCTGAGCGAGCTGGAGTCCTTCCGGCTCTGCAAGGGCGGCAAGCGAATGTACCTCGCCGTGGACATCGCGAAAAAAATTTACGAAAGGCAGGGCGCGTGATATGTTACCTGAAAAAATATACCGCCTGATCATACGCTGGCCGAACGGGGCGACCGAGGAGGTTGAGCCATATTCCAGGGAAGAGGTCGCGAAATACCTGTTACCGGAACTTGACCTAGAAATGGAGCTGAAAAACTGGAAGGCCGGGTACACAGAAACATGCCACGTCGGCGCGAGTGCTGAAAGAGTCGAGTACATCCATTTCGTGGGTGACATCCCCGAGGGCGTCAGCATCGCCCGGCCAAACACCGAGCCCGCCTTGAATACCTACCGCCTCACCCTTGCGGACGACACCTTTTTTGAGAAGGAATACCAGGCCACCGACGATCCGGAGGGCGACGCCCTGCGCGCGTGCCGGGAGATGATTTTACACCTACCCAAAAACATGGACACGGTAGAGGAGTGGGGTGTGAATTTTTGCCGCCTGATCGATGGCCGCGACAGCACCCACGACCTACGCGGTACCCTGGACGCGACTCTCCCCACCCTGGGATACAACCTGGACGGGCTGTCGGATGACGAGTTGGTCAGCCGCTACGACGCCCTCATAAGCCACTGGGACGAGGTGGATGCAATGCACCTAGACCCCCACGCCCACGCCGGGTCAAGAGCGATTCACCGCTTTGCGGCGGCCATGAAAACACGTGGCCTGCGGGAGTATACCGCCGCGATCATCCTCGACGGCGAGGACGGAGAGCCCAGAGAAACGGAATATAAAGAAATCTGGGCGCACAACTACGAGAGCGCCATCATAAAAGTGCAAGACTGGGCCGCGGAGCGACGCGAGGCCACGGGCGAACCGTGGCGGCTGCTATATCTGGATGACGTCGAGGAAATGCTGGAAACAACGTGCGGATATTATGACCAGGACGATGACTGGGCCGGGCTGTATTGCGATCCGCCCGAACCCACGGAGAAAAACATACTCGACGGCGAGCTTCAGGACGCAAGGGATATCCTGAAGGATATGAAGCTGGAGCGGCTCTGCGGCCAGGCCATCGAGATAATGAACGCGCCCATGCCGGACGGCCCGGACGGCGAGCAAATCAAGAGTTACCTGTGCGACATGAATACCGAGATCATCAAGCGCGCGGTCTTTTGGACGCTGATCACCCTGTGTATAGCCTGGGCCGTGGTCGTCATCGGCGGAGCGTTGACGCTCCACGCGTGGGGCGGGACCATGCCAACATCCGCACTCCACGGGATGCAGGCCTTTTACGCGGCCACGGTCATCGTAGCCACACTGGGGATCGCAAACAAAAAAATCAAAGCCCTGGAGAACTGGGCCGCCACCTGGGCCGCGAACCTGGCCAAGCGGCGGCGGGAGGAACTGGAGCGCCGGGCACGGGATAGCGAGGGCGATGCATTGAGAGATTGCGCTTCCTGCAAATACTACAAACTCGGCGCTGGAATTGCTTATTGCGATGCGGGCACTCTCGAAGCCGTGTCGACAAACCGCGCTTGTGATGACTGGAAATCTCGGGAAGAGGAGGGATAGGTCATGTACAATCCCGATCCATACGACACCAGCACACCGAAATACCAAACCGCGGACGCCATTAAGGAAGCGCTCGACAGGCTGGTGCAGGCCGAGGAGATTGAAATCATTTCAGAAATCGCGCCGGACGTGAGCTACGAGCAGCAGGACTACTACTACCAAGACAAAGGCTACGAGCTTCAGCAGCGATACGAAAAACTGACCGACAACGGGGAAAAGGCCTGGGTCATGGAGCTGGCCGTGTGGCAGATCGACAACGCCGAAAATACCGCTCTCTATGAAGTACATGATTTCGTCCCTATGGCCCTGAACAATCCTGATCTTGAGAAGCGCATCGGCTTCAAGAAAATATTCGTCGATATCATGCTCAGGGGATACACCAAGCAGTACGAGGAGGTCAAAGAGGCGTACTACGACGAACTGCACGAGCTCAACCGCAACGACTTCCACAGCAACGCGGAGGCGTTTTACAGGGTGATGCAGGAAACAAACGCGCCATTGCTTCATTTTGCTATAGCCCGCGACCTGTACGGTGACTTCTGCCGCGCTCTGCACAAAAAGCTAAAGGGCCTACAACTTTTCGCGGAAACGCAGCTAATCGCCGAATGCCGCGCCCTGCTGAGCGCCTACGACGACTTTATCCTGGGCCTGAAAATGAACCAGGAGCTTCATAACTACCAGGAGCAGATGTACGGAAAAAAGGTTGCGGAACTGCGGGCAGCGTATGATCGGAAATCTGCAACCCTGCTGGCCGTAGCGGAGCGGCATGGACTGCTGCCAGAAGTCGGGGCCGAATTGAAGTTGCTGGAGGGGTGAGCCGTGAAGCACTTCGACATTACCATCCGCGTGAAAATCCTGCGCGGCGATATCGACGAACATATCGCGGGCATCAAGGAGGACGCGGCGGCCAGCATCGAGGCAAGGGGCGCGGGCATCATTGGAATAACAGTCAAAGAAATACGCCCGCAACAGCCAAAGCAACTCTCCTTCAAGGACACACTGCCGCCGCCGACATCACCGCCGCCGCTGACAAGGCCAAGAGGGAGGACGGCGCCCAAGCCGGCGTTCACGCCGCCGGCGCACGAGGAGGCGATCATGTACTGCATGGAGCGCGGGCTAAATAAAACCCAGGCGGAACAGTGGTATGACGACAAGGTGCGCGGCGGCTGGACCTGGGGAAGGGATACCCTGCATCCACTGCAGGACTGGAAAGCGGACGTCCGCACCCGGGAACGGCAGTTACGGGAGGACGGGCAAATCTTCCAAGGGGAAACAATGGGGTGCGTCATAGAAACGGCCAGACAATGGCGCGAGCGAACCCTGGAGAGATATGCCGCCATGAGCGACGCCGAACTGGCGAACCACTGGTTTTTATCCCAACAAAAGGGCCGCAAGGCGGACCTGAACGAGGCTTCCCGCGAAATCGTGCGGCGCTGCCCGGCTTGCGAAGACGTAACGAAGTTTGTATCAAACCACGCGACTATATTGCCAAAAAAATAAACGAGGAGAATTGACCATGAACGAGAATAATATCCAGCAAATCCACGTGGACTGCTTAAGGCCGCACCCGAACAACCCGCGCCGCGACTTGGGCGACCTGACCGATCTGGCCAACAACATCCGCGAGCGGGGGGTCCTGCAGAACCTGACCGTCGTATCGCCGAAGGGTATCTATGACGATTGGGACGACGGCTATGTCGTGGTGATCGGGCACCGCCGCCTCGCCGCCGCCAAACTGGCGGGGGTGGAGTACGTGCTTTGCGCTATCGCCGAAATAACCCCGAAAGAGCAAATCTCCACGATGCTGCTGGAAAACATCCAGCGAACCGACCTGACCCTGGTCGAGCAGGCGCACGGCTTCCAGATGATGCTCGACATGGGAGACGGCTACGACGATATCGCCAAGGCCACGGGTATCAGCAGCGCTACCATCCGCCGCCGCGTCAAGCTGCTGGAATACGGCGAGGACGCCGTGGCCCAGGGTCTGGAGCGCGGCGCTCGCCTGGAGGACTTTGCCCTGCTGGAGGAACTGGAGACGGAGAAGGGCAAAAAGGCCGCGCTCGCCTGCATCGGGACAGTGAATTTTAGGGGAGAGGTGATGCGGCAAAAATTACTGGAGGAGAGGAAACGGAATTGGACCGCCACGCTGGAGACACTGCGCTCCTTTGCCAAAGAGGTTGATGACGAACAAAAAAAGGAAATGACCAGGGACAACGGATATATCATAGAGCGCTTTTTTTACATGGAAGACAACCTGACAAACCACCAGCCGCTGCAGGACGGCAAAACATATTATTTTTGGCACAAAGACAACCATGCCACCCTGTATCAATGGGCCGGGACGGGGGAAGCTGTCCCACCAGCCGAGCTGCCGTCAAATACCGCTACGTCGGCCGCCTCCGCCGAAGACGCCGCCCTGCAAGCCCAGCGCGAGGCCGAGCGCGCCAAGCGGGAGGATTGCGACCGCCGCGGCAAGCTGATCAACGAGGCCACCAAACGTGCACGCGCGCTGCGCATAGACTTCATCCGCGAAAAAGGCGTGCCCACAGCCCAGAAAAACACCGTCGTCGCCTTTGCGGCAAAAACTATGGCGCGCTATGTGGTGACGTCTGAAATGGAAGTGCCCGACTGCGCCATCATGGAGGCGCTTTTGGGGTTAGAACTGCCCGGGGAATGCGAGGACGACGAGGCGGCCTGTTGCGATGCGGTCTATGAGATCCAGAACGACTACCGCAAGCTGCTGATCCTGGCGGCGGGCATCGCCGAGGAAAACGTGGAATGGGGCTATGGAATCTACGACAAAGATCTCCATGCCCATTTCCAGCCGAACGCGCGGGACTACTACGACTTTCTGGAGAGCATCGGCTATCAGACAAGCGACGAGGAGCGGGCGCTGGTAGACGGCACGCATGAGCTGTTCACGCCCCGGGAACAGGACGGCGACAGCGGGGGGGGTAACCGATGAACTTCTACAATGATGCGGCCCGGCGCGCCTACGAACAAAAATGCAGGATCACAAGCCGGGAATACCAAAGGGAGCAGGCCGCGCGGGAACTTGCCGCCATGCGGGAACGGGTGCCGGAACAACTGGGCCGGGCGTACCGGGTAATCCGGGTTTCCGACGGGCAGGTCATCGCAAAAAGCGACCGTGTCAGCCATCTCGCGATAAACGCCTGCGCAACGGAGAACCAGATACGCCGGGCGATAGAAACCGGGGAGCCATTTACGCGCGGCTCGGCAATATGCCTGGGCGGCGGCGAGCTATACCGGGTTGTGCCGGTGGAGGAGATTTTATGATAACTGCGCCGATCTACGTTCCAACGGGCCGCGCGAAAGAGTACGGCGACTATGCCATCAACATCTATACCGGGTGCGACCACAGCTGTACCTACTGCTTTGCGCCTGCCGCGCTGCACAAGAGCCGGGAAGAGTTTCATTCCAACGTCCAACCCCGCCGCGACATCGTGGAGAGCGTTCATCGGCAACTGGACCGGGAGGGCATAACGGAAAAGCTCATACACCTGTGTTTCATGTGTGACCCCTACCCGGCTGGATTGGTTGACACCACGCCCACGCGGGAGATCATTAAGTTGCTGAAGGACAGCGGCAACCGGGTGCAAATTCTCACGAAGGGCGGGTATCTCGCCGAGCGGGATTTTGACCTGCTGCGCGCCGGCGGCGTAGATCGCTTTGGGGTGACATTTACGAGTTGGACAATGGCGACCAGGGCGCGCGAAATAGAGCCAAATGCCGCACCAACACACCAACGGCTTAAAAGCTTAGAGACTGCAAAAGGACGCGGGATTGAAACTTGGGTATCCTGCGAGCCTGTACTTTATCCGGAGGCGGTTTATGCGTTGATAAGGGTCGCGGACTACATCGACGAGTTCAAGATCGGCAAACTAAACCACCATAAGCCAGAGGATTTAGGCTTACCGCCTATCGACTGGGCGGTCTTTGGGCGCGAATGCGAGCGGCTATGTAAGACCTACGGGCGCAGGTATTATATCAAGGATGACCTGCGCAGGGAAATGGAGCGGCGCGATGGACAGGCGTAAGCAGATCAACCTATTCGACAAGCTGATCGTGGATAACTTCGCGGGCGGCGGCGGGGCCTCAACGGGCATAGAGCTGGCGCTGGGCCGCCCCGTGGACATCGCCATCAACCACGACGAGAGCGCCATTCTGATGCACAAGACCAACCACCCGCACACGGTACACTACCAGGAAAGCGTGTGGAATATCGACCCGCCCACGGTCTGTGGCGGGCGCGGGGTGGGGCTGGCGTGGTTTTCCCCGGACTGCCGCCATTTCAGCAAGGCCAGCGGCGCGGACTGCGCGCACATGATCATTAAGCGCACAAGGGGCGAGCGCATAGGCTGGCTGTATTGCCCGCTGCCGGAGCCGGTGCCCTGCCGCGGGCAGCAGGGGCTTTGGAACTGGGAGCCGCCGAGCGTCCTCCTCTAATAGTTACATTACATTATATAATAGGGACACCTGCGGGCACTGTATCACCGCTCTACGCGGCGACCATCTGCAGGGGCGGCGGGGGCCGCAAAACAACCTTGGTTAGGGTAATAACTTAAGGACATTTCGTGAGGAGCGGGAGGCGGGCATGGCATACAGAAAACGGACCGTGACAGCGGGCGTATCACTGGAGGTCAGGAAATCGCATTGCCCATGGGACGGCGAGCGCCCGCCCGAACGGGAGCGCAGAAAAGAGGGTACGCCGGAAAAAATCAGGAAAGAAAATGAGCGGCGCGCCCGGGAGATGCTGCGTTGGCTGATCGCCGCGAATTTCGGCGTAGGCGATTACCACCTGACGCTCACATTCCGAAAAGTGCTGCGGCCGGCAGACGAGGAGGCGTTGAAAAAGACGGTCCAGAAATTTTTACGGAAGCTGCGGAAAATGTACAACGACAACGGCGCGGAATTGAAATACATATGGACGGCAGGTATCGGGGAGCGCGGCGCGGCGCACGTGCACATGATCTGCAACGCGGCAATCCCGCTGGCGGCAATACAGGCCGCGTGGGAGAGCGGCAGGGTGAGGGCGGTGTCGCTTGACAATAAAGGACAGTACGAAGAACTGGCGAACTACCTCATCAAAAACTTCAAGGAAGTCCGCGAAAAAAAGGACATGGAATTTTTCAAGCGCTGGAACTGCAGCCGGAACCTCCAAAAGCCAACCGTGAGAACGGAGGACGTAAAGGCCAGCAAGTGGAAGGACGTGCCAGTCCCGCCCAAAGGGTATGCGCTGGAGACGGACAGCGTCCGCATGGGCATAGACGCATTCGGTTTTCCGTGGATGGAATGCCGATTTATAAAAACAGCACCGCAAAAAAATAATCAGAGAAAGAGGGAACGGCAATGGAACAAGTATTGAGGGACAGCGCGGGCGCGTGCATCTTCTGCGGGGAGATATCCTTCGCAAAAGACGTGCCCTGCGACTGCGAGAAAGCCAAAGAGGCGCGGGCGCGCCAGAAAGCCGTCGCGGCCGGCAAGTCGCGCCTGGAGGAACTTTGCGCCCCGGACGCGCCGGGCTGGCGCGAGCCGATCACCGGCGAGGAGTACGGCGAGCTGCTGCTCCTGCTGGATATGATCTCGCGGGACGTGCTGCAGGAGATCGCGGTCAAAACCAGCAACGGCACCAAGGTCACCTTCAAGGGTGGCGGCGACATCGGGATCGAGCGCAAGGAAGGCGGAAAGACTGTTTCCTTGCGGGAGGGGGTGACGGCGTGATCAAAGAGCCTTACCGGGACTATGCCACCGAGATGATCCGGCTCTATAATCGCGTGCGCACGATGACGCCGCAGGAGCGCGGGGCCTGGTGTGAGGCGTATAACGGCAAGCCGGAGGCGGAGGATTACGCGGCGGTGCTGCGGGCGGCCAACAACAGGCTGGACGCGGAGGCATGTCTTGCCATGATGACGGTATACAAACCGGGAGCGCAGCGCGTGCACGCTTTCGTAACGAGGTACGCTACGGACAATTACTGTGATGAGAGGACGGTGTACCGTTTGTTGCGGGCGGCACGGCTGGCCTGCGCGAAGGAACGGGGCTTGACAACGTAAAAGCTGTCAGTAGTGGGTTCAAATTAACTGGTAGAATGTCATTGTAGACTTCTACCAGTTTTATTTTTTTTGGAGCGCGGTCATGCAGGAATTTGCCAAACACATCTACCGATCGCCGCAGTGGAAGCGGGTGCGGGAATATATCATCCAGCGGGATGATGGGCTGTGCGCGCGTTGCGGAGAACCGGGGAACACAGTTCACCACAAAGTCCACCTCGCGCCGCAGAACGTCAACGATCCGGCTATTGTGTACGGCGCGGACAACCTGGAACTGCTCTGCGAGAAATGCCATGGGCAGAAACACCAGACAGAAAACGCGGCGGGCGAGGGATTTACATTTGACACAAAAGGGAACCTAGTGCCGGCGTCAACACAAGGCTACCCCCCCGGGGGTTGTTGAAAAAAAATTTGCGCGAAAACCGAACGCCCCTCAAGGGAAATACCGACCGGGTCGCGCATGACCCCCCCACCCCGAAACCAGCGAAAGGAGGCGGCGAACTTTGGGCGCGTGCGCGGGTGAAGAATTAAAAACAAAAAATGCGCGGATAAAGCGCGAAGTCAAAATACTTGCAAAAATCTTTGAAAAAGTCGAAGAAAATCGCAGAAAATCAGCCGAAAAACTGATCGACCGAGCCGCCTTCATGCTCATCCTGTTGGAGGATATGGAGGAGCAAATCAAGCGCGAGGGCCTGATCGTAACGATGCAGCAGGGGGATTACACCATCGAGCGGGCGCACCCGCTGCTGGAAAAGCACGTCGCCATGGCCAAGAATTACGCGATGGTCTGCAAGCAGCTGGAGGGCCTGCTGCCCGAACCAACCGCCCTTGAGACGGAGGCGGGAAAACGGCTGGCCGACTTCGTGGCCGAGAGGAAAACGGGATGAACTGGGTAACGAAATACGCCCGCCAGATCAACGCAGGGAAGATTATCACAAGCGAGCGGGTGCGCAAGGTTTATACCCGCTTGGCCGAGGACATCAAATATAGCCACGCCCACAAGCGCAGCAAATACTGTTTCGACGAGGCGCGCGCCCAACACCCCATAGGTTTCATCGAGGCATTTTGCAATCAAAGCCAGGGTGCATTTGGCGCGCCGATCGAGCTGGACTTGTTTCAAAAGGCTTTCGTTTCTGCCACATTCGGCTTCATCGAGCGCAAGACGGGGCTGCGGCGCTTCCGCGAGGTGCTGCTGTTGATCGCCCGCAAGAATGGCAAATCAACGCTGCTGGCGGCCTTGGCGCTGTATTTGATTATCGCGGACAGGGAGGGCGCGGCGGAAGTTTACGCCGTGGCCACGAAGAGAGAGCAGGCTGAAATCGCGTTCAACCAAGCGGTAAACATGCGCCGGCACTCGCTGGAAATCGCCACACTGACAAACAAGCGCCGCAGCGACATCTACCTCCCAACGACGGCCAGCTTTTTCAAGCCGCTTTCCTCCCAAAGTAAATCCATGGACGGCCTGAACGTCCACGCGGCGATCATCGACGAGCTGCACGCCATACGCAATCCCGAGTTGTACCAGGTGATCAAGGACGGGACCTCGGGCCGCAGGCAGCCGCTGATCATGATGATCACCACGGCCGGCACGCACCGCGAAGGCATCTACGACCAGATGTATGAGTACGCTTGCAAGGTTGCGGACGGGGAAATCGAGGATGAAAGATTCCTGCCGGTTCTGTATGAGCTCGACAGGATGGAGGAATGGACCGACCCGAAATGTTGGTCCAAGGCAAACCCGGGTTTGGGCACCATCAAGCAACCGGAAGCCCTACAAGAGGCCGTGGAACGGGCGAAAAAGATACCGGCAGAGCTGTCGAACCTACTTTGCAAGCACTTCAACATCCGGGCCAACACTGCCGCCAGCTGGCTCAGCTACAACGATGTCATGAACGACCTGACTTTTACCATGGAGGATGTACGCAACACCTACGCCGTTGGTGGGTGCGACCTGAGCGCCACCACGGACTTGACGGCGGCGACATTGCTGATTCGCAAGCCGAACGACCCTACCATTTACGTGGTGCAGCGCTATTTCATCCCCGAGGAGCGGGTGAAGATCGTCGAGGCGGAGGGCAGCAAGGAAGCCCCATACCGCACCTGGGCAGAGCGGGACCTGCTGACGATCTGCGAGGGCCACCGGGTGGACTACAGTGCGGTCACTGACTGGTTTTGCAGGATGAAAAGCGAGTATGAGATCACCGTCTACAAAGTCGGGTACGACACCGCGCTATCGGGATACTGGGTGCCGGAGATGGAGCGCAAGGGCTTTTTCATGGAGACAGTGCGGCAAGGCCCCTTCACCTTTACGTACCCCATGCGGGAAATGGGCGCGGCCTTCCAGGACAAGATCGTCAACTACAACAAAAACCCGATGCTTGCGTGGTGCATGCTCAATACCGGCGTGAAAAAGTCGGGGCTAAACAACATCCAGCCGGACAAGCAGAGCGAAAAAAGGCGCATAGACGGCATGGCGTCCCTGCTGGATGCGTGGGTCGTGTACGCCAGGGATTATCAGATTTTTATGTCATCGGTAGAGAGGTGAGAGCGTGGGCGTACTTGATAAGCTGATTTACAAAACCATCGAAAAATTGGAAGGCAAAACCGGGATCAAGGTGATCAACAGCTTCGGCACCGCTTTTGCCCCCTACGACGGGAAACAATGGAAGATTGCGCCGGTCCGGTCTGCCGTGGGCTCTTTCGCCCGGCACGCCTCCAAGCTATCCCCGCGCCATGTTCGCTTGGGCAACGGCGCTTACGAGGAAGTGGGTGGCAATATCAACCGCATTTTACAACAACAACCAAACCCCTACATGACCGCCAGCGCGTTTTATTACAAAATCGCCGCGCAATACGAGCTGAACAACAACGCTTTTATATATTCCGTCTGGAACGGCAACACACTGGAGGCCCTTTACCCCATTGACGCGGCCACGATTGACGTCGTAGAGAGCGCGGGCACGCTGTACTGCGTTATAAGCTTCAAAACCGGGCGGCCCGCCGTCATCCCGTATGTGGACATCATCCATATCCGCAATTATTTTCACGACAACGATTTGTTTGGCAGTGACAACAGGGCGTTGGATAGCGTGCTTGAAACGGTCAACGCGTTCAATCAAAGCATGTCGGCATTTGCAAAGCTGGTATCGGCGGTGCGGGGCATCCTGAAATTCCGGGTGGGCGGCGTTGCGGAAAAAGACTTGGCGGACGCCCGTGACCGCTTTGTGCAAAACAACATGATTGCGAGCAAGAACAGCGGGGGCGTTGTAGTTTCAGGCGGCGATTACGACTATGAGCCCATCAAGGAAAACACAACACCGATCCCGGCCGGGCAATTACAACACGCGAGAACCCAGGTTTTTGACTACTTCGGCACAAATGAAAGTATCGTGCAGAACAAATTTACCGAGCAGCAATGGAATGCCTACTACGAGGGGAGACTTAAGCCTTTCTTTGAGCAACTCGGGCAGGCGCTGACAAACGTGCTTTTTACGGAGCGGGAGCGCGGCTTCGGGAACAGAATCGTTTGCGAGGCCAGCGGGCTGCGATACGCCGGCATGTCGTCAAAAATAGCGGTGGTCAAGCTTCTTTCCGCAACCGGCGCGCTCACGGTTGATCGAATGCTTACGATATTCGGCGAACTCCCTATTGGCGGGGAGGAAGGCGCGCGGCGGGTGCAGTCGCTGAACTTCGTGAACGTTGACGGAGTGGACCAGTACCAAGGCATAAAAACCAAGCAGGAGGACGACGACAATGCCGATAGTTGAGGGCAGACAATACCGCTCAGTCCTGGGTGGCCTTAGCGCGGAAGCGCAGCAGCAGGACAGTAGCCAACTCGTGATCACAGGCACGCCTATCGTCTTTGGCTCCCGCGCGCCTTTGTGGGAGGACGCGGACGGCAAGAAAACCTACGAGGTAATTGAGCGCGGCGCGCTGGATGGTGCGGACATGAGCGACTTTATTCTCAACGTGGAACACCAGGGGCGGGTATACGCCCGCACCCGCAATAAGTCGCTGAGCCTGACCGTTACGCCGGTGGACGCGCAAATGCGCGCCCTGTTGGACTCCAACGACGAGGGGCACCGGCAGCTGTACAACGACATCAAGGCCGGACGGCTTGATCGCATGAGCTTCAGCTTTCGGGTAGACCCGGACGGATACATATTTGACGAGGCCGCGAGTACCCTGCGTGTCCTGCGCGTCAAAAAGCTGTACGACGTGAGCGCCGTGGCGTTCCCGGTATACGACGACACCAGCATCACGGCGCGCAGCGCCTTTTTAGTGGAGGATTACCGAAAAAGGACGCTGGAGCAGCGGAAGCGGCGCGCCAGAGCACTCGCATATACCTACACATTCTAAAATTATCGAGGAGGACAATCACAATGTGGCAAAGAAGGATGCAGGAGATTCAGGCTCGCCGCCTGGAAATCCAAAAAACCCTTGAGGGTGACGACGAATGCGATGTCGCGGCGCTGCAAACCGAGCTTCAAACGCTCGCGACGGAGTATGCCGGGCTGGAGCAGCGCATGAGTACCCTGCAGGGGCTGCGGCAGCGCGCCGCCGAAGGCGCGCCGATCGGCGGCAACGCCGTGCCCAACCCTGCGCACGACCCCATCGCGGCCGGCGCGCAACGGCGCAACGCTAACCCTCAGGGCGACGCCGAGCACGCGGACGACCCCTACTCGACCGTTCAGTACCGCCAGGCGTTCATGCGGTACGTGACGCACGGCGAGGACATCCCGCAGCAATTTCGCGCCGACGCAACCACCAAAACCACCGACGCGGGGAGCGTGATCCCCACCACGGTCATGAACAAGATCGTGGAAAAAATGGAGTCGGTAGGTATGATTCTGCCGTTGGTGACGCGCACCGCCTTTAAGGGCGGCGTGAGCATCCCGACGTCTTCCGTCAAGCCTGTGGCGACATGGGTGACGGAGGGTAGCGGCAGCGACAAGCAGAAAAAGACCACTGGCTCGCTCGCCTTCCAGTACTACAAGCTGCGCTGCGCCGTCGCGATCACCGCGGAGATGGACGTCATGGCACTGTCCACCTTCGAGGCCACGCTAATCAACAACGTGGTGGAGGCCATGACAAAGGCCCTGGAGCAGGCAATCGTCAGCGGCACCGGCACAGGCCGACCCAAGGGCATCCTGACGGAAACGCCCGCCACCGGGCAGACCGTTACCGTCGCCGAGCCGAGCTATCAGGCGCTGCTGGACGCCGAGGCCGCCCTGCCCATGGCCTACGAAAGCGCCGCGATGTGGTGCATGAGCAAGGCCACGTTCATCAAGTTCTTCGGGCTGCTGGACAGCAACGGGCAGCCCATCGGGCGCACGAACTACGGCATCGCGGGGAGGCCGGAGCGCTTCCTGCTGGGGCGGCCCGTGGTGTGCTGCGACTACGTGACCAGCTTCAGTACCAGCATCACCAATGGGACGGCGTTCGCGTTCTTGTTTGACTTCAAGGACTACACCGTCAACAGCAACATGGAGATGCGCATCAAGAAGTACGAGGACGACGACACAGACGACATGGTGACAAAGGCTATCATGCTCGTGGACGGCAAGGTCGTCGACAACGGCAGTCTGGTCGTCCTCAAGAAGGGCGCGGGATCGTAAGTGAAGGGAGGCGGCGGCAGTGTACGAGAAAGTGAAAAAGGCGCTGCGCGTCACAACGGCGGCCTTTGATAACGAAATCAAAGATATTGTCACCGCCGCCATTGCGGACTTGCGTCTGTCCGGCGTTAATGTGCCCGGGAACTTCGAGCGAAATCCGAAAGACTCCCTGCTGGTCCGAGCGGTGATTGCCTACGCGAAAGCGCACTTCGGGGACAACGAAAACAGCGAAAAGTTTCTCGCGTCCTACGAAAGCATGCGCAGAAAGATTTATCTGGCAGGTGATTACCGTGTGGGTTGAGTTGACGCTTATATCCCCCCGGGGCGGCCCCGGGGCACCGAGCGCGGTGAGCGCGGAGGGCGTCCCTGTGCCCGTACCGCCAGAGGAGGAAACGCGGACCACCATTTTCGCGAAGAGAAAAGCCGTGGGCGTCACAGAGTTTTACCAGGCCCAGCAGGCGGGCTATACGGCAGAGATGAAGGTCGAGGCATACCGCGCGGAGTACGGAGGGCAGCAGCTGGCCGAGCACGAGGGGAAGCGCTACAAGGTTATCCGCGTGGGCGACGCCAAAAACCCCGACATGCTCACGCTGACGTTGTCGGATTTACCCCAGGGGGGAGGCGGCATGCATGGCTTCATTTAACGCGGTCGGCCTGGAGGATGCGGAGCGGGCGATCCTGGCCAACGCCGAAAAAGCCGCAGAAGCGGTCGACCATATGTTGCGCGCCGGTGCTAAAGTGCTGATCGCGGCCCATAAGCGAACCCTCAAGGCTATGCTGGGCACGCGCACCGGAACCCTCGCGGAGTCACCCGGCGAAAGCAAAATCGGGAAAACGGAATCGGGCCGTATGATATCCGTCTACCCACAGGGCAAGCAGCCCCACGGCACCCCGGGCAAAGGCAAGAGCGGGAACGTGCGCAACGCTCAGGTGGGTTTCACGCTGGAGTACGGGGCGCGAAAAACGCGCAACCTGCCGGAAGTGCGTTGGATGAAAACGGCCAACGACGCCTCCCGGGACGCTGTAAGCGAGGCCATGCGCGAAGAATGGGAGAGACATCAGGATGAATGATCAAACCGTCGACGCGCTTATTGTCGCGACACTGGGTACCCTTGGCGTCCCTACGCAAAATCTGGTTTATACGGGCACTGCGGACGATTACATCAACTACCGGCTGTTGGAGCAGAAAGACACAAACCCGGCAGACGACGAACCGACCGCGACGGAATACGTCTTCATGGCCAACATCATTTCGCGTCACCGGCATAAGGAGTTGACCAGGCAGGCCAGGAAGGCGCTGCGGGCGGCGGGGTTCTACGGGATCGAGACCACCGCGGAGCTTTACGAAAACGACACCGGGCGCTATCACAGTGTAATTCAATTCAATTTTTTAGAGGAGGACTAAGTCATGGCATCAGTCGGATTGCGGGATCTATTTGCGGCGGAAGCCACGGAGAAACCGGACGGCACCCTTACCTACGCCGCGCCTCGCCGTATCGCCAAAGCAATCAAGGCGGACATCAGCGTCAAACCCGCCGAGGCGACGCTTTTTGCGGACGACGGGATTGATGACTACGAGTCGGAGATCACGGGCGGCGAAATCAAGCTGAAGGTCAACGACCTCACCCCGGAGAACCAAGCCTTTGTCTTGGGGCAGCGGCGGGACGCAAACGGCGGGCTGATCGCG
>Ga0268262_10002428_pt1 | contig 21564 bp, 12 predicted proteins | sample TergutNc150P3_FD_190354 | JGI IMG/M metagenome (GOLD analysis project Ga0268262, IMG submission 190354) | Nasutitermes corniger P3 segment gut microbial community from laboratory colony in Florida, USA - Nc150 P3 (SPAdes) (version 2) | ecosystem: Host-associated > Arthropoda: Insects >... | reverse complement strand
TTTTAAGCTGATTTTCCTCGATAAATTTTCCAGGATATAGTCTTCCGCTTTTTTAAATACCGACACGTGCTGTATTCCCTGCAAGCCGTGTATCTGTTCCGCCAGATCGTCCACAATGCGGTACATTGCGTTGGCAAGTTCTTCCGCGTTTTTTGTTTCCTGGATTAGTTTTGAGTACAGGTTCCCGTTTTCCAGCATGGCATTTGAGGTGAAGCTAAAATTTACTCCTATGCGGGAAATAAGGACTGCCAGTTCAAGGGCCCTGTACTGGATATGTTTAAACTGGTTGGGGTTTGTAAAAAAAAGGATGGCCAGGATTTCGTTTAGTATCTGTTTTGCCGAATCGCTGTCTCCCTGGGCAAGCGCGTCGAGTAAATTTTGTTCCTTGTCCAGGGGGTACTCCAATTTGGTGCTGTCCTTGGGATGCTGGGTTTTTAGTTCCTCGATTTTTTCAGAAAGCATGGAGTAATGCAAAGTCCGGTGTTTGGCAGTTTTGTTTAAACTGTCGTTTCCGGTCGAAATGGATTGGGCGCATATAAACATGAGCTCTGTCAACGCTTTTATTTTCTGTGGCTCTTCCCTGGAAAGCCCGCCTCCCAACAGCGCTCCGGCAAAACGCCCGTTAAAAAATATTGGGCTGGTCCAGAAAACAAATCCCATCGGGCAGGCATAGGTATAGGCGGCGCCGAGCCGCTGCCCTTCCTTAATTGCGTTAATGTGCATTTCTCTGCACAAATTCGCGGGCTGGCCGGAAGGGTCCTGGTTCTTCATACAAAGCGAGCAGAAGCTTCCACCATTGAGAAATTCATCCTGATCTTCCCTGATAGGTTCGTAATAATGTTCGTAATTATGATCTACGATGCTGATCTTCGTTCCTGTCGCTTCAGCGTATTCCTTAACAATAGAGCGAGCGTTTAGCAGGACTGGATTTGTTTTGTCATTGTTTTGTTTTAAAGTTTTTTCCATTTTTTAAATCATTCCCCATTCTTCCGGCTTCCCTGTACCTTCCGGGATTTACTCCGGTAAAACTTTTGAATACTTTTGAAAACCAGCTTTGATCTTCAAATCCGCAGAGTTCAGCAATAAGGTTCATTGGTTTATTGGTTTCTGTAAGCAATGTGGCAGCCTTTTCCACCCTAAGGCGGTTAAGGTAACGCGAAAGTTTTTCCCCCATTTCTTCGTTAAAGATCGTACTGAAATACGGCGCAGATAACCCTGCGGCTTTTGATATTTCTTCGAGGTTAATTTTCCTGCTGTAGTTTTCCCATATGAATCTCTGCGCTTTGCGGAGGACAGAGGAGTGGCGCATACCCCGGAAAGAAAATATTTTATCCGCCATGTGGCTGGCTGCCCTGGTAAGGTTTTTTACCAGCTCTTCGGTCGTTTTGGATTCAAGAATCTGCGTTAAAATGCGGTTATTAATTTCCAAGGGAGCAGTGACTGCATCAGTGCTTTTGGCACTGATATTCGAGGCCCTTGAAAGCAGTACCAATAGTTCTATGGCTCTGAAACGGATAAGCTCAAAATCATGCGGGTATCTTGACTGGGTGCAGTACATAAGCTCGTTAATTGTTTTTGTTCCTGTTTCGCTGTCGCCCCTTTGAAACGCCGCCAGGAGCAGCCGTTCTTTTTCCAGGATCTCTTCTGTTCCGGCTTTTTCCTGCACGGAAGAAGTGGTTGTTGTTTTGGCTTTGCCCTGTTCTTTAATTCCCCTTGGAAGTTCCTTTAGCCAGGCCATGCGGCGGATAGTTTTGTCCAGGTCTTTTTCCTTTTCGGATATTTCCGCGGCGCAAAGCCCAAGCAGGCGGGCCATTGCCTGGATTTCCTGGTGTTTCTTTTCGGCTACCTCCTTAAGCATCGTGCCGAATTTATCTGCGGCGATCCTGTCATTGCAAAGGGAGTGGAATCTTTCCACTGCTTCATCATGGGCGCACATCAGCACCTGGCCGGCGCTAAAGGCCCCGGCGTAATGCCCCGTGCGGAAAAGTGGGCTGTTCCAGTAAGCGAAGCCTGCCGCGCAGGCGTAAATCTGGGTCTCGCCTGAGGTTCGGGATTTAATACAAGCCTCTTCATGCAATTTTTCGCAGGGGTATATACTTCCTTCCCAAATTCCTGTTCTGACAAGGCCGGGCGCGGGATTATGAAAATATTTCTTGCATAGCTCGCAAAACCGCATCTGTTTTTTATATTGAGCGGTTTTCAATACGTTTCCGGTTTTGTCCAGCACCATTGAAGAGATGTTCATCGCTTCGTCGTAAACGTCAAGCACGTTCAGGGCTTTGACAAGCAAAGGCTCCGTTTCGCTGCTGCCGGTAATATCCGATGAATTACTCTCAGGAGGTTGTGGAACTGCCTGGAGTTTTGTAGCCTGTACATATTTGCTGTTCATTTTTCCTCCTCGTTCAATGTAAAATTTATTAAAACGAAAAGGACAAAATACACCCAAAATGAAAATTTAAATGAAGCATTATTGGCTTTTTGAGATTAGCTGAGATTTTCTTTTTGTATAAAGGAAGCCGTGTAGCGGCGCGGCTTTGAAAACAGCCATGCAGCTACACGGTTTAGTAGCTGCTTTTTTAGCGGAAAATGAGCGAGAAAATAAATACGCCAATCATTGAACAGACGCCCTGAACAAGGGTACCCAATGTTTGCGCCTTATAACCCTGATCCGGAGTCATGCCGCCAAAGTTTGTTACAACCCAGAAGTAAGAATCATTGGCGTGGGAAACGGTCATTGAACCTGCGGCTATTGCCATGACGCAGAGCGCCGCCCTGGCCGGGGTATCCAGCCCCAATACGCCAAGCAGGGGATATACGATTCCCGATGTGGTTACCAGCGCCACTGTGGAAGAGCCCTGGGCGGTTTTCAGAATTGCCGATAGGATGAAGGGGAAGAAAATACCGACCGAAGCGATAGTAGCGGCATTTTCCCTGATGTACGGAACAATGCTCGTAGAGGATATTACCCTGCCAAGGACTCCGCCAGCTGCGGTAATAAACAGGATGGGGCCGACTACCTTCAAAGTCTCGTTGGTAATATCGTAAAATTTATTCAGTTTTCCGGAAACAGCGATCTGCCAAACAGCGAATAATACGCCTGCTGCCAGAGCGATGATTGGGGTACCAAGGAATTTACAAATATCGCCAAAGAAACCAGTCCATCCAGCCATGGTGGCAATGGAACCCAGAGCCATGAAGATAATAGGCATAATAATGGGCGCCAAAGAAATAAAGCCATTGGGTAAAGTCCCGAAACTCTTTACAAGTTCCTCATAGCTCTTTGACGCGCTGTCAATATCAATGTCTTCCTTTGATTTTACTTTTTTGCCTATGTATTTGCTAAAGAAATAAGCCCCTATCAATGCGGGAATGGAACACAGTGCGCCCATACCCATAACCAGAAGAAGGTGGTCGCCTAACCCAAGGTTTTGAGCTGCGGCTATTGGCCCGGGTGTAGGAGGAATAAACACGTGTGAGGTGTATAAGCCCAAAGAAAGGGCTATGCTCATGGATACGCTGCTTACCCTTGTTTTCTTGACCAAAGCTTTTCGAATCGGATCCAGGATTACAAAGCCCGAATCGCAGAATACCGGGATTGAAACCACCCAACCCATTAGCTGGACAGCCAGTATGGGATTTTTGGGGCCAACGACCTTAATCACCATATCCGCCAATTTAAATGCGGCGCCGGTTGCCTCAATTACCATTCCTATCAACGCGCCCAGAATGATAACAATACCGATGCTGGTGAAGGTACTGGAGAACCCTAGCCCGATGATGGTTGCGATACCATCGGTAGTTTTTCCGTCAACTGTTCTGTTGATCAGAGGAATTCCCGCCGCCAACCCGAACAGCAATGAAACTGCCAGGATGGCCAGAAAAGGATGAATTTTTAACTTTGAAATTGCCAGGATCATTACGACAATCGCAATGAAAAGCAACACGAAAAGTCCGAATCCGCTCATAAAAACCTCCATAAAATAAAGTTAGCTCTTCATTCATTTTCCATCCGGTTTGCGGATTTGTCAAATAAAACTACTAGATGTCCATGGTAAAAATTATTTAAAATCGCTATAGGAAGGATGTACAATAAGGACTGGGGGAACAGATGGAAAACGATTCGGTAAAACTCGACGGGATGAGCGCGGCGGCGGCAAAAGATTATATCCTTAGCTTAATAACAACTGTAAAACTGACGGAGAAAGAAATTCACTCCCTGGATGAAGACGCTGCAAAATGGAAAAACCGTGTAGAGCTTGCCCGATCTAATGGAAAAAACGATCTTGCTCTTGAAGCCGAAAACGAAGTTGGAAGAATCGAAGAAAAAATTGCCAATCTGCGTGATGAAGAAGAATCTCTGAAAAATCAGATTGAAGAAGCCCGGCTGCAACTGCCCGGCCTTGCCGCGAGGGAACGCAGTATAGACGCTGATCTTCTGGAGCAGGAATTGCTGATTGCCCTGGGGCAAACGGAAGAAGAAGCGGAAACTGAGAGGGCTTTTAAAAAACTGGAGAAAGATTCTGATGCTGATTCCGCCCTGCAGGCATTGAAAGAGAAAATGAAGGGAAGTCCCGCTAATTGAGCGAAGAAAGCACGCCTGTTACTGAGAATAGCGGCAGGGCGCTAATCCGCCACGGCTCTGTCCTGTCCCTGCTGACCCTGGGATCGCGCATTTTGGGGCTTGCCAGGGAGATGACAAAAGCCGCTCTCCTTGGGACCAGCGCTTTGTCAGACGCTTTTTCGGTGGCTTTCATGATCCCGAACCTTTTCCGCCGCCTTTTTGCGGAGGGGTCAGTAGCGGTAGCGTTTGTCCCCACCTTCAAGGAATACCTTTTAAAAAGTGAAAACGGGCAGGGGTCGGAGGGCAGCATAAAGGAATTCCTTTCCTGCTTTCTTACCTTCCTTAGTTTTTTTGTTACCCTCACGGTGATGGCCGGGATCGTCTTTTGCCCCCTCGCGATCCGGTTTTTCGGCATGGAAGATTTTTCAGAAACCGTCTTCCTCACCCGCCTGATGTTCCCGTTTCTAGCCTTTGTTTCCATTGCGGCTTTTTTTCAGGGGATACTCAACAGCCTTAAAATTTTCGCCCCTTCCGGGTTTGCCCCTATACTCCTCAACGCGATAACTATTTTCTGCGCTTACGCTTTAAGCCCTTACACGCGGAACCCTGCCAGGGCGATGGCGGCGGGAATCCTTATCGGGGGCTTTATGGAAGCCGCGATACAGCTTCCCTTTGTTTTGTCGCATAAAAGCAGGATACGTTTTTTCTTTACCGGATTAAAAAGGGCGATAAACAATCCTGGCACAAGAAAGGTTTTACGCCTTGTGGGGCCAACCGTAATAGGCATGGCGGCTTACCAGCTAAACGACATGGTATCTACCGCTCTTGCGGGTAATGCCGGGGAGGGCATAGTCTCGAGCCTTCAGTATTCGCTCAGGCTCCAGGAACTTATTTTGGGGGTTTTCGCGGTTTCCATAGGGACGGTGCTTCTGCCTGACTTTGCGGAGTACGCGAAATCCGGGCGCTGGGATATTTTTAACAGGCGGCTTTCATCGGGTATGAATATCATTGCCTTTATTACGATACCCATTACCTTTTTTTCGCTGTCCCAGGGACGAAACCTGATTGCCCTTCTTTTCCAGACCAGGAGCTTTAACGAGGAATCGGCGCGGCTGACCCTTGCGGCTTTTCACTTTCATATGCCGGGGCTTTACTTTATTGCCCTTAACCGCGTCCTGGCTCCGGCTTTTTACGCCCAGAGCGACGCGAAGTCTCCTACCATTGCGGGGATTTTTTCTTTTGTCGTTAATATGGCGTTAGCTGCCGTTCTGGCGTTTCCGTTTAAAGGCTCAGGCATTGCCTTTGCCCTGTCATTTGCCAGCGCGGTCAATACAGCGGCGCTTTTGTTTTTTTTAAGAAGGAATCGGGATATAACGCTTGGCCATACCCTAAAATCCGCCCTTGGCTATGCCGCCAAACTAATTTTATTTTCCGCCCTTGCCCTTATTCCCGTCATTTTTCTATCACCGCGACTCTCGGAACTCTTTTCGGGAAGGGGGCGCATTATATCCTATGGCGCACCGCTTTTTATAAACGCGCTTGCCTACGCGGGGACAGGCTTGGTTCTTTTAGCCGTTACAAGAGATAAGCAGTTTTTAGGTATGATAAAGATGATAAAAAAAAATAGGGAATAGGGATTTTTATTCCCCATTCCCTACTCCCTACTTCTTGATATTATAGAACGCTTTTTTACCTGCGTACTCAGCCGCGCCTTTAAGTTCCTCCTCTATGCGCATAAGCTGGTTGTACTTACAGATACGGTCGGTGCGGCTCATGGAGCCGGTTTTTATCTGGCCGGTTTCAAGCGCCACTACGAGGTCGGCGATGAAGGTGTCTTCGGTTTCGCCTGAGCGGTGGGAAACGATGGCGGTGTAGCCTGCCCGTTTGGCCATTTCCACGGCTTCGTAAGTTTCGGTGACAGTGCCGATCTGGTTTACTTTTATTAGAATGGAATTGCAGGCGCCCATTCCTATTCCCTTCTCAAGCCGCTTGGTGTTGGTAACGAAGAAGTCGTCGCCAACAATCTGAATCTTGCTGCCGAGGGATTTGGTGAGCTTAACATAACCTTCCCAGTCGTCCTGATCCAGAGGGTCCTCAATGGAAATTATTGGATACTTGTTCACCCAAGCCGTGTATTTTTCGATCATTTCATCGGCGGTGAACAGTTTATTGGGGTTGGATTTCCAGAATTTGTAGCCTTTCTTATCGCCTTCTCCAAAGAGTTCAGAAGAAGCGCAGTCCATGGCAATTGCCATCTGTTCGCCGGGCTTATAGCCGGCTTTCTCAATCGCTTTCATGATGTATTCCAGCGCGTCATCATTGCTAATATCGGGCGCAAAGCCGCCCTCATCGCCGACCGCAGTATTTTTTCCCGCATCGTGGAGGATTTTCTGTAGGTTATGGAACACCTCGGCAGTCCAGCGAACCGCTTCCCTCATGGATTCCGCGCCCACGGGCATTACCATAAATTCCTGAAAGTCAATCAGGTTATCGGAGTGCTTGCCGCCGTTGATAATGTTCGCCATGGGAACCGGAAGCAGGTTGGAATGGAAGGTCCCAAGGTACTTATACAGGGGTATATACAGGGAATCTGCGGCAGCCCGGGCAGTGGCCATGGAAACGCCCAGAATGGCGTTAGCCCCCAGTTTCGCCTTGTTTTCGGTTCCGTCCAGTTCAATCATGGTTCTGTCCAGGTAAACCTGCTTCAGAGCGTCCATTCCCTGAATTTTTGGGGCAATTATGTCGTTGACATTCTTGACGGCTTTCTGGACGCCCTTGCCCATGTAACGGCTTTTGTCGCCGTCGCGAAGTTCCACCGCCTCATAATCGCCTGTGGACGCTCCGGACGGGACAGCCGCCCTTCCAATTGTGCCGTCCTCCAGCAAAACTTCAACTTCCACTGTGGGGTTTCCGCGTGAATCCAGAATTTCCCTTGCTATTACCTTGTCAATAGAAATCATATAAGCCTCCGTTTTTGATTTTTTTTCGCTTCTAATATTCGGTCTTTTTAATGGGCAAGTCAAGTGAGTAATTTTCAATTGATCTTTATAGTAGCTCGTTTATTTTCTCTATGGCCTTTTCATATTCAAACATGATAATGAGTTCCTCTACCTCGGCGATTTTTGCTCTGGTTACGCTGTCAAGAGACAGGCCCGCAAAGGTTATAAGCATTCTGTTAACCGCTTCAATGTCCATTTCCTCCAGGGCTGTTTTTAAAATTTGCAGCCTTATATCCGGAATTTCTTCGAAACTCCTGCCTTCTTTGATTTCGAATTTTTCTATTTCAGATTTTATATTGTTTATAAGGGTAGATACATTTTCTTTAAGGTCATTCGTTTTGCTGCTAATTTCCGGGAAAGGCCTTTTGGCCGCCGATTCCTCAAGCCACAATGCTTTATCGCTGGTTTCAATAGCGCCAATACTCCTGGCCGCTCCTTTAAGGGCATGGACCAGGGTCGTGTATAAATCAATATTTCCATTATACAGGGCTTCTGAAATTTTTGTCAGGCGTTCTTCGGCGTCCTTGCAAAAATCCAGCAGTATATCCAGAAAAATATGAATGTCGCCGCCGCAGTTCCTTAGGCCCGATACGGTATCTATTCCGGGGATTTTAATAGTTAAGCCCTTTTCCTGTTTTACTTCTCCATTGCTGTCAGGCTGTTCCAATTTGCATTGTTTTTCCGCGTGAAGCCATTTTCTTAAGATTTCATCGAGCTTTTGTATATCGATGGGTTTTGCCAGGAAATCGTCTATTCCCTTTTCCAAAAATAATTCCCTCGCGCCTGAAACGGCGTTTGCGGTAAGGGCGATTATTGGAAGTTTTTGGTAGTAACTGTCAGCGGGATCGATGCTCCTGATTATTGACGTAGCCTCAATGCCGTCCATTCCGGGCATCATGTGGTCCATAAATACAATATCGAAACGGTTGTTTGATACCAGCTTTATTGCCTCCGGGCCGTTCAAACAGGTTTGTATGTTCATGTTATAAGGAGCCATAAGCTCTTTTGCCACCCTGAGATTTGTGGAAATGTCGTCCACAATAAGGATATTTGCGGAGGGGGCGGTGAATTGTATGGTGAGTTTTTTGTCATGATACAATCGTTCGCCTGTATCATTGTTTAGGACATTTGCGAGCGTGATGGAATAAACCGGCAAAAGGACGCTGCTCACTTCGCGGAAAATGGAAATTTCACCCGGTTCGATCATTATCGACAGCTCAAGAGGTTTTTCCCTGGTTGTGAGTATATCAATACAGTCCAAAGCGTATTTTGAAGATATAAAAGCGTAATTGTAATCGCCATTTGCCAGATCTTTGCCAAATTCCTGATAGTCTGATGAAAGCTTATAGCTAACTTTCAGATCCTTAAATGAATCGCTGATTGACCTGATATAAGACAGCCGCCAGTCATAAAAAAGCACCTTCTTGCTTTCAGGATTGGAAACATGGGCAATAGGCTCTCTTCTGCCAAATTTCTGGATTACAGCTGCGGTAAAAACTGAACCTTTGCCGTATTCGCTTGTTACTGTTGTATCCCCTCCCATTGCCCTGCAGAGCGCCCTGGTAATTACCAATCCAAGGCCGGTTCCTTCAATACCTGTGTTTGCCGCAGAATCCACCCTGGAAAATTCGTTAAATAGTTTTTCCCTGTCTTCCGGCCTTATTCCGATACCTGTATCGCTGACCGACAGGATCAGCTTAATGGAATCTTCACCGTTATATGCCATTCCGACATTCAGCCAAACAAAGCCATTATGGGTATACTTTACAGCGTTTGAAAGCAGGTTTGTCAGAATCTGGCGAAGCCTCATATCGTCTCCGTAAAGCCGCGCAGGTATTGAACTTTCAACATTAACAAGGAAATCCAGGGATTTTTCCGCAACCCTGGAGCGCATTATGTTTACCATGTCGCTGATAACGGAAGCCAATTCATAATCCCGGTTTTGGATCTGCAGCCGGCCGGATTCTATTTTCGAAAAATCCAGAATGTCGTTTATTATTGCCAGAAGGTTACTTCCTGACTGATTTATTATCTCGATATATTCCTGCATATCGGCGGAAACCGCCTTTCGCTGAATCAGCTCGGCCATGCCAAGGATGGAATTCATGGGAGTACGGATCTCATGGCTCATACGTGCGAGAAATGCAGATTTGCCTATATTTTGCTCGTCTGAACGGGCTTTTGAAAAGCTCAGCCGGATTAGAATAAAAATCAGGACGCACATAAAGAGGATGCCCAAAACGGAAAGCGTAAACGCCATTGAATACACATCGCTGTAATACACATTGATCGGAGTCGCGAGCGTAATATACCAGCCGTTATAAATTTGCCTGGCGATGGCCATTACATGAATGCCTTCAGGGTTAATCAGGCGTAAAGAAAAGGTTCCGCCTGGATTATCCAAAAGCTTGCGGATTAGGGAAGGGTAACCTGCATAGTCCCCCAAGTATATGTTTATGTGGCTTTTTACAGGATGTGCCATTACGATAAAATTCTCATCGCACAGGAAACCATAGCCGTCATTGGTAAAATGAATCGACTCTACGTAATTTGAAATGGCTGAAAAATCAATGCCTAAAACCAGGGTTCCGTATTGCGCGCCGTTTTCATCGTTCAATGTTTTAGAAAGCGAAATGACAGGCCTTCCGGTATCCCGGTCGTTATAAGGGCCTGAAATTCCGATGCCGCCTTTTGCCGCCTCCGCCGCTTTATACCAGGGGCTGTCAAATTGATCTCCAGGAGGAGGCAGGGGATAAATCCCTGTCATAAAGGTTCCATTAATGATGCCGTAGATGTTAATTGTATTTTGTGCCCAGGTGCTTTCAGAACTCAGGTTTACGGTTAATGCCGCTATACGGGAATTTATCTTTTCAAAGGTTTCGCCCGAATCAAGCCAATTCTCAATCAGCCTTTCCGCCTGAAGCAGATTCGCCTCGGCTTCCCGCAAGCAGGAGTGGATGTAGATTTCGCCGGTGTTTAGCGTCTCCTGCCCGTTGGCGAAAAGCCGGTTTTCAACAATACGGCTGACAAAGAAATAGCTGACTAGCACCATTAGGACAAAGGAAAGGACCACAAAAACAATCTGCAGAAGCTCTTTGCGTATGATGGAAGTCAGTTTAATATCGTTCATCTGGATTTATAGATCTCGGGGTTTGTTATTCCGGGAAATGCTGGACTGCGGCGCTGAATATCTCTACTAAAGCCGGATCAAAGTGAACGCCGCTTCCTTCTTTGATTATCTGCAGGGACTGTTCCTGGGAAAAAGGTTTTTTATAGGGGCGTTCGGAAACCAGCGCGTCATAAACATCCACAATGGCCATTAATCTGCCCTGGAGAGGTATATCAAGCCCCGCTATGCCCCTTGGGTAGCCTGAGCCGTCCCATTTTTCATGGTGGGTTCCTGCCATAATTTTTGCGTGTGTCAAAAAGACGCTTTCCATCGCGCTTTCCTGTATTTTTTCAATTACCTTCTCGCCAAAAAAGGTATGTTTTTTCATTTCGTTAAATTCATCCACCGTTAGTTTGGCAGGCTTCAGTAATATGTCGTCTTTGATGGCTATTTTCCCTACGTCATGGAGCTGGGCGGATTGGGGGAAAAATTTAAAATCCCAGTTTCTTACCTCATCGGAGTATACGTTTTGCCTGATCATTTCTTCGGTCAGAAGCCTTAATAGAAATTCGCTGCGCTCGACATGGTTGCCGGTTACATCATCGCGGTATTCCACCAGGTTGCTCATTGTTTTTAGTATAGCGCTCTGCAAACTCTGTATTTCTTCCGTTTTTTCATCAACCAGTTTCTGTAGATTCTGGTTAATGTGCTCCAGCTCCTTTTTCTGGGATTCCACAAGGACATGTACGTCTACCCGTTTTAAGAGCAACTGGGGAGAAAAAGGCTTGGAAACATAGTCTACCGCCCCATGGATAAAGCCTTCAAGTTCGCTGTTTGTATCTGATTTGGATGTGAGGAATATTACAGGTATATCCGCTGTTCTGGGATTGCTTTTTAAGACCTTGATGGCGTCGTATCCGCTCATCTCAGGCATCATTACATCCAATAAAATAATGTCTGCAAGGGTTTTTTCAAGCAGTTCAAAGAGTTTTTCCGCGCTTGGCACGGTAAAAACATCGTATTTGCCCATAAGAGTATTTCTGGCTAATTTCAGGTTAATGGGATTGTCATCAACAAGGATGACCTTCTTTCTAATATCTGGCATGCCACTCACCTTTGAGTTTTTAAGAGCTTTCGCCTCGTCCAGAAAACAAATCTCTCCAAAAAACCTTAAAATTATAATAACAACCATATTTAAAACTGTAAATGGGTCGTTATTTTATGTAATACAATTATACCCTAAATATAATCAAAATACATGAGAAAATGGCAGATTTTTATTATGTTTGTCATTTTTGTATAGGATAAGGATTTTCGCCTGAAATGTCTGGTTTTTTTTTTAATTTAGTTCTAAAATAGGCGAAAAATGCCATGATCGATTTTGTTCATCTCCACGTTCATTCGGATTATTCCCTTCTGGACGCCGCAGTCTCTGTAACGGCTTTGGCGGACAAGGCCGAAAAGCTTGGAATGAGGCACCTGGCCCTGACCGATCACGGCAATATGTTCGGGGCGATGGAATTCATTGGCGCCTGCGCGGAGACAACAAACGAGAAGGGACAGCATGTAAAGCGCAAAAATCCGATTAAGCCGATAATAGGCTGCGAAGCGTACGTCTCGCCGTTTTCGCGCTTGCAGAAAACCGGAACGGAAAGCGAAAACAAATATTACCATCTTGTCCTTTTGGCAAAGAACAGGGAGGGCTACCAAAATCTGGTTAAGCTCTGCTCTTTTGCCTATACCGAAGGCTTTTACTATAGGCCGAGGATCGACGACGAGCTCCTTGAAAAATACCACGGAGGGCTGATAGCGCTTTCGGCCTGCGTTTCCGGCGAGATACCGCGCCTTATCCAGGCCGGGAAAATTGACGAGGCTGAGAAGAAGGCCCGCTATTACAGGGATCTTTTCGGGGAGGACGAAGAGGGGGAAGCGAACTTCTACCTTGAGATTCAGGATCATGGCATTCCGGCTGAGAAACTGAAGGGGAACCTCTCCCAAAGGGATATAAACAAAGCCGTAATTGGAATTGCCGGGCGTACGGGCATCCCCCTTGTCGCGACTAATGACGTTCACTACCGGGACAGGGAAGATAATGTCGCGCATGACATACTCCTCTGCATAGGAACAGGCAAAGTAAGAACCGAAGAAAAGCGGAAGAAGTATTACGGAGACCAGTTTTACCTGAAAAGCGGCGAAGAGATGGCGGCGCTTTTCCCTGACTACGGCGAAGCGATAGCCAACACTGTGCGCATTGCCGCCCGCTGCAAAACCGATGTACCGAATATTAGCGTTAAGGAATTGCCCAAATACTTGCCCGATTTTGAAATTCCCGGTGGCTTTGACAACGCGGACGCCTATATGAGGCACCTGGTAAGCGAGGGCCTTGCCATGCGCTACGCAAACGAAAAAGCGGCGGGCGGCGCAAAATGGCAGGCAATAGCCAATAGAGCGGAGTACGAGCTGGGCACCATTATTCAGATGGGCTTTACCGGCTATTTTCTTATTGTTACGGATTTTATCAACTGGGCAAGGAACAACGATATTTCCGTAGGGCCGGGCCGCGGCTCGGGCGCGGGATCAATCGTCGCCTACGCATTGCACATAACGGACATAGATCCCCTGAAGTACGGCCTTTTGTTTGAGCGTTTCCTGAATCCCGATCGCATCTCAATGCCGGACTTTGACGTTGACTTTGCCAACGAGGGCCGGGCCGACGTAATAAAGTACGTCACCGAAAAATATGGCCAGGACAAGGTAGGGCAGATCATCACCTTCGGGAAACTGGGGGCAAAAGCGGTGATCAAAGACGTGGTGCGTGCTTTGGGAAAATCTATCCCCGAATCGGAAATGATTACAAAGCTCATCCCCAGAGATCCAAAGATCACTTTGCAGAAGGCAATTGACGGGGAACCGAAGCTGAAAGAGCTGTCGCAGGATGCGCGGTACACAGAGCTTTTTGCCCTGGCCGGAAAACTCGAAGGCCTTAACCGGCACTCAAGCATCCACGCTTCCGGCGTGGTGATTGGCAGGACTACACTGTATAACCTTGCGCCCCTTTTCAAAGACCCGAAAACGGGAGCTGTTTCCACCCAGTACGCCATGGGCCATCTGGAAAAATGCGGCCTTGTAAAGATGGACATCCTGGGGCTTAAAACCCTGGATGTGATTAAGCACACCGAGGAATTAATCCGCAACAGGGGAGGAGAACTTGCCAATTTCAGCGTTGAGGCCGTAAACGAAAACGACGGGGTTACATTCAGGATGCTGGGCGAGGGTTTGAGTTTTGAGGTCTTCCAGTTTGAATCCGACGGAATGCAGGATACCCTGAAAAGGGCAAAGCCGGACAAAGTTGAAGACCTTATCGCCCTTAACGCCCTATATCGGCCTGGCCCTATGGCGAATATTCCAAGGTTTATCAATTCAAAATATGGCCGTCAGGCGATCACTTACCCTGATCCCAGCCTGGAAGAGGCTTTAAAGGAGACCTACGGCGTTATTGTCTATCAGGAACAGGTCATGCAGGTTGCGCGGATCATTGCCGGGTACAGTATGGGACAAGCCGACCTCTTAAGAAGGGCGATGGGGAAAAAGAAAAAAGAAATTATCGACAAGGAAAAAATACCTTTTCTTGAGGGCGCTATGAGGCGGGGTTTTTCGGCACAAAGGGCCGGAGAGATTTACGACATGCTTGTCCCGTTTTGCGACTACGGCTTTAACAAGAGCCACGCAGCCGGTTACGCCGTTCTGGCCTACCGGACTGCCTACCTGAAGGCAAATTTCCCTGCGGAGTTCATGGCAGCCAATCTTACCAACGAGATTCACAGCACGGACAAGGACAAGCTTTCGAAGTGCATTTCCGAAGCGCGAAAGATGGGCATTGCCGTCGATCCGCCGGATATTAACCGTTCGTTTAAACTTTTCACGATAACGGACGGGCGCATTGTTTACGGCTTTTTGGGAATCAAGGGCCTGGGAGACGGGCCCGCCGACGAAATTGTAAATTGCCGCAGGGACGGGCCATATAAAGACTTTATGGATTTCCTCAATCGCGTAGACATCAAGGCGGTCGGTAAAAGCGTTATTGAAAAGCTTATCCAGACCGGCTCTTTTGACAATTTGGGAAGGCGAAGGGAAACCCTTTTGGGTAACCTGGAACAGGCTGTTGAGTACGTTCAGAAAATTAAAGACGGGAAAAAATTCGGCCAGGGCAGCCTTTTCGGCGATACCGGGGAAAAGGAGTACCCGGATTTTAAGTTTGAGGAATTTCCGGAAGTTTCCAGGGCAGACAAGCTTAAAACGGAAAAAGAGCTAATCGGTTTTTACTTTTCCGCCCATCCCATGGACGAGTATCAGGCTGTCTGGAAGGATCTTGTGAAAGCCGATTTGGGCCATCCTGAAGCTCTGGTTTTGGGTAACCATATCCTTGTAGGGCTTGTAAAGAACGTCAAGGCAATAACCAATCGCAAGGGAGAGCGAATGGCTTTCGCCACGCTGGAAGATTACAACGGCGAAATTGAGCTGACTTTTTTTCCCAGGGCCTGGACTCAATGCGGGGAAAAGATAGAGAACGATAAAGTGGCTATACTAAAGGGGAAAATCGATTACCAGCAGAATAGGTATAAATACAGTTTTAACGTCGATGAATTTCTGGAACTGAATGAGGCAGGAATTGTCTCTGAAAATGTTCAAAAAAAAACTAACAATGATAAAGGGGGAAAAAAAGAGGACGTGTGGCAATTGGACAGGTTCGCGAATTTGCGGAAGTACGCAAAAGATATGGAGCTGAATCTGCTGGATTTTAGCAAAGTGGAAGCCGGAACCTATATTGCCATTGGAACCCTCAAATCAATAAGAACTCATATTGACAGAAATGATAATGAAATGGCTTTCGGTACCTTACAGGATGATCTGGGGGAGGGTACTATCGACCTGTTGTTTTTCGCGAGGGCATGGGAAAACTGCAAGGCAAAGGCAATAGTCGATGAGGTGCTGGCGGTCAAGGGGACGATCGTAGCGCAGCAAGGTCGAAATAACAGTCAAAACTCCCTGATTGTGACCAGCATACAGGATGTCAATAGGCTGATCCATAAAGCGGATAAAATGGGGGCGGAAAAAGAAGCGTCGGATTTGAAATCCGCGTATAAAAAATCCGTGCAGGTTTCAGAAGCTAAAGCTTCTGTAAAGGAAATGCACATTCGCCTGGCCGCCGGCGCGGCGGAAAATGAGGGCCTGCTCAATTCCCTGAAAAACTGCATAGAGGAAAATCCGGGTTCCTGCCCGGTATTTATCCATGTTCCCGTTTCCATATTTGGAAAAGAAAGTTTATCGGTTAAAAATTCCGGAGAGACAATAATTCGCACGGCAAGTTTTATGAACGCTGAAGCGCCTGTTTCGCTTGGCGCGCTGGAGCAATGCTCCGCTGTCGCGGATGTATGGCGTGCGGGATAGGCTAATGGAGGATTGATGGCACAGCTGTTGAATTTATTAAGCTTAATTCTGAATATCTATATGCTGATAATCTTTTTCAGAATTATCCTTACATGGTTTCCGGGGTTTGGAAACAGCGGCATTGTAAATGTACTCTCCGCGATAACCGATCCCTACCTGAACTGGTTCCGCCGCTTCACGTTTCTCCACCTGGGTTTTTTGGATCTTTCACCAATTCTGGCTTTGGGCACTCTCGCGCTGGTTATCCGTATTCTGGCCATGCTCGCAAGTTACGGAAGGATTTCCGTTGGCATTGTACTGGCCCTGGTGCTCCAGGCTGTATGGAGCGCTATTTCTTTTATCCTCGGATTCCTGATACTTGTTCTCATCCTGCGCCTTATAGCCTTTTTTTTCAGGCAAAGCAGCTATAATCCGTTTTGGAATGTAATCGATACAATTTCCCAGCCGGTTCTTTACAGAATAAACCGCATCTTTTTTCGCAACAGGATTGTAAAGCACCTAACGTCTCTCCTGGTTTCCATTATAGGCCTGGCGATCATTTATGTAGCCTTGAGATTTCTATTCGCGTTTAATTCTATTACGCTGATAAGTCTGCCGGTCTGATATGTTTCTTAGGGAACTCTCATCTCCGGTAACCGTGTTAAAGGGTGCGGGCGCCTTGGCTGCTTCCAACCTGGCCCGTCTGGGCATTACAAATCTGAGCGCCCTGCTGTGCCATTACCCGCGGGATTGGGAAGACCGCAGCCGTACTGTCCCGCTTAAAGACTGGGAAACTTCGCAAGTTTGCACGGAAGTTCAAATTGTCGCTAAAGACTGGTTTGGCTATGGCCGGATGAAAACCCTGAAAATCTACGTTGAGGACGAAAGTGCCAGGGCTTGCCTGGTATGCTTTAACCGGCCTTTTTTGGAAAGGCAGTTCCCGGTAGGCATGAGGGCAAGGCTTTTCGGGCAATTTAGTTATAGATACGGGGAGATTCAGTCATCTTCTTTTGAGCTTGAATCTATAGAAAGCTTTCAGGGTTCCATACTGCCGGTGTATCCCCTTACCGCAGGGCTTACCCAGGGTTTACTGCGGAAGCTTATCCGGCAGGCTATAAGCCTTTATACGCCAAAACTGGAAGACGAGCTTCCTCCAAGCGTAATAAACCGGGACGGACTGCTCGGCAAATCCGATGCTGTCAGGGCTATACATTTTCCCGCTTCGCAGGAAGAGCTGGACGGTGCCAGGAAGGCCCTAATTTACGAAGAGCTTTTTTACCTGGAAGTTATGGTTGCCCAGAGGAGCTTGCAGAGGAAAACCAATAGCCATGGTCTCCGGGCAGCGCCGCAAAGCGAGGATTTATCTTCCCTCCAGAAGCGTCTTCTTGAAAGGCTGCCCTTTGCCCTTACGCCGGGTCAGAGATCTGCTATCCTCGAAATCAACCGCGACATGGACAGCCCGTTTCCGATGGCAAGGCTTTTACAGGGGGATGTGGGATCCGGCAAAACCCTGGTGAGTTTCCTTGCCGCCCTCAAGGCTGTGGAAGCGGGGGGGCAGGCTGCGCTTATGGCTCCCACCGAGCTTCTTGCCCGTCAGCACGCCGAAAACGCCGCCAGGCTTCTGGAACCGCTCGGCATCAGGATTGCCTTCCTTACCGGAAATTTAAAAAATTCGGGAAGGGCAAACCTGCTTAAGGCGCTTTCATCCGGCGAAATTGACATGATTGCCGGAACCCACGCGCTTTTCTCCCGCGATGTGGAGTACAAAAATTTGCGCCTTGTTACTGTGGACGAACAGCACCGCTTCGGGGTGCTGCAGCGCCAGGCAATTATGGCAAAAGGGCGCCTGCCGTCTCTTCTGATGATGAGTGCGACTCCCATTCCCCGAAGCCTGGCGCTTACGGTCTTCGGTGACCTAGACGTGTCGGTGATAGCCGACCTGCCGCCGGGGCGGAAGGCCATTAAGACCCACCTTGCGAAGGAATCCAACGAAGGGAAGGTTTACGATTTTGTGCGCCGGGAGTTGGCGGCAGGACATCAGGCTTATTTTGTTTATCCATTAATCGAAGGCGGGGACGTGAATGAATTAAAAGACGCGGTGTCCATGGCTGACACTCTTGCAAAGGAAGTGTTCCCCGATTTCCCCCTGGCGCTTTTACATTCCAGGGTGGACGATGAAGAAAAACGGAAAACAATGGAAGCTTTCCGCCGGGGAGAAATAAAAATCCTTGCCGCTACGAGCGTTGTGGAGGTAGGCGTAGATGTGCTAAACGCGACCTGCATGGTAATCGAACATGCCGAACGCTTCGGCCTTTCCGCCCTGCACCAGCTCCGGGGCAGGGTAGGCCGGGGAGAAGATCAGTCCTACTGTTTTTTGGTTTACTCCGACAACTTAAACGAAGACGGGAAAAAACGGCTCAAGGTAATGCTGGAAAATTCTTCCGGCTTTGTCATTGCCGAAGAGGATCTAAAGCTCCGCGGGCCCGGCCAGATAGCCGGCGTTGAGCAGTCAGGCTACCTGAGGCTAAGCATTGCCGATCCTGTAAGGGATGCGGAAGCCCTTGCCCGCGCCCGCTCCGATGCCTTTGAAATTCTGGAATTGGATCCCACGCTTGAAAAACCCCAGAACAGGCGAATCGCCGAAATTCTGGAACGCTGCCCACCTTTCAGTGATGTAGGGCTGTAAAATAAGGGCATACTCGTAAAAGATCTCTCACAAAGGCACAAAGAACGCAAAGGGCACAAAGAAAAACAAAAATTTGATCTTTACTTTGTGTTCTTCGTGATCTTCGTGCCTTTGTGTGAAATCATCTTGAAAAAATAACCATGTTGTGATAATTTCACTTTCAGAGTTTTTGTAGGGCGCTTAGCTCAGCTGGTTAGAGCACCACGTTTACACCGTGGGGGTCATATGTTCGAATCATATAGCGCCCAAAACAGGTATATCTTTCAAAAATGAATCACTTATTTTCCTTTTTCCGGCTGTGAATCCCAATTTGCGGTCTTTTCTGGCTTCTCCGTGGAAGTCGCTGCCTGCGGTTATATAAAGGCCGAGTTTTCTTCCCAGCTCTTCCAGGCGCTTGCAGGATGACACCTTGGCTGACGGATGCCAGGCTTCAATCCCGTCAAGGCCCTTTTCTTTAAGGCTCTTTATCAAGTCAGGGAGCTTTCCCCATGCTACATACAGGGACATGGGATGGGCAAGGACAGCAATCCCGCCGGATCCGTGAATAATATTCAGGGCCAGTTCAAATTCCAGGCCCGTTTTTGGTATATAGAAAGGCTTTCCCTTGCCCAGATAAAGATCAAAAGCCTGGCGGCGGTTTTTTACTATTTTCCTTTCAACCAGAAAAGCCGCAAAATGGGGCCTTCCAATAGAATGCCCCCTCGAGGCGGCGTTCAGGGTTCGTATTTCATCATATGAAACCTCAATGCCCGCTTCGTTCATCCTGTCGACAATTTCCAGGTTCCGTTCCAGCCGCCGCCTGGCAAGCTCTTCCAAAGCGGCGGTAAATTCATCTTTTAACTTGCCCAAGCCAAGGGCCAAAAGGTGGAATTCGCCTTCCCTGTTCCATGCAATTTCAAGCTCAATTCCGGGTATAAAGCGTATTCCGCTCTCTTTGGCGGCTTTGGCGGCCTCATTAATGCCCCCTGTGGTGTCGTGATCTGTCAGGGCAATGGCGGAAAGGCCGTATTTTACAGCCTCGGCAATCAGGGCGGAAGGGGAGAAACTGCCGTCAGAAGCGGTCGAGTGGGTATGTAGATCGATCATCTAATTGACAAATTACACAAAACCAGCCAAATTTAACAGGCTTGGAACAGAGCAGCCGGAAAAATTCATAAAAATCACGGTATTTGCCGAAAATAGATAAAGAGTTCTATTATTTCATTGACTGGATGTGTTCTTCGGTCTAGAATTCTGTAAAAGCCATAGGATGGTCTGAAAGTGTCTGGGTTTGTATTGGAAAAGGGCATAGTTGTTACAGCTGGCAAAAAGCCCAGAGCAGGCAATCTTGTGGTTTTTGAAGATAAAATTGTTTCGTCAAAAAGCGGAGGCGGGATAATTCTTAACCTTAAGGAAAAGTCTTATATATACCCTTCCCTAATCAATACTCACGATCACCTGCAGGGCAACTACAGGCCGGCAATCGGGCCTAAGGAAGGCACATTTTACCTTACCTGGCAGCCCTGGGATAACGATTTAAAATCTTCTTCCACATTTGCGGAGCGCTCCAAACTGACAAGAGAGGAGCTTTATTTATTAAGCAGCTATAAGTGCATTTTTTCCGGGGTTACTACCGTAAACGATCATTTTCCCCAGGCTATTAACGGGAAAATACTTCCGACACTTCCGATTAGGGCTATTTCGGAATACGCCCTTGCCCATGAAGCCACCTCATACGACCTGAAATGGGGAGACGGAGTAATAGCGGAACATAAAAAGGCTGTAAAAAACAAATGGCCCTTTATCACGCATCTCTGCGAGGGCTTTGACGAGGAATCCATGCACAGCGTGGAAACCCTGGAAAAACTTGGGGTTCTGGACAACCATTGCCTTTTAGTTCATTGTATTTCAATGAGCGATGAGGATATAAAGAAAGCCGCTAAAGCGGGGGCAAGCGTTTCAATATGCCCGACCTCAAATATGCTCATGTTCAATGTTACGGCAAAGATCCGGAAGATGATGAAGGCCGGTTTGAATGTTACGCTGGGCACCGATTCTTCCGCGTCAGGCTCGGCCAACCTTCTGGAAGAAATCAGGAATGTAAGGAAATTCTACCGGAATATGTACAGTGAGGATCTGGCGCCAAAAAAAATATTTGAAATGGTAACAATTAACAGCGCCAAAGCCTTCTGGATGCAGGATCAAATAGGCTCTCTTGAGGAAGGGAAACTGGCCGACATAATGGTTTTAAAGGCAAAAGGCGATGATCCTTATGAAAATTTGGCCTGTGCTTCCATGGATGACATTGAATTGCTTGTTTTGGCGGGAAAGCCAATTTACGGCGAAACGCGTTTTCTTGATATTCTTTCTGATTCAAAATTACCGGAAGGATACACAGAAATTACAGTTGGCAAAAAGCCTATGTTTGTAATTGGTGATCCTGCGGCTTTATACAGGGAAATCCGGCGAAGAACGGGCTTTAAAAAGGTACTGGATTTCCTTCCCTTTGAGCCGCCGGAGTCCACTCAGAAGCAGGCGAAGAAGCCGGTAAAAACAACGGCAAAGACCAGGAAGGAACTCACTTAATGCCCAAGCCGCTACAGTATAAAGCAGGTTCGCTTATTTATTTCCAGGGGGATCCGGCGGATAAGGTGTTTCTTCTGCAAGTCGGAAAGGTAAATCTGGTATATCAGGACATTGAGACCGGGCAGGATGTGCATGATCTGGTGTCGCAAGGCGAATTCTTCGGGGTAAAATCCGCTATGGGCCGTTACCCCAGGGAAGAAAACGCCATGGCAATGCT
>Ga0268262_10002427_pt1 | contig 21586 bp, 18 predicted proteins | sample TergutNc150P3_FD_190354 | JGI IMG/M metagenome (GOLD analysis project Ga0268262, IMG submission 190354) | Nasutitermes corniger P3 segment gut microbial community from laboratory colony in Florida, USA - Nc150 P3 (SPAdes) (version 2) | ecosystem: Host-associated > Arthropoda: Insects >... | reverse complement strand
GAGGTGATAAATTATCTTCGCGAATTTGCGCCGCTTGCGGGGAAATGCAGTTTCGGGCTTTCATGCTCTCACAGAACTGAAATAGGCTGTAAAATAATGGAAGCGGTTCACGCCGGTGTTATCCACGAAGACAGATACGAAAGTTTTCTGCGAATAATCGACGATCTTGAAGGGAAAGACAATGACGACTAAAGATTCATTGAAAGAAAAAACCCAAGCCCTTCTTGAATATCCGCAAATAATGGAGAAAGCGGCAAATCTTTCCGTCAGCGAAGAAGCGGCGGCGATAATAAGAAATTCATCGCCCGTATACGACGATTCAATCGAAAAAACAAAGTCGATGGTACACGCAATTTTTTCATTGCTTAAAACGCGCAATGATGAGCCGCGTTTGGGACTGCCGTCTATCGGTTTTTTAATCCCGAAGATTGAAACAGAGGGCGCGGTTTTAGCGCTTGACGAAGTTTTAGCCGTCGGGCTTTTTGTAGAACGCGCGGACGAATTTACAAAGTGGATAATCAGGGAAAAAAACGAAAACAGGGAACAGCCGACGGAGGGCAAAGAAGCGCTTTTTTCCATGCTGGAAAATTTACCCGCCTGCGCTCCCATTTCTGCGGAAATTTTTAAAATAATAGACAGAGAAGGCAATTTGCGCGACCTTCCCGCGTTACGCGCCATTAAGAAGCGGATAAACTCTTTGGAAAAAGAACTTGAAAAAGCGGTTTCCGGTTATATCGCTAACGAGGATTATAAGCGCATGCTGCAATCGCCGCTGCCGTCGCAGAGGGACGGAAGGGCTGTGCTTGCGGTAAAAGTGAATTTTCGCGGAAGAATTCCCGGCATTTTACATGAAGTGTCGTCCAGCGGGCAAACGGTCTTTGTAGAGCCGCTTGATGTTGTGGATAAAAATAATGAAATCTTAGTGGAAAAAAGAAATCTGGACGCGGAAGTGCAAAAAATTCTGCGAGAGCTTACGGAAAATATTTCCGTTCACGCGGAGAGTCTTAAAAATTTTCACCGCACAATTATTGAGCTTGAATGTTTAAGGACAAAGGCAAGGTATTCGGCGGAAACCAAAGGGCACTTCGCGCTGAATACTGACACGGGGCAAAGTCTTTTGTTAAAACAGGCGCGCCACCCTATGTTAAAAAAAGCGGTTCCAATCAATATAGAAATGGGCAGTTCTATCCGCACATTGATCATCACGGGACCCAACACGGGCGGAAAAACTGTCGCGTTAAAAACGCTAGGTCTTTTTGCCATGATGAATCAGAGCGCGCTTGCCCTGCCGCTTGACGAGGGGAGCGTACTTCCCATTTTCGACGGAATATACGCCGACATAGGCGACGAGCAATCGATCAATCAGTCTCTTTCAACTTTTTCCGCCCACATTACGAACATATCTGGAATAACGTCTAACGCGACGGAAAACTCTCTCATTCTGCTTGACGAGCTTGGCTCGGGAACAGATCCGCAGGAAGGCGGAGCGATAGCGATGGCGGTTCTGGATTATTTGATAGAAAAAAACGCTCGAATGATCATTACAACCCACCATGGAATCTTAAAACATTACGGCTACACAAGGCAGGGCGTGGAAAACGCGTCCGTGGAATTTGACGCGCATACATTATCGCCCACCTACAAAATTATTAACGGACTGCCGGGCGAAAGCAGAGCGTTGGATATCGCGCTCTCCAACGGTCTTAATTCCGAAATTGTAACTAAGGCGAGAAGTTACATTGACGAAGAAAAGTCCGATGTCTCGGAAATGATAAAAAGTCTTGAGCAAAAACAAAGGGAACTTGCCGGTCTGGAAAAAAAGAGTACGATAGAGCAAAACAAATTAACGGAAGAAAAAAGAAAAGCCGATTTAAAAGAATTGCAATTACGCCAGAAGGAAGCGGAACTAAAACGCGAATCGGTTGGAAAACTCCAGCAGTTTTTGGGCGAAAGCAGAAAAACGCTTGAAAACCTTGTGCGCGAATTAAAAGAGGGCGAAGTTGACCGCGAAAAGACGCTGAAAGTAAAAGAGTTTTTAAATGAGCTTGCGCGTAACGCGGAAACGGAGAGCGAAACGCTGGAAGCCGAAGAACGCGCCATCCGCAAACTAACCAAAGAAAAACGTCATGCCTCTCCCCGCGCCGACGGAAACGCCGCTTTGGAAACTGATTCCGTCTTTGCCCCCGGCGCGGAAGTTTTTGCCGGGAAATCGAAACAGCGCGGAGTAATTATCCGCGCGGACAAAAAAACCGCCCGCTCCGAGGACGCGGACATTTCATGGCTGGTAAAAATCGGTTCGCTGAAAATAAGTTTTCCTGAGAGTGAGTTAATTCCCGCAGAAAGCGCGAACTCCGGCGCAAAAACTTCCGGCAAATCCGCGGGCAAAAAAAACGCGTTTAAGTCATGGGAAGCGGAATACGGCGCGTCAACGGAAGCGGCTTACGAGATAATGATTCGCGGTATGCGTTTTGAGGACGCGATGGAAGCCGTCCGCAAACAGTTAGACGCGGCGGTAATTTTCGGCATGAAACATTTCGCTGTCATTCACGGGAAGGGGGAAGGCATTCTACGGCAGGGCGTACATGACTACTTACGGAAACATCCCGCAGTAGCCGAGTTTCATTTCTCCCGCCCCGAACTAGGCGGCTACGGGCGCACGGAAGTCGTGCTTAAATAGGGAAGAATTCTTTGCGTTAGAATTTCACTATCTTTGGTTCGCCGTTGAAACCGGAGAATGTGGCTGTGGCGTCTTTTAAGTAATAGACAATATTGTTGCCGTCGTTTACGGAATACCTATTACGCAGATTGGGATACGCTTCCAGTAGGCTCTCCTGCGCTTCGGCGCGGTGATCTTCCACAAGCGTTGCGGCGACGCGAATCCATGTCTCTCCGTCAAACGCGGACAACTCTACCTTTGGATTGGCTTTAATTTGTTTCGCCACTTCTTTTTCCTTGCCGCTTTGAATGTAGAGTTTTCCTTCAAAAAGATTGATAGTGCCGAAAGGTCTCACTCTCGGCTGATCTCCTTCTGCGGTTGCAAGGTAGTAAGTTCCTGTTTTTTTAAGAAAATCGAGCACCGTATTCATTTTATACTCCTTAAATATTTCAATCGGAATCACATAACAATTTTAATTGTCATGTGATATACCTCCTGTTTTTGTGTAATACGCGGCTAACTTTGACAGCGCGTTATCAATGGGCTCGGCTCTTTCAAAAACGGATATACCGTTTATTTCAAGCGCCCGTTTTACCGCGCCGCCAACTTTGACCGCAATTACCGCCGTACAATCTTTGAGAGCGTCAATAGTTAATAATATACTATCTTCGGTATGTCCGCTACCACAGCTTAAAGGCGTTACGCTTCGCTTTTCAATGAAGGTAAAACCTTCTTTTCCTATCTCATAAATAAGAAAATCAGCCGCTTTCCCAAAGTGCTCGTTAATTGTTTTTCCGTCGGTAGTCGCGGCTGCTATACGGTATGTCTTAATTGTATCTTGCATAAAGTCCTTTTAAAGTCACAAAACTGTTATCCTTTCACCCGCAAACATTGTTACATCTAAAATCGCCTGTCTTCTTGTACAGTTTGCGCGAAACATCGCTTACGCCGGGAATACCGCAGGCGTCGGCGCGGCAGTGGGCGCAGTTGCGGAAAACAGGTAAAAAAGACTCCGCTTCCCTCCTTGCGGTTTCAATCATGGCGCAATCGGGCGGCGAGAGCTTTTCAAATTCTCCACGCGGAATCAACGGCATTATGTTGTGATATTTAACGCCCATAGAGGAAATTGTTTTTGCTATTTCCCCAATATGATCGCTGTTAACGCCGGGAACCAAAACAGTGTTTATTTTTACTTCCATGCCGCCGCCGACAGCCTCGCGTATTCCCTCAAGCTGGCGGAAAAGCAATGTCGCCGCCGCTTTTTGTCCGCCCATAGTTTCGCCATTAAATGTAATATGAGAAATAATTTTTTCGCCTATTTTGGGATCGACGGCGTTAACGGTAACCGTTAAATGTTTCAGCCCGAGTTTTGACAATTCCTGCGCTTTGTCCGGCAAACCCAAGCCGTTAGTTGACAGGCATTTTGATAACTGCGGAAATTTTTTGTCCACAAGACGAAAAGTTTCAATCGCGGAATTATCGGCGAGCGCGTCGCCGGGACCGGCAATGCCCGCAACAGTCAATTCGGGGCAAAGTTCCAGCGCCGCGGCAAGGGTTTCTACCGCTTGTTCCGGCGTAAGTATTTGCGAGGCAGCGCCGGGGCGCATTTCGTCCGCGTTGATATTACGCTCGCAAAAACGGCACTTGATATTGCACTTTGCGCTTACAGGCAAATGAATACGCCCGTATTTAGCGTGAGCGGAATGATCAAAACAGGGATGTTTGTTTTTCTTTTTTTGCTGTTCGTTACGCGCAAAAGACTTAACATACTCATCCAATATATCTTCTATAAATCCCGGTTTTTCAACAGGTTCAATGTTTTTTGCTCTAAGACCTACTTGCGCAAAATTTCCTATGCGGGAACATATAACCACGGCGCAATCTGATATTAACTGTACGCTTGCGTTAAAGCTTTCCTGACTGTGACCGTCCTTGCCGCAAGCGGGATAGTTGTCTCTTTTTTCGACGTATGTCCATTTTTTATCGTCCGCTTCGGCAATCACAAAAGAAGGAGTATTGCCAAAATGCTTTGAGACAAATTTTCCGTCACTGCTTGCAAAGGCTATTTTCATTTTTTTCCTATATGCCGGATCTTTCGCCGCCGACTACAACGCCTGTTTCCAGTTCCAGCAGTTTATCGCTCCATGTTGCCGCCCAGTTGCGAAGCTCATCCAACTCAAGCGGCGAGGGAGATTTACTTTCTTCATGCGCGGCAATACGCTCGGCAAGCTGCGTATATACTTTCGCCTGATCGCTGTCCGGCGCGGCTTCAATTGTTGTTTTGCCTCTTAACTCCGATTGCGTAACCGTAATTGAACGGGGAACATACTGAATTATCTGCGTATTTGTTCTGTTGGAAAAATCGTCGATAATATCGCGCGAGTAACCTTGAGAAATTGAGTTTGCGATAATACCGCCAAGCAGAGCGCCGCCTGAGTTTGAATATTTTTTTATTCCTTTAAACAGATTGTTACTTGCATAGATCGACATAAAGTCGCCGCTTGATACCGTAAAAACATGCTGAGCGATACCTTCGCGGATAGGCACGGCAAAACCGCCGCATACAACGTCGCCAAGAACGTCGTAAATTACAAAGTCAAGATCAAGCTCGTCAAATATTTTCTGCTGTTTAAATAATTCAACGGCGGAGATAATACCGCGTCCCGCGCAGCCGACGCCCGGAGCGGGACCGCCCGCCTCGACGCAGTAGATTCCGTTAAAACCTTTATGTATAACATCATGCGCGTTTACGGAGCCTTTTTCCCTAAGCGTATCAAGCACGGTGGGGATATATGTGCCGCCGCGAAGCGTGTTGGTGCTGTCGGATTTAGGATCGCAGCCAAACTGCATAACCTTATAACCTGCTTTTGAAAGAGCCGCCGACAAGTTGCTGGTAGTCGTAGACTTTCCTATTCCGCCTTTTCCGTATATGGCGATTTGTTTAACATTTTTAGCCATTCATTTACTCCTTTTTTATATAATACTGTAAACCTACGTATTTAATAGGAATTGTAATGAAAAAGAATTTATTTGTCAATAGTTTTAAAAAAATTAATAAAAAAAATATCTATGACATAAAGGGGAAAAATCGCTAAAATGTCGATAAAAGGGCAACGGAAAAAGCATGTTAACGTCGACTTTAATGATAGTTTCTCCTATATTGATAGCCGCTATCGGGGGTATGATCTGCGAGCGCGCCGGAGTGGTGAATATCGCCCTTGAGGGGCTTATGTCCTTTGGGGCAATGACCGCCGCCATTACACATGTCTATTTGGAACATAAAACCGGTTTATCAATCCCTTTGGCTTTGTTTTTTGCCGCTTTATCCGGCGGGATATTTTCGCTCATTCACGCGTTTGCGTCTGTCACACTTAACGCGGATCAGGTAATTTCCGGCACGGGGATTAATCTTCTGGCTAACGGGCTTAATGTATTTATCTGCCAGTTGCTGTTCCACATGGATCGCAGTTTAAGTTACATGCACGGGATACATCTTGGTTTTTTCAGGATTTATCCTACTATATGGATTGCGCTTGTTATTCTGGCGGCTGCGTGGTTTATGCTCTACAAACACCCAAGCGGTCTGCGTCTTCGCGCCGCAGGAGAACACCCGCAAGCCCTTGCCGCCGCCGGGGGAAATGTAATAAAGATACGATACATAGCGATAATTATCTCAGGGCTGCTTGCGGGTCTTGCGGGAGCCTGTATCGTTCTTACGCAGGATATTCAATTTACGGTGAATGTAGTTAACGGAAAAGGATTTATCGCTCTTGCCGCAGTTTCTTTCGGGCGCTGGCTTCCGTTAGGCGTTTTGGGCGCAAGTTTTCTGTTTGGTTTTTCATCAAGCCTTGCCGTAAATGTTTTTAACATAAGAAGCCTGGATTTTATGCCTTCGGAAGTTTTTAACATGCTGCCGTATCTTATCACTTTATTGACATTGGTTGTCTTCTCAGGAAAAGAACACGCGCCCAGAGCGGTCGGACAGCCTTACGATAAATCAAGCGGTTGATACCTAAGAAATTTTAAATGTAGTATTCGTCCGCGCCGGCGGCTTGGAAATCTTGCAAAATATCCTGCAAAGTAATGCTGTCCAGGTATTTATTTATCGCTTTTTCAAGCCCTTGCCATACCGGCAGGGTTTTACATTCTCTCATTTGCGTACATTGGATTGGATTGTCTTCCAGACATGAAACCGGAGACAGTCCGCCTTCGGTAATCCTTAAAATTTGACCAACTGTGTATTTATCAGGCTCTTTTGCAAGCATATAACCGCCCTTGTTGCCGCGATTTGTACGCAGAATATCAGGACGGCTTAAAAGGGTAACAATCTGCTCAAGGTACTTCTTGGAAATACCCTGCCGCTGAGAAATATCTCTTAATGGGATAAAACCATCGTTTTTATGCTCGGCTAAATCTAAAAGCATACGGAGCGAATACCGCCCTTTTGTCGATATTTTCATATACCCCACTTTACCATAGATTTACTATGTTTTCAAGGCTTTCTTTTATTATTTTTCCCGTTTTTTAGAGACTGAATAGTTCTTGCGACTATGATATTATAATAAAGCAAAAAGTTATGAAAAACACGATTTATGATTTATACGCGCTTGAGCGGTTATCGGGCGGCGATTCTTGCGTTCACAGGCTTAATCCGTCCGTAAAACTCTTTACGGCGGTTGTGTTTATCGTAACAGTTGTCTCGTTTGACAGATACGCTTTCAGCCGGTTAACGCCGTACATATTTTATCCCGCGCTACTTGCGGTTTTTTCCGAAACGCCGTATTCAACGCTGTTTAAAAGATTTTTAGTCGCGCTCCCCTTTTGTCTTTTCGCGGGAATAAGCAATGTAATATTTGACAGAACGCCCGCCTTAACAGCAGGCGCAATAGAAGTCAGTTACGGCGTTGTTTCCTTTTTTACAATACTATTCAGAACTTATTTGTGCGTCATGGCGGTATTACTGCTGGTCGCCGTAACGCCGCTCGCGCAAATTACCAATTCTATGCGCCGTTTTAAAATACCATATATATTTATCGTTATGTTTGAAATGACATACAGGTACATAGGCGTATTGGTAACAGAAGCGTATTCTATGTTTACCGCCTATTCTTTGCGAAGCTCGGGCGGAAAAGGAATCGCAATGAAAGACATGGGCAATTTTACAGGACAGCTGCTTCTGCGCAGTTTTGACCGCGCCGACCGCGTTTACAACGCAATGAAATGCAAAGGGTACTCTTCAGGCTATTCATCAAGTTACGCGTCAAGCGCGCCGCCTCAGAACGGCGGTAAATTGAAAATTCAGGATTTTATTTTCTGCTTTGTTACATGTTTGTTATGCGTAACATTCCGCGTCGTCAATGTAAACGCGCTGTTAATTAAAATCTTCGCGAGGTTTGCATTATGATCAAACTGCAGGATGTAACGGTTATTTATCCCGATAAAACAAAGGCGATTGACAACGTGAGCTTTACTTTGGGCGACGGCGAAAACATAGCGTTAATAGGCGAAAACGGCGCGGGTAAAACGTCGCTTTTGCTCGCCATTGTCGGAATACTTGAAACTGCAAACGGCGTAATCGAGGCGGGCGGAATACAGCTTACCCCAAAAACCGTAAATGAGGTGCGGAAACAAATCGGACTTGTTTTCCAAAATCCCGACGACCAGTTGTTTATGCCGCTCATATACGACGACATTGCTTTCGGCTGCCGTAATTTCGGCTTGCCGGAAGACGAGATACAAAAACGCGTTGATGAAACTCTTGAGCATTTAAACATAAGCCATCTGCGCGGACGTTCTTCTTTAAAACTGTCCGCCGGAGAAAAACGCATAGCGGCAATAGCGGCTGTTTTAGCAATGAACCCTTCCGTTTTGCTGTTTGACGAACCAACCGCTTTCCTTGACCCAAAAGCAAAGCGGGCATTAGCCGAAACATTAAATAATCTACCGCAGCCCAAAATTGTCGCAACTCACGACATGGGATTTGCCGCAAAAACCTGCAACCGTGTAATCGTGTTGAAGAACGGGCAAATCATGGCGGACGGCGGCGCCGCCCTTCTGCATGATAAGGAATTGATGTCAAACTGCGGGTTGGAAGCAATTTAAGTTAATTTTTAGTTAATTTTTAAATATAATACTATTAGCTTGACATTAATTTAAAAACCAAATAGCGTATATCTAACATAAACACTTTTAAGTATATTTTAACAATTATTTAATTATTTTAATAAAATGTTTCAATATTAAGGAGATTCATATGCTTAATTTATTCAAATTATTTAAAGACGCCAGTATTGGTAAAAAATTAATGATGTTGTTGGTTGTCTTTATACTCGGTTACACAATTTTCGCCTTAATTTCATTCTCGACATTGAATAACCTTAGTATTCATGGAAACTTATACAACCAAATAGTCATGAGTAAGGATTTGATCGCTGATGTCCTGCCGCCGCCCGGATACCTTATCGAATCATATCTGGATGTTTTGCAGTTGGTGGATGAAACCGACCCTGCTCAGATGAATTATTTTTTCACGGAACTCAAGCGGCTTCAAGCTGATTACAATGAGCGTCACGAATTTTGGGTAAATGAAACCCTGCTGGAAAAAGGTGCATTAAGGGATGCCATGCTGATAGGCGCTTATGATCCGGCGATCAAATTTTACGATATTATCTTCAACAAGTTTATCCCCGCCCTGCAAAAAAACGACCGTGAACAAGCCAAAGAGCTCGCATACGGCGATTTGAAAAATCTATATACAACGCATCGTAAAAGCGTGGATCAGGTTGTTTTGGGAGCCACACAAAAATACGAAAATGTCGAAGCTTTGGCAAGCAAGACAATTCAACACGATACAAAGAAGCTTTTTATAATTGCCATTGCCGTTATTGCCGCCGCGATAATTCTGAGTTTAGCAATCCGGTTTTCTATTGTAAGACCAATCGTCAGTGTAGCCGATACCCTCAAAATTGTGGCGGAAGGAGATCTGACGCGGAGCCTGAATGTCGATTCAAAAGACGAAATAGGTAATCTTGCCCATGACTTTAACTTTACAATAGGAAAAATCAGAACCCTTATTAAAGACATAAAATACAAAATCAGCGGACTTGAGCATACCAGTTTTGAACTTTCCGAAAATATGGACAAAACCACCGATGCCGTTCAGCAAATCACTTCAAACCTTGACAGTATGAGAACCCTTATGGTCAAGCAGGAAAACGGCGCGGAAGAAGCCGGCAAAGCGGTAGATGATATTAAAGTTAATATTGACAGCCTTAAAAAAATGATAGAAGAACAGACTGAAAGCGTAGATAGATCTTCTTCCGCCATCGAGGAAATGACAGCTAATATTAATTCAGTAACCAAGACGCTGGTTGATAACAGCAAAAACGTCAGCGCTCTGACCGAGGCGTCGGAGAACGGGAAAACAGGCGTTCAAACAGTCGCGCAGGAGATACAGGAAATAGCCCATGACTCGGAAGGCTTGCTGGAAATAAACTCGGTAATGAACAATATCGCGGCTCAGACAAACCTGCTTTCAATGAACGCCGCGATTGAAGCGGCGCACGCCGGAGAAGCCGGAAGGGGCTTTGCGGTAGTAGCCAATGAAATCCGCAAACTCGCCGAGTCGTCCAGCAAACAGTCAAAAACCACCGCGTCGATGTTGAAGAAAATAAAAACGTCCATAGACAACATTACCAAATCTTCCAATGACGTATTGAACCGTTTCGGAGCCATAGACTCAAGCGTAAAAACAGTTTCCTTGCATGAACAAAATATCCTTAACGCTATGGAAGAACAGCAAGAAGGCGGAAAGCAAATACTGGATTCCATAAGCCGTCTGCGGGACATAACGTCTTCGGTTAAGAATGGGTCTGAAAATATGGCGGGATCGGGAGAGACTCTGGTTCGGGAAACAGACGGATTCATAAAAACCAGCAAAGAAACGGTAGACGGCATGAACGAGATACTGAAAGGCATTCATCAGATAAATGATTCGGTGAGCCATGTGGACGAAATGAGCCATGAAAACGACCAAAACTTTAAATCATTAAAACAGGAAACGGAAAAATTTAAAGACAGCATCGGCGACGAAAAACCAAGGATTCTTTTAGTGGATGACGATGCTATTCATCTTGAAATGGTGAAAGAGGTGCTGTCAAACAAATATGAGGTATTTACCGTCGAATCGGGCAAAGAAGCGCTGAGATTGTTCTATCAGGGGCTGATTCCGCAATTAATATTATTGGACTTAAAAATGCACGGAATGGACGGATGGCATGCATACACCAGAATACATGCTATAGGCAATTTGCACGATATCCCTATAGCGTTTTTCACGGCTTCAAACGATCCAAAAGACATAAAACACGCGCAAGATATAGGGGCGGTTGATTACATCAAAAAGCCCTATGACAGCAACGATCTGATAAACAGGATAGGAAAAATTCTTAAAAAATAGACAAATTCCTCTTGACATTTTTCTCATTATAGGTCATTCTTTACATAGTAATCCTATATGATTACTGAATTTTAGAGAGAGGAGCTAATTATGGCAAGAGTAGAAAAAATCACCGATCTTATCGGAAATACCCCGTTGGTCAAGATTAACAAGCTTAATGAGAGCGGAGCGACTGTGTATGTAAAACTGGAGAGTTTTAACCCCCTGCATAGCGTTAAAGACCGTATAGCGCTGGCAATGATCGAAGCCGCCGAAAAAGAAGGCAAAATAAAGAAGGGGACGGTTATTATCGAGCCGACAAGCGGCAATACCGGTATCGGACTGGCTTATGTTGCGGCGGTTAAGGGTTACAGAATAATCCTGACAATGCCGGAAACCATGAGTATTGAAAGGCGTAAATTGCTCAAAGCGCTGGGAGCCGAGTTAGAGCTTACCGAAGGAGCAAAGGGCATGAAGGGCGCAATCGCCAAAGCGGAAGAACTTGCGGCGGCTACCCCCAATTCATTCATTCCCCAGCAGTTCAATAACCCCGCCAATCCTGCTATTCATGAAAAAACCACAGGACCGGAAATTTGGAACGATACCGACGGAAAAGTTGACGTTGTAGTCGGCGGAGTCGGTACAGGCGGAACATTGACCGGAGCGGGAAAATTCTTAAAATCGAAAAAATCGAGCGTGAAGATTGTCGCGGTAGAACCCGCCGCGTCTCCCGTACTTTCCGGCGGAGCCCCCGGTCCGCATAAAATTCAGGGTATCGGAGCGGGTTTTAAACCTCAGGTTTATGACGCGGCTGTTATTGATGAAATTTATCAGACCGATGAAACAAAAGCCGGAACTGCGGCGCGCCGTCTTGCAAAAGAAGAAGGCATTATTGTGGGAATCTCATCAGGTTCCGTCCTTGAAGCGGCTCTGACTGTGGCAAAACGCCCCGAAAACAACGGTAAAACCATAGTAGCCGTATTACCGGACACCGGAGAGCGTTATTTGTCAACATGGCTCTGGGAAGAATGATGTTATCAGCCTGACCGCTAAATATTATGGGAAATAACTTAGTATACATAAAAGTAATTTTCTTGTATTATTTTATAACCTGAGTATGTAATATTAAGAATATTTAACGGTCAGGAAAAAAAGTTAAGGAGAATTTATTTTATGGCAACAGCAGAATTAAACGCGCTGAATAAGGCGCAAGCGTATCAACTGGCGGACATTACCAAAACCCCGCCTCAATTCGGCGCGATTACACCGCGTTGGCTTACACGTTTTCTGGAATTCAAAGGATTGGACGCCGGTATTTACCGCGTAAACAAAGTAGTCGAGGGAGAAACTCCGCTCGATATTCTCTGTTCATCGGAAAAAAAGGGACCGGAACTTCCCGAAGGTTATGTGCAGTATCAACCAAAGCCCAGAGAATATACTCTCAGCTCAATTTCTACAATTATCAACGTAGATACCGCTGTGGAAGATGTGTTTTCCTCGCCATACGACCAGACAAAAGAACAATTACATCTGGCGATTGAAAGTCTGCGCGAGAGGCAGGAGAGCCAACTCATCAATAACGATGATTACGGTTTGTTGAAAAATATTTCCGACAATCAGCGCATAAGACCCGGAAATAAAGCGGGTTCGCCCATGCCGGATGATTTAGACGAATTGCTTTCAAAAGTTTGGAAAGAACCTGCGTTCTTTTTGGCGCACCCGCGCGCTATCGCGGCTTTCCAGCGCGAATGTACGCGCAGGGGCGTTCCGCCTTCAACCTCTTCGCTCTTTGGCGGTTCTTTTATTCTGTGGCGCGGTATTCCAATTATTCCGACAGATAAACTGTTCGTGGACGGCTTGAAAAACCCAAAGAGCAAGGGCGGTAAAACCAACATTCTGTTAATCCGCACAGGAGAGGCAAAGCGCGGAGTTGTCGGTTTGTACCAGACAGGCTTGCAGAACGAACAAGGCAGAGGACTTTCCGTACGTTTCAGGGGAGTGGATAACAAAGGACTCGCGTCCTACCTTTTGTCGCTGTACTGCTCAGCCGCAATTCTCGCGGACGACGCCATAGCCGTTCTTGAAGATGTGGAAGTGGGTAACTACTATGATTACACCTAACGGTTACGGCTTGCCGGATCCGGAAGAACTTGAAAGGTGGGCGTTAACTTATTTTCCCGAACTTCAGGAAAAAAAGATCAATAAGGTCGAGGACGCCAAGACCGAATATTCACCCGTCGTCGTGCCGTACAACAGCGCGGCTACAGGAGCGCCTTCCGAGGAGACGCTTTTTAAAACTTCTCCTTTGGGAACGGGTTTTGACGTAAACCGTATTCGCGGCGATTTTCCGATTCTTAACGAAAGAGTCGCGGGCGGCAAACAGCTTATCTGGCTTGACAACGGCGCGACAACGCAAAAGCCAAACGCCGTGATAGATCGTATCTCGTATTTTTACAGACACGAAAATTCAAACGTCCACCGAGGCGCGCACGAGCTTGCCGCCCGTTCCACAGACGCTTACGAAGCGGCGCGGGAAACCATCGCCAAATTTATAGGCGCTCCCTCAAAAGACAATATCGTCTTTGTGCGCGGAACAACGGAAGGCGTTAACCTTGTAGCTCAGAGTTACGTTAAACCCCTGCTGAGTCCCGGCGATGAAATAATACTCACTATTCTTGAACACCACGCCAACATTGTCCCCTGGCAGATGATAGCGCAGGAAACAGGCGCGGTAATAAAAGTCGCTCCCGTTGACGATACGGGACAGATCATTTTGTCTGAGTACGCGCGCTTGTTTTGCCCGCGCACAAAGTTCGCCTCTGTAACGCACGTTTCAAACGCGCTGGGAACAATTACCCCAGTTCATGAGATGATTCAGATAGCGCACGGACACGGAGTGCGAATCCTTATCGACGGAGCGCAGTCGGTAGCGCATACGCCGCTTAATGTCAGCGAATTAGACGCGGACTATTTTGTGTTCTCAGGACACAAAATATTCGCTCCTACGGGCATAGGCGCGGTGTACGGAAAAGCGGACGCTCTTGAAGAAGCCAAACCGTATCAGGGCGGCGGCAATATGATAAGGGACGTAACTTTTGAACGCACGGTATACAATCCCGCGCCATCCAAGTTTGAAGCCGGAACCGGCAATATTGCCGACGCGGTAGGGCTTGGCGCGGCGCTAGATTACGTTTCCGGCATCGGAATAGCGAACATAAGCGCATACGAACACGAACTGCTTGATTACGCAACCCGCGAGCTTAAACGCATAAACGGACTTCACCTTATCGGCACTGCCGCAGAGAAGGCGAGCGTTCTGTCCTTTGTGCTTGATAACGCGAGCGTTGAACAGGTAGGCAAACATCTTGCAAGTCACGGAATAGCGGTACGCGCCGGACACCACTGCGCGCAGCCTATCTTGCGCCGCTTCGGATTGGAAGCGACAGTGCGCCCGACGATTGCGTTCTACAATACTGCCGAAGAAATTGATAAGCTGGTAATCGCGGTTAGAGAATTGGCATAACATGGAAATCGATCAAGAGATAGAACAAATAGCCGCTGAGTTGTTGAGCGACTTTCAGAAGAAGCGCGATGTCGCGAAACAGCCGGTAAAATCGGTCATCATCGAAATTATCGGCAAAATGCAGCACCTTTTGTTTCCGGGAATTTTTGAGAGCGTTTTAACAAGCGGCTCTGTAAAAAATAAACTCAATGTCATGCTGGAAGAAGTTTCAAACGATCTAGCCGCGCAGACAAGATTGGCTCTGCGTTATGACCTGCGCTACAAAGACACAGATCAGGACGAGATTGACAAAATAGCGTGGGATATAACGCGCCAATTTATTCTTAAGATTCCGACCGTCAAAGACTTTCTGGAAAAAGATATTGAAGCGGCGTATAGCGGCGACCCCGCGGCGTACAGCAAAGCGGAGATCGTCATATCGTATCCCGGCATTTACGCCACAATGATTTACAGAATAGCGCATGAACTTTATTTGCTGTCCGTGCCGCTTATCCCAAGAATTATGAGCGAATACGCGCACAGCGCGACTGGCATCGATATTCACCCGGGCGCGACAATAGGCAAGTATTTCTTTATTGATCACGGCACAGGTATTGTAATAGGCGAGACGGCGATTATCGGAAACAATGTAAAATTGTATCAGGGCGTAACTCTTGGCGCGTTGTCCACAAAGGGAGGACAAAGTATAAAGGGTGTAAAACGCCACCCGACAATAAGCGATAATGTTACGATATACTCAGGCGCGAGTATTTTGGGAGGGGACACAATTATCGGAGAAGGAGTAGTAATCGGCGGCAACGCTTTTGTGATACGCTCTGTCCCTGAAAAAACAAGAGTCAGCGTAAAAAACCCGGAATTGCAGTTTAAGAGCAGCGGCAATATTTCCACCCACATGGAATTAGACCAACTGGATTTCTGGCATTACGAGATATAAATTTACTTGATACCCCGATTTTTTTTATCCATTACTTTATCGATATCAAATAGTTTCTTGTCGCTGTTTCTGAATAATCTGAAATAACATCCGTCAATATTTCTGCGGGTTAAATAAATATATTCCGATCTGGGACCGACCTTGTAACCGTATCCGTTGCCGACGCCGAAGAATAAATTATAATTTCTGTCGCGCAGTACTTTATGTTTCTCCTCCTGCTTTTCCAGCGCCGCCCCATATGGATATACGTAAAGATCTGTCTCGCCCAAAATCGGCTTTACTTCTTTATCCCATGAATCAAGGTCATTTAAAAACGCCGCCATGGTTACCTTTGGCATATCTAAATGTCCATAGCTGTGCGACGCAAAACGCCACCCCAGTTCTTTTAATTTGTTTGCCACCTTAACGGCGTTTTCTATTTCTTTTTTATATCCGTCAGATTTTGAATTATTCGCTTGCGTTCGATACCCAAGCACCCCCTCAAATCCTGTAGGCGCAATAATACCTTTCGCCCCCCGGATTGAAAAATCAGGATGCTTTTTAATAAAATCTTCCGTAATGGTAATAATATCCAGATCATAGGATATTTCACCGCCGGACGAACTATCTGTCCACGCCGCAATGCCGCCGTTTTTATCAATTACAAGTTTATGTACTGTCCCATTTCTCCTGTTAGTATCATAATAAGATAAATCGTCAACGGATAAAATAAGCGGTCTTTTTCCCTGGGGAACCAGTAATTTATTCGCTTTAACAGTTTTTGTTTTATTTGTATACGTTACGGTATAAAATTCTTTAATGTCAACCAATACATAATCTTGTAAATATAGTTCATTCAGTATTTTTTTATATTCATCGGCGGTAACGAACCATTCTCTATAATGGTCTTTTCTGCTACCCCTAAACGCTATTTCCGGACGCGCAATCAGCGCGTGAAAAAAGATATTGAGTAACTCCTCCTCGTAATAAACCATAACAGGATCCGTTTTTTTATTATTCGTGTTCCCGGAATCCTTTACGTTTTTTGAAGTGGCACAGGAAAAAACCAGAGAAAAAAACAAGAAACTAACTATTATATGTTTGTTAAACTTAATTTTTGACATATAAATTTAATATAGTATTAAAATATAATTATTGCAAATACCTTTTACAGAAGCGATAATCGGTGTATAATTAAGATATCTATGGTAAAAGTACGGATGGATTCGCTTATCAAATCAATAGCCACCGCTTTGGATATTGTAGAGGGCGAACTTTTAGGGGCAAGTACCAATCACGGCAAACGGATTGCTGTTCTTTGCGCGAAGATGGGAAAGGTCTTGGGAAAAAAACCCGAGGAAATTACCGCTCTTGTGGTTTGCGCCTTACTTCACGACAGCGCCCTTACCGAATATATTCTCTCCGAGCGAATAGACGGCAACAGCGATCTTGCCATGAAAAAACATTGTGAAATAGGTCAGAATAATGTGGATGCCCTCTGTTTAGAAGCAAATGTAAAAGACTTTGTCAAATATCACCATGAACACGCCGACGGCTCAGGACCGTTCGGTATTCGGGAAGGGGAAGGTCCGCTTGAGGCGGAACTTATAACTATTGCCGACTCGCTTGATGTCGCCCACCATCTGCAGAGGCTTGGACCCGATGATTTGATCGACCTAAGAAATATAGTTGCCAATGAAGCCGGAAAAAAATACAGCAAAAAAGCGACGGAGGCAATGCTTGAGATTCTCGACATGTCCACAATTATGTCCCTTAAAGACTATGTCATTAAAAAAACGACGGAGAATTCCATATATCCTTGGATTGTCGACGTGCAAGCGGAAACTGTTTTTGGTCTTGCCGGTTTTGTCGCAAGAATTATCGACTATAAATCGGTTTTTACGCAGAAACATTCAACGCAGATAGCCAACAAAGCGTGGTTCATGGGAAAGTATTACAATTATGATCCTGAAAACCTTTCGGAACTTTACCTTGCGGCGGCTCTGCACGATCTCGGCAAACTGGCGATTCCTTCCGCGATTCTGGAAAAACCCGGCAAACTTACCGATGAAGAATTTGAAGTTATCAAGCGGCACGTTCATATAACATGGGAACTTCTTAACGAGGTTGAGGGATTCGAGACTATATGCCAATGGGCGTCCAACCACCATGAAAAAGTGGACGGCAACGGTTACCCATTTGGGAAAAAAATTGATGAATTGGATTTTAATTCCAAGCTGTTGATGTGTCTGGATTTGTATCAGGCGATATGTGAAGAAAGACCCTACCACCCCGGACGGAGTCACGCTGACACCATGAAGATATTATACGAAATGGCGGATACGGGAAAAATTGACAAGGATATTGTCAAAGACCTTGATATCGCTCTTGCCCCTTACGATTTTAAAGATATGCCGCCGCCTGATGGTTTTCGATAACTAAATAGGATGTGAATGATGAAGACTGAAACTTTGACCGTTGGCGGTATGCACTGCGCCGCCTGTTCCGCGCGCGTTGAAAAGGCGCTGAACAAATTGGAAGGCGTTGAAAAAGCCTCGGTAAACCTTGCAACGGAAAAAGCGACGGTAACTTTTAATTCGCAAACCTTGCGCCTTTCGGCAATTAAGGAAGCAATCATCAACGCCGGTTACGAAGTAATTGAAACTTCAAAAAACGCGCAGGACGAAGATAAGCTCCGAAAGGAAAAAGAAATAAAAATTCTATGGACAAAATTTATTGTCGCCGCGGTTTTGGGGCTTCCCCTGCTGTATATCGCAATGGCTCCCATGATTAAATTTGCCGCCCTGCCCTTCCCAAAAGCTTTGTCCCCGATGAATTTTCCTCTTATTTACGCCATTGTTCAGCTTGCGTTAGTCATACCGATTATAATCGCGGGATACAAGTTTTATACCGTTGGTTTTAAAAATCTTTTACAACGCAGTCCCAACATGGATTCGCTTATCGCGATTGGAACCACGTCGGCGGTTGTTTACAGCGTTTTCAATTTATTTCAGATTACCAAAGGAAATTTTCACGCGGTTGAATCTTTGTACTTTGAAACCGCGGGAGTGATTATCGCCCTGATTCTTTTGGGTAAATCTCTTGAAGCGGTATCCAAAGGCAGAACAAGCGAGGCAATAAAAAAGCTCATGGGTCTTGCGCCCAAGACGGCAATCATTATCGTCAACGGTACAGAGAAAGAAATCCCAATTGACGAATTAACGGTCGGCGACATTATCGTTGTAAAGCCCGGCGCGAAAATTCCCGCGGACGGAGTTGTAACCGAGGGGCAAAGCGCGGTAGACGAATCCATGCTCACCGGGGAAAGTATGCCGGTTGAAAAAAATTCAGGCGATCCTGTTTACGGCGCAACCATCAATAGTAACGGGATTCTCCGCTTCAGGGCGGAAAAGGTAGGGAACGAAACCGCGCTGGCGCAGATCATCAAATTGGTTGAAGACGCGCAAGGCTCAAAAGCGCCTATAGCGCAAATGGCGGACATTGTATCCGGTTACTTTGTACCCGTTGTCTGCGTCATTGCGCTTGCCGCCGGTATCGCGTGGTTCATTGCGGCGTCAGCCGGTATTGTCAATCTGCCCGCCGGAAAATCAGTAACCGAGTTCGCGCTGACAATTTTTATTTCCGTACTGGTAATCGCCTGCCCGTGCGCCCTTGGTCTTGCCACGCCCACGGCAATCATGGTCGCAACCGGCAAGGGCGCGGAGAACGGCATTTTGATAAAGGGCGGCGAAGCTTTGGAAACCGCCCACAAAATTCAAACGATTGTGTTTGACAAGACGGGAACAATTACCGAAGGCAAACCCGAAGTAACCGACGTGGTTATCGTAAGCGGGGAATGGGGAAAGGGAAACAGAGAACAGGGCAAAGACGCCGATCTTTTTCTTCAACTTGTCGCCGCCGCCGAAAGAAACTCGGAGCATCCCCTCGCCTCAGCCATTGTCCGCGAAGCGGAAAAGCGCGCTCTTGTACTGCCGCCTGTTACCGATTTCAAAGCCATTCCCGGCAGAGGCATCGAAGCAAAAATTCCCCTGCCTGCAGAAAAAATACTTTCCACTCTTCCAAATCCCTATTCTTCTCTTTCCGCTCTGCCTATCCTGATTGGAAACCGCAAACTTATGGAAGATCGCGGCATTTCACTTGCGGAACTTGATACAACTTCCGATCGTCTTGCCTCTGAGGGAAAAACGCCGATGTATGTCGTTCTTAACGGCGGCATAGCGGGAATTGTTGCGGTAGCGGACGTGCTTAAACATTCAAGCAGAGCGGCGATAAACCGTCTTCACAAAATGGGAATCGAAGTAGCCATGATTACCGGAGACAATAAAAAAACAGCGGACGCCATCGCCAAACAAGTGGGAATCGACCGCGTGCTTGCGGAAGTTCTGCCGCAGGATAAATCCGCCGAAGTTAAGACATTGCAAGAAACAAATACTGAAATCCAGCATGGAGAACAGCGCAAGCTGTTCTCCCAAGCGACAAAACGCCAACGGCGTTTTGTCGCAATGGTTGGAGACGGGATCAACGACGCTCCCGCTCTCGCACAAGCTGACATCGGTATCGCTATCGGAAGCGGAACGGACGTAGCGATGGAATCCGCCGACATTGTCCTTATGCGTTCCGATCTGCTCGACGTTCCCACGGCAATCAACTTGAGCAAGCGGACAATCCGCAACATCAAACAAAATCTGTTTTGGGCTTTTGGTTACAATGTGCTGGGTATTCCCATTGCGGCTGGCTTGCTGTATATCTTTGGAGGACCGCTTCTAAATCCGGTCTTTGCCGCCGCCGCCATGAGTTTAAGCTCCGTGTCGGTTCTGACCAACGCTCTGCGATTAAAAAGATTTAAAGCGTAATTAAGGTTTATCAATAAATTGCCAAAATAAGCAAAAAACGCTCTGTCATACTTGACAATTATTTAAATTTATAACATAGTATACATATATATTTAATAGGAATTGCTTTTATTCCTAATTTATCAGGAGGAGGAATAATAATTTGTTTTCATAAACAAATTAAAAAAATATGGGACGGTCATACAAGAGAAAAACAACACTAAGAAAGGATCACATTAAAAAGAATGAGGAGCCGCTTGACATTGCCGAGTTGCTGGAAAAAACGCATTTTGAAACAATCATGGCTTTTTCTGATGCGTTGGAAGCCAGAGACCAGTATACCGCCGGACATTCGCGCCGGGTTATGGAATATTCCAAAAGCATAGGGCAGCGCTTGAAATTGGATAAACAAGATATTGAAGATCTAAAAAGATCCGCCTTATTGCATGACATCGGGAAAATAGGAATACCTGATATTGTTCTTAAAAAGAAAACAAAACTAACCGATGAGGAATATGCAATAATAAAATCACACCCCGAAACAGGAGCCGCAATCCTTAAAAATATTAAGTCCTTTAAACATTTAGTGCCGGCGGTATATCATCACCATGAACAATTTGACGGCGAAGGATATCCTGACGGCGTTAAAGGCGCGGCAATTCCTTTACACGCGCGGATAATCGCCATAACTGATACCTTTGACGCAATGACATCAAGCAGATCATACAGGAGCGCGCTTTCTTTCAGGAAAGCGTTATCCGAACTTGAGCGGTGCAAGGGAACACAATTCGATCCTGACATTGCTGATATTTTTATTGACATATTACAAGAATCGCCCTATTATTTTTCGCGATTCAGAGAGCCTGAATATTATTTATAGGTATTACAGTTAAATTTTAAATATCAACTGCATTGAAGTCTTTCCGTTAACTGCCGGAAAACGGCACTATATTGAACACATCGGTATGTTCCATTACCAACTGTTTGTTGTAGGCGAAAAATACCGTCCCGTTCGTCGGCGATTCTATTCTGCCTATAGTATTTCCTTCTAAGGGATGGATTATCTCACAAAGCAGATCGCCCTCGACGACTTCATCGCCGACAGCGATGTATTTTTTCAGTATTCCGGCGCGGCTTGTCTGGACGTTTTTTATTAATCCTTCGTTTAGTATGCGGGTGTGCATACCGCCGTCCAGCGCCCATT
>Ga0268262_10002426_pt1 | contig 21588 bp, 26 predicted proteins | sample TergutNc150P3_FD_190354 | JGI IMG/M metagenome (GOLD analysis project Ga0268262, IMG submission 190354) | Nasutitermes corniger P3 segment gut microbial community from laboratory colony in Florida, USA - Nc150 P3 (SPAdes) (version 2) | ecosystem: Host-associated > Arthropoda: Insects >... | reverse complement strand
AATATGGGAAACGCCTTGTTTATAAAAGCTAAATATTATATTCTCATAGGACTTCCCTTGGTAATTTCATTCTTACTCGGTCTGACGGTTAATTTTATATATGATTGTCTAAAATAAATTTATTCCCTCTTACCCTTGACAAAAGGCGTAAAATAATGTATCTTTATTCTTGTAAAAAATACTAACAGGAGTTTTCTATGAAAATAGTCTCAAAAATCGCATTAGTGGCAACCTTTGGGCTTGCCTTGGCATTCACTTTTTCCTGCTCAGATGATGATAAAGGTGGTTGGCTCACTTGTCAAGAATTAGAATCTCTTAAAAATAAATGCGGGCAGAAATATCTAGCAGATGAGGAGGCTTGTGTTGCTATGTATGATGGAAATAAAAGAGAAGAATATGAAGCTTGCTGGGATAAATTACATGCCAAGCTAGAAAAATGTGTTATGCCTGATGCTTGTAATGGCACTTCTAGTGAAGAATGCGATGCACATTACGAATCTATGGGTTGCTTTGATGATGATGGTAAAGATTAATTAATCCTCACTTTACACCCCCGGTATCGTCTCTGCAAGAACAACCTCGTGCCTCTTTAATTTATAAAGAGCCGGGTCAATATCTTCTACCTTGAAAAACATTATCGCTTCTTCGCCTTTTCTCGGAATAAAGGAATAAAAATACTCAATGTTGATGTTTTCTTTTTCAAACACAGTGAGAAGATTTGCAAGGCCGCCGGGGTGGTCTTCCACAACAACACCGATTAAATCAGCCAAATTCACTGTGAAGCCAGCTTTTTTCAAAACACTTATCGCATTGTCGTTATCTCGCGTAATCATTCTCAAAATGCCAAAATCCTCTGTATCGCCAACAGATACCGCGCACACATCTATGCCCGCTTCGCCGAGCACTTTGATAGGCTTGTAAGCCTGACCGGGCACGTTTTCAATTAAAACAGAAATTTGCTTTATCATATTAAATTCTCCTCTTATCAATTACTCTAACAGCTTTGCCTTGGCTACGTTCTATTGTCCCTCGGCTCACAAAATGGATTTTCGCATTTATGCTTATCGCGCTAGACACATTTTTCTCTAACTGGGTTTTAAGATTTTGAAGGTTTTTCACCTCATCGCTGAATAATTCATCTTTTATTTCCACTTGGATATCTATCTTGTCAAGGTTATTCACGCGATCCACAATAATTTGATAATGCGGCTCTATCTCTTTTACCGTGAAAAGTGCACTTTCAATTTGCGATGGGAACACATTAACACCGCCGATGATGAGCATATCATCGCTTCGCCCTATGATTCTTGTCATTCTAATATGGGTGCGCCCGCATTTGCAAGGCTCTTCAATCAAGGAACAAAGGTCGCGTGTGCGATAACGGATTAAAGGCATTCCGGTTTTGCTTATCGTTGTGAATACAAGCTCGCCCTGTTCGCCGTTTTTTAAAGGTTCAAGTGTTTCAGGGTTAATTATTTCCGGCAAAAAGTGGTCTTCCCATATATGTGCCCCGCATTGGTGCTCACATTCTATTGAAACACCCGGCCCTATTATTTCGCTTAGTCCATAAATATTATAGGCTTTAATCCCAAGCCTCTCTTGAATTTGCGTGCGCATTTCCTCAGACCAAGGTTCAGCCCCGAAAAAGCCCTGTTTTAGGCTAAAATCAGAGATTTTATAGCCCTCTTTTTCCATTTCATCTGCCAAATAAAGCGAATACGAAGGTGTGCAGCACAGGGTGGAGACTTTGAAATCTTTGAACATCTGCAACTGCCTTTTTGTGTTTCCGCTTGATGCAGGTATGGTAAGCGCACCGAGAAGTTCGCTGCCATAATGCGCGCCAAGCCCGCCTGTGAACAACCCGTAGCCATAAGCGACGTTGATTATGCTGCTATGCGAGCAACCGCCTGCCACAAAGGAACGTGCCATCACAGCAGACCAAATATCTATATCATTTTGGGTATAGCCTGCCACTGTGAGTTTGCCCGTTGTGCCGCTTGAGGCGTGAACACGGACTATATCGTTCATAGAGGCACTGAACATACCATAAGGGTAATTATCGCGCAGGTCTTGTTTTGTGGTAAAAGGAAGTTTTTTCAAGTCGCTCAGGCTCTTTATATCCGCTGGCTTAATGCCGGATTCGTCCAGCTTTTTGCGGTAAAAATCGCATTTTTCATATACATATCCCAAAAGCGTTTGCAGCCTTTCGAGTTGCAATCTTGCAAGAATTTCACGCGGCAGTGTTTCAAATTCTCTTTCGTAATAATTCGTCATGGGTTGTCTCCTTTTGCAACCGTTTGGATGTTTATAGGGAGAATATAGTAAATTTAATTCAGACCTGCCCATTTATCCTGACGGTCTTATAGGCTTTGTTGGTATCATGCTTACAATATATAAGGTAATGGAGAATTCTCGGAAAAGCTATTACTTTCTTTGAAAAAATCTATATTATGAGGATAATGCTTAAATATAATCGTAGGTATGTTTATGGATAATAAAGTTTATTATGGAGAATATTCTCTGAAACATTGGATTGATTTGATATTAAAAGGCAATATCATATTGCCGTGGTATCAGCGTTCTTTTGTGTGGGATAAAAAACGAATTAGAGAATTAATTAAAACATTAGAAAATAATCAATTTGTTCCGTCTGTGATTATTGGTGCTGTTAAAGAGAAGGGTGAATGGAAAAATTACATATTAGACGGACAACAAAGATTAACTTCTATTCTTTTCGCAAAATATAATAAGTATCTTGATAAAGAAGCATTTGCTTCTAAAAAAACAGATAGTAAAATAGACTCGATAGCTGGTGATGCAATAAACAATGAAGACGAAAATATTGATAATGAAATTAAAATAGTAAAATGGAATTTTAAAGAGATTATCAATGATAAACAAATAAACTTAGAAGAATTAAAAAAATCTTTTTATAAAGAATTATTTGATAGAGAAAAGGATAAAAAGAATGAAAATTTCTTTAACGAACGTTATCTTGGATTTGCCTATATCAAACCAAATGACAATGTAAATGATGAAGACCAGTCAAAATTTTATTCGGATATATTTCGTAATATAAATACTGGTGGTATAATATTGACTCGTTTAGAAAGCAGAAGATCATTATATTTTTTGAAAGAAAATTTAAAAAATTTCTTTGCCCCTGAATTTTTGGATAATATCAAAGTAAAAACAAGTAGCAAGGAAAGCGGTCTAATAGATTTTATAAAATACCTTTCTATTTTGTCTCAATATAAAGGATATGGATCTACCTTGTACAAATACGGAGGTAGAGATTGGGAAAAAAATGAAAATTATTACAAAGAATATATTATAGCAGTTGTGGATAATGTTACAAGTAATGAATTGCATTTTGACGTATCATATCCTAATGCAAATTCATACACTAATGAGAGAATGGACAAGTTAAAAGATTTTATATCAAAATTAGATATTTCCAAAGAGTTTAATTCAATTATAGATATGGATATGTTTTTCTTTGGATTAGTAAATGAAATAGTTTTTGAGAACAAAGAAATAGACATCACGCGAAAAAGTAATTTATTTGAAAAATTAGAAGCTAAAATCGAAGAATTTAAATATGAAGATAAACATAAAGATGATCCATACAGATTAAAATATCTAAAACCTCGTATTATTGCGTCAATTGAAATATATAGAGAATACAGAAAAAATGAAGAATCACACTGATTTCATATTATCACAAATTACCGACATCCTAAAAGATGTGGTAACAGCAAGTGCGGGAATAGGTAGTGGCATTGAGACTTATCCATTATGTGATTATATTATGCAATCCGTGTTCCTAAAAATGACGGGATTTCAAGAACAAAAAATGAAATGCATTTGCTGGGAGTTAGCGACTAATGATTATGAATATAGACGAATATTGTTAGCTGATGAAGATAGATTAGGTGAATGTTCCTCTCTTAAAGCCAAGAATAGTATATACAAGAGATTAACAACTCAAACAGCAATATTAAATGATATTGAAAAACGATACATACTAAGTGAAACATTTACATTTATAAAAACTTTTACAGGTACCAATTTATCAATTTGGGCGCAACAAAATTTTAATTGGTTTATGAAACATCATATAAATTTTATTAAAATAGCAAATTTTGCTAATAAAGATAACTTGATTGAAGGCAATTTAAAGTATAATTTATTATACGATCATAGAAATAGATGTGCCCATAATACCCTGTCTTATCAACAAAATTCACCAACGTTAAAAACTTTAGTAAATAAAGATTATGTATATGAAAATTATTTTATTCGTTTCGCTATATTGATATTGATTGATAAGATTTTCATAAAGTTATATAAGAAATATTTGGAGACACTTAAAGATAAAATTTGAATCGGTTTTTTCTGTTATTTTCAGGGAACTTACCACAGCTAATTTTTGGTTAAGCAAACTGCGCAAATCCCCCCTCAAACGCCTTTAGATTAACCTCCAAGGTAGCCCCATCCACGCTTCTCTTTATCGCATTGACAAAAACCTCTTTCTCAAAACCCAAAACCGCCGCGCAAAAACCGAGCATAGCAATATTAACCGTGCGAATATTATTCAATTTGGTAGCAATGCTAATAGCATCTATCTTGTGAATCGCAGCCTTATATTCAGCCAACTGCTCGTAAATATCGCTAGGATATTCCGCCATACCCAAAGCGCACGGCATTGGATATATATTCTGCTTATTGACAACGATAATCCCGCCGTCTTTAACATACCCGGCGGCACGCAAGGCTTCAAGTTCCTCAAAAGCCAGCACAACATCGGCTTGCTTTTTATCAAACAAGGGGCTATAAACTTTATCTGCTATTCTAACATAAGTCACAACGCTGCCACCGCGTTGAGCCATTCCATGCACTTCAGATACTTTGCAGTCTTTGCCAATCAACTGTGCATAGTTGCCAAAAATTTTGCTCGCAAGGAGTGTGCCCTGACCGCCAACACCCGCGATTAATATGTTGAAGTTCATTTGCCCTCCTTTTTCATAGCACCAGATTTACAAGTTCCAGCACATACCATGCAACCCGTGCAAAGCGTGGAATCCACTTCTACCGAATTGTCTTTGCATTTGCTAAGTGCGGGGCAACCTATTTTCAAGCATAAACCGCATTTTTTGCAATCGGAAATTGTTATCGCTTCACGCCGTATGGATTTATCAAGGAGAACGCAGGGGCGTTTTGCGATTATCACGGAAACTCCGTCTGCTTTGAGACTTTCTTTGATAGCGTTTTCAACTTCTGCCAAATTGTACGGGTCAATAACCGAAACGTTTTGAACTCCGCAAGCACGGCTTATTTCGCCTAAGTCAAGGGTATGCGTGGGTTCGCCTTTTATGGTGAGACCTGTGCCGGGGTGATTTTGGTGGCCTGTCATTCCTGTTGTGCGATTATCCATAATGACAACGGTGATGTTAGATTTATTATATACCGCATCTATTAAACCTGTGATTCCGCTGTGGATAAAGGTGGAATCGCCTATAACGGCTATATTGGTCTTTGAAAATTCCTTACCCTTTGCCTGAAACATTCCGTGTGCGTTTGAAATGGACGCACCCATACAGATAAGCGAGTGCATTGCGTTTAGCGGAGGCGAACACCCCAATGAATAGCAACCGATATCGCCAACCACATTGAGTTTTAATTTGTTGATGATATAAAACACACCGCGATGTGTGCAACCCGCACACATAACCGGAGGGCGCCCAGGGAGATTTTGCGTGAGTTCCGGCAGAGGCTTTTGCCCTAATATTGCTTCGCGTATTTTTTGAACGCTGAGTTCGCCTTGCAATCCGGTTAAATCTTTTCCGCTGCATTTCACTCCGTTTGCTTTTAATGTGTTTTCAATAAAAGGTTCAAGTTCTTCCACCACAATGAGTTTTTCGCATTTACTTGCAAACTCTCTAATTTTCTCAACCGCAATGGGATAAACCATTCCAAGTTTGAAAATCGAAAAATCCGGCAAAGCCTCTTTCACATACTGATACACCGCACCGGAACACACAATGCCGATTTTATTTGAGCCATATTCAATTTTGTTTATTTTCCCCTCAGACAAATTTTCATTTATATCGCTTGAAAGTTTTTTTTCGCGTTCTTCCACTATGGGGTGGCGTTTTTTTGCATTTGCAGGAACCATTACATATTTTTGAATATCTTGCTTGTAAGGAAATTCTACTTCTTTTCTCTCCCCTGTTTCCACAAAAGAACGTGAGTGTGCAATTCGTGTTGTGAGGCGCAAAAACACCGGAGTATCGTATTTTTCGCTCAACTCGTAAGCGAGCATTGTGAAATCCCTCGCTTCTTGGCTGTCTGCCGGTTCAAGCATTGGAACGTGGGCACTTTGTGCATAGTAGCGTGAGTCTTGCTCGTTTTGGCTTGAATGCATACCAGGGTCATCGGCAACAGCAACCACAAGCCCCGCGTTCAATCCTGTATATGAAAATGTAAATAAAGGGTCGGCTGCCACATTAAGCCCCACGTGTTTCATAGCGACCAAAGCCCGCTTCCCCGACATTGCAGCCCCTATACCAACTTCCATAGATACTTTTTCATTAACCGACCACTCGGCATTTACTTCTTTGAATGTAGCCATACACTCGGTAATTTCCGTACTCGGCGTGCCAGGGTATGCCGCCGCCACCTTAACGCCTGCTTCGTATGCACCTTGGGCAACTGCGTGGTCGCCTAGCATAAGAGTTTTCATTTGCTCCCTCCACCAAAATACTCCCCAATAATCCTAATACCCTTCTCTATCTGTTCAAGTGTAGCATTCGAAAAATTCAACCTCATAGTATTCTTTCCGCTGCCGTCTGGGAAAAAATGTGTGCCGGGTAAATAAGCCACTCCAAGATTGACTATGTCTTTGAAACACGCGAGCAGGTCGCGTTCATCGTCAAAATAGCCCCATACAAACATACCGCCGTGGGGGATTTGATATTTGAAGGATTTGGGAAAATATTTTTCAATGCAGTTCACCATTTGGTCGCGTTTTTCCTTGTATATCGGGATAATGTTTTTCAAATGCTCGGCTAAATTATTTTTTAGAAACTCCGCCACGATAATTTGACTGATAGATGATGAGCAAACATCAGTGGATTGCTTGGATATGTTGAATCGCCCGATTATCGCAGGGTTTGCAACCGCTACCGCAATGCGCATAGCAGGGGCAATGATTTTGGAGAAGCTCGCCAAATACACCACATTTTCACATTTGTCAAAACATTTAATGGAGGGCACCGCCTCGCCTTCAAAACGTATTTGCGAATATGGGTCGTCTTCCAAAACCATTACACCGTATTTTGCGGTGATTTCGGCAATTTTTTTGCGGTTCTCTATGCTGTAAGTGCCACCTGTGGGGTTACCGAATGTTGGAACAGTGTATAAAAACTTCGGTTTGTGCGTTTTGATTTTTTCTTCTAAGTTGGCTAAATCAAGCCCCTCGCTATTAGAGCTAACTCCTACCGCTTTTGCTTCGTAAGTTTGGATAATTTGCAAGGTGGATAAATATGTGGGGTTTTCCACGAGCACCGCATCGCCTTTATTTACAAAAGTTTTGCACATAAATTCAATGCCTTGTTGCCCGCCGGAGAGGACAATCATATTTTGCAACTCGGCATTTATGCCTTTATATTCAGCGAGAAAACTTTTTAATTGCTCCAAGAGCAGTGCTTTGCCAAACGTGGATTCATATTGAAGACTCTCTATAACTCCATATTTTGAGATAATATTTTGCAAAATTCCCTCAATTTGCTTTGAGGGCAAAGTTTGCGTAGCAGGCATTCCACCGGCAAAAGATATGATATTACCCTTTTTCAAAAGGTCAAAAATTTCCCTTATTGCGCTGCCGTGAACGTTTTTTAGCTTGTCGCTGATTTCGTATTCCATATTGGAAATATAGTAAGTGAAAAATTTATATTTTTACTATTTTCTCCACGTGCTAGAATCCATAATAAAAGAAACGGCGGAGAATGTAACAGCTTCGGTTATCTGGTTGCACGGGCTTGGTTCCGATGCACAGCATTTTGCAAACAAAGTTCCTAAACTGGAACTGCCCCCTAATGCGGCTATCAGATTTATTTTCCCCGATGCCCCGATAAAATCCATAAAAGCGCACAAGGACGAAAAAATGCAAGCCTGGTGCGACCTTTTTCTTATGGCAGACGGAGTGAGCTTTGACTTGGAAAACCCAGATATAAAAGGCATAGAAGAAAGCTCCAAGCTAATATCAGAGCTAATAGATGCAGAAATTGAAAAAGGCATAAAATCCGAAAATATTTTCATCGTAGGTTTTAGCCAAGGCGTGGTAGTAGCTATGCACACCGCCTTATTCTACCCCAAAAAACTCGCAGGCGTAGCTTGTCTATCTTCCCATTACCCTATAACAAACGCAATACCGTTGAACGGAATAAACGCAAAACTCCCAATATTTTTCGGACACGGAACCCATGACGAAGTTGTGCCGGAATCTCTTAGCGAAAAAACTTATGAATTTTTCAAATCAAACGGGAACCCTGTTGAAAGGCACACTTATCATAATATGTGGCATACCGTGTGTTTGGAGGAATTGAAAACGCTAGGGGTGTGGATTTGTAAATTTCTACATTCTCCCTTATGTCAGACAGCATAGTTGTAACAGGCACCTTTACAGACGACTCCTTTGCTATGGATGTTGCGCAGTTTTTGGGCGTGCGCGGCGATATTTCAGATGAAGTATCGCTTAAAACTTATGCAAATAGCGAGTTTTGCCCGCGTTATATCTCCGATATTGAAGACTTGGAGAGAGTGGGTCGCTACCTAGAAGGCAAGGTTGTTATTATATGCTCGGTTTCGCTCTCCGACAGAAGCCGCAACGACTGCGCAATGCGAAATATGATTTTGGCAAGAGCCGCAAAAGACAATGGCGCAAAGAGGGTGGTTTTAGTTGAACCGGATTTGTTCTATTCCGCACAAGACAGAGGGGCGTATCGCTTTGGGGAAATTGAAAAAGACCGAGAGATTTCGGACTTGAAAAAATTTGACGGGCAAGCATTCACTTCCCTGCTTTATGCCAAGTTGTTAAAAGAAGCAGGCGTAGATACAGTAATAACTGTTCACAACCATTCCATAAAAGTTGAAAATCTTTTCAGAGATATTTTTGAAGGAGATTTTCATAACCTTATTCCCGCAGAAATATATGCCCATTACATAAAAACCTCGGATTTTGTTCAAACGGGCAAAGACGGCGATAATTTGATAATTGTTTCACCAGACAAAGGCGCAGCTCCATTTGGGCACAGAGTGCTAGATGCCCTTAGCCTTAGCGAGTGCAAGCGGGTGATACTGGATAAAAAACGCACAGGCGAGCGTGAAGTTAGTATGGCTTTGAATCCTGCAAGCGAGGTGGATATAGGTTATTTAACGGGCAAGGATGTTATTATTTTAGACGATATGGTTCGCACAGGTTCAACCATTGTTCAATGCTGCGAATATTTGAAGATGAGCGCGAATCCGCGGCGTGTTTGCTTTGGCGTTACGCATTTTTATTCCAGCCACGAGGCTCGCGAAAAACTGAACAGCCCCTTTATAGACGAAATTATGACCACCAACACCCTGCCCGATATTTTGAACCGAGACTGCCAGGGCAGGCTAAGGCGAAAAATGGTTGTGCTGAAATTAGGTCAGTGGATAGCTCGCTATGTTCTTCGTATGTTTGATATGGATTACAGCTATTTGAGCAAGCAATTCTATATGGTGGATATGTCGTCTAAAAATCCCAGATGGCCCCCACCTAGCTTTTTGAAGTAGATTATTTGGCTTTCCACCTCAACATCTGCCCCGCCCTCAAAGGCACGGCTCCGTCTATGGTTTTGGGAATTTGCCATTCTTCTTTCGCATAAACAACTTTTTTTGTTTGGCGTGGAATTTTGTAAAAATCTGCACCATATCCTGCAACAAAATCGGAGAGCAAATTCAGTTTGTTTTCGTTTTCAAATTCCTCTATTAAAATGGGAATTGCAATCGGAGCGGAATAAACTCCGGCGGCACCGCAAAGGCAGGCTTTTTTCTCCAAGGAGTGCGGTGCGCTATCTGTTCCCAAAAAGAATTTTTTGTTGCCGCTGAACACAGCCTCTCTAACCGCAGCTTTGTCTTTGGGGAATTTTGGCAAGGGTTTGCAGAAATTCTGCGGGCAAAGCGAATCGCCAACAATATCATTCAATGTTAAAATCAAATGATGGACGGTTACAGTTGCCGCAACGTTTTGCGGCAATTTTTTAACAAACTCCACCGCATCTGCGCTGGATACGTGCTCCAAAACAATGCGCAGATTTGGGAATGTTTTGCAAAGTTTTTCGAGGTGTTTCAAAAACTCCTTTTCCCTATCCAAACAAAATGCCTCTGGTTCCTCTCCGTGCAAGCATAATACCAAATCCAGTTTTTCTAGCAATTCAATGGTGGGGTAAATATCCTCTATTTTGGAAATTCCATCTTGGCTATTTGTGGTAACCCCAAGCGGGTAATATTTTGCGGCAACCGCACCGTTTTTTTTCATCTCCGAAATTTCTTGCTCGGTGTAATTTTTGTTGAGCTTACATGTTAGCAGAACTTCCAAATTTGGGGCGGCAGCCAAAATTTCCTCTCTGTATTTTTTAACTGCCTCTGGCGAATTTATAGGTGGCTCTGTATTTGGCATAGCCAAAACCCGCCCAAACTGCTGGGCTGCGCTTTTCGCATAATTTGCCAAATCCTTCCCTTGCCTTAAATGTATATGAAAATCGTCTGGCAAAGGAAATGAGAGTTCTTGCTGCATAGGAGTAAGGTAGAAAATCCCAATTTTTTTCTATATTCACAAAATGAAAATCCAAAAGAAACCCAAAGAACAGAATAAAAGCGGTATGTGGAGCGGTCGCTTTGATAATGATATGGCAAAAAGCATGGTGGATTTGAGCTTTAGCCTTGATGTTGACAAAGAGCTTTTGGAAGAGGATATTCAAGGCTCGCTTGCGCACGGGAAAGCTTTGGTAGAGGCAAAGGTGCTTTCTCAGAAGGAATATTCAAGAATCGCAGGGGCTTTGCAAAGTATTTTAAATGATGCAAAAAAAGGCAAACATATTTGGAGAAGCACAGACGAAGATGTCCACATGGCGGTGGAGAGAATTTTAACAGAAAAAATTGGAATGTTAGGGAAAAAAATTCACACGGGGCGCAGCAGAAACGACCAAGTTGCAACAGATTTCAAACTCTATATGCGAAACAGAACTGATAATATTTTAGATAGTTTGCTTAAACTTCAAAAAACAATTTACAACCTCGCAGAAAAACACGCAGGTCGCTTGATGCCAGGTTACACGCATTTGCAGCAGGCACAGCCCATACAATTCAGCCATTATTTGATGAGCCTCTTTTTTGCGCTTGAAAGGGATAAAAAAAGATTTTGCAACCTTTTGTCTTTGCACAGCGAATGTCCTTTGGGAAGCGGTGCGATAGCAGGTTCGGCTTTTGCATATAACCGCAAAGCGGTGGCGCAAAATTTAGGTTTTGAGAGCGTTAGCGCAAACAGTATAGATGCGATTAGCCACCGCGATATGGCTTTGGAATTTTTGAACAACATCGCAATAACAGGTTCAACTTTAAGCCGCTATGCAGAGGATATGGTTATATGGAGTTCCAGCGAATTTGGCTTTTTAACCCTGCACGATAAATTTTCCAGCGGAAGTTCAATGATGCCGCAAAAAAAGAATCCCGACAGCATGGAACTCATAAGGGGAAAAGCTGGGCGTTTGATAGGCAACTATACCGCAATGTTCGCCCTCGTAAAAGGCGCGCCTCTCACATACAGCCGCGATTTGCAAGAAGACAAGGCCCCTGTTTTTGATAGCACAAAAACAATTTTAATTTGCCTGCAAGTTTTCAAAGAGGCTTTGGAAAGCGCAAAGTGGAATTTTGATGCTATGGAAAAAAAGATGCTACCAGCACTTCTTGCCACAGACTTAGCAGACTTGCTCGTTGAAAGCGGAGTTCCCTTTAGGGACGCACATCACATTGTTGGAAACATAGTTGGTATTGCCGCAAAGCGAGGAGTTAATTTCACAGAACTTCCAGATGAATTTTGGAAAGACGTTCCAAATGCGAAAAAATTGCGTAATAAATTAACTTATGCCTTTTCCGTTTCGCGTCGCAACATTGAGGGCGGAACTGGGGAAAAAGCATTAAGGGAGCAGTTGAGGAAAGCGCGAGGAATTTTAGAAATAGTAAGTTAAACCTGCTCCGTATTGGTTCAAACTGCTATCATCTGCCCTTTTAAATGGAGGTGTGAGGCCAATAACAACTCTCGCATCAACTCCTATATTCGGAGTTATGAGATAGCCGAGTCCCAAGAGAATGCCAAAATCAAGTGATTCCCTGCCATCGACATCTGCGCTAGTTTCTTCGCCGTTCTCTTTTTTCGTTGCTTTAGGCGAAATAGGACTATCTAGCTGAACTCCAGCTGCCAAGTAAGGTATGCCTTCAGCCAGCGCAAGTTGGAACATTATCGGTATGCTCATGGCAAATTCAGATAAATAAATTTTATATTCATGGCCATTAAGCTTTGTAAGATCTTCAGAAAATAGTTTTCTATAAAAAAAGCTAAGTTCGGAAACGAAACTTAATTTACTTGTAAGTGGAGTAATTGTAACCAATCCACCGCCAAAACCATGACCCATCTCTATGTACTTATCCTCTTTACTGTCTCCTGAAGACACATCGTATAAACTGAATCCTGCTCGGAAACCGTATGTACTTGCGAAAGAAAACGTTGTTGCAAAGGCAACGAGAAATGCTGCTGTTATTACCATTTTGTTCATAGAAAACTCCTAATTTGTGTTCTTCCTAGAACATAATATAGAATTTTTCTATAATACAAACAATTATGCGCCTTTTCTTCTTTGTATTCACTTTTGCATTAACTGCCTCTCTTTCTCATGGGCGGAACCCCGCTTCTATTCGCAAAGATGCATTTGCCGTTGGAATTAGCAAAAGTGATTCCGCCTCTGAATATAATTTTATATCGGAAATCACGGCTAAAATGAAATTTCCAAAATTTAGGATTGTCACTTTTGAAAATGCGAGTGCGGGGCAAAAACTGCTTTTGGATGGCAAGATAGATGCCATAATTTCAAAAGGCAAAGCGGAGATGGCTGTGGCTGCGCTTGCAACAAACGATGAAATTTTGACTCTAGCCAATTTAGATGAGAAAAAAATGGTATTCATTCCGAGAGATGTTTCTATTGAGCAAATTCAGAGCATCTGGAAAAACTCAAAACCAAATGCAGTTCAGAATTTAGGCGATGCTCTTAATCTTTTGAAAAGAGGAGAAGTAGATGTGGTTATTGCAAGCAGGCAATCGCTGGATGCACAAAAAGATTCTTCGCTCAGAATATTTCCAAACAGATTGCTGGAAAGTAATCCAGTTGTGTTATTTTCCAAAGATTTGCAAGAAGAATTCAATAAAAGCGAACTTTATGGGCGAGCCTCGCTAAGGGCATTGCAAGGGGTTGAGATTTTTGTGCATAGCGCAGGTGATTCTGCAATTAAAAAAATGGAACAGGAAATAAGCAACAAGATAAAGCAGCGAATGGAAAATGCCAAAGTGCCTATAACCGCTTATGGAAGCGGCAGGAGCGGCGCGCTAAAACTATTACTTACAGGCTTCAAAAAAAAAGAGGGCGACTATTTTATATATGCCGCACTCCAGTTGCACCAAAGGGCATACTTGGCTGTTAGCCACGAATATATGGACTGCCAAACTTGGGATAGGTGGAAAATGGGAGTTTTTAAGGAGAAGGAAATTTATTCGGAAATAGAAGATATGGCGAGGGAGTTTGCAAATGATTTTCTTTCGGCGAATGGTTTTTAAGTTTGCGGCATTGCTATTTTGCTTGCTATTATTTTCTTGTACTGCTAAAACAAGAAAGCAAGGCAGCGAGGAATATTATTTCTCAGGGAAAAATGAATGGGGAAACATCGCAAATGATTTCAAATATCCTGCGGAGCTTGAACAACGCATTGACGATTTTTTAGGCATTCCTTATGTATGGGGCGGCAATGATAACAGCGGCTTGGACTGCTCGGCTTTTGTTAAACAAGTGTATGAAATATACGGTCTTGATTTGCCGAGGACTTCTATGTTGCAGAGTAAGTTGGGAATCAAAATTCCGCGTGAGGCTCTTTTGCCAGGTGATTTGGTGTTTTTTGGAGAAGCGGACAAAGATTCTGTCACCCACGTTGGCATTTATATGGGCGGCAATAAATTTGCGAATGCAACAAATTCAGAAGGCGTAAAGTATTCAAGTTTAAATGAGTCTTTTTTCTTTTCAAAATATTTATTTGCCAAGAGGTTGAATTTTTAGCCCAAGTTCCAGAGATTTTTTTCTCATCTTTTCTTCCAAGGGGATATAGCTGTTTTGCGGAACGGAATTTCCAAAGGATAATCTGAAAACAGTCCAAAAAACCACCAAGGCAAAGCTGTTTTCTTTGATCAAAGTTTCGGCTGTGCGTTTAAAATGCAAAAAATTAAGCGCGTCTGTGAATCGCAAAAAGAAAACGGATTTGAAGAAAACCGAGTTATATACTTTATCGCAATAAAGAGCAAGGGCAAAAAGCCTGAGCTTTGTTTCTCTTTCCGGTGCTTTCAATTTGCCCAGTTCTTTTTCGCAGGCAGAAAAAATCTCGTCTATGCATATATGCTTGTTTTCTTTTTCACGCAGGTCGCTGAGGCTCTGTATCGCAGTCCATATAACATTGTTCCAAGCGGATTCTTTCATATTGAGCCGCCTTTGCCTTTGAGCTTTGCCAGCATATTTTTTATGGCTCTACCCCTGTGGCTCAAAATGTTTTTTTCTTCTTCGCTCATACAGCCGAAACTTTGGGTATAACCATCTGGAACAAAAACAGGGTCGTAGCCAAAACCGCTGGTTCCTTGTGGCGCGGTTAAAATTTTGCCTTTGCACTCTCCCTCAAAAAATTCCATTTCACCGCTAGGAAAAATCAGGCAAAGGCAGCACACAAATCTTGCATTTCTGTTGGTTTTGCCTTCCATTTCTTTTAGCAGTTTTGTGTATCGCTCTGCGGCGGTGGCATTTTCCCCTGCATACCTAGCGGAGAAAACCCCAGGCCTGCCCTCCAAGCTCTCCACCTCCAAGCCCGAATCGTCTGCTATAACCCAGTGGTCTTTATATTCGTCTTTGGAGGATGTGTATTCAAAAACAGCGCGAGCCTTTATCTCGGCATTGCCTTTGAAGGTATCTGCATTTTCTTCAATTTCTTTGAAAAAACCTATATCTTTTGATGCCAAAAAAGAAAACGCGCTATCTTTGAGGATAGCACAAAACTCACTTACTTTGCCGGCATTTCCGGTGGCTATAACCACAGCCTGAGGCATAAGAGCCTTTTAGCGAAGTTTCTTCTTGTGACGGTCGCGGCGACGGCGTTTTTTACGCTTGTGAGTCGCAATCTTTCTCTTTTTTCTTTTTCTTCCGCAGGGCATTGGCTCTCCGTTTAATTTGTGAAGGGTAAAATATAGAAAAAAATCTCGTGCCTATAAAGGCATAAATAGAGATTTTTTAATGTCCGCAGGACAGCCCGTAGGGCGAACCCTGCCCACGAAGTGAAACTGGCAGGGTGAGTAAAATTGGATTTTTTTCACTTTTCTGAATTTTTTTCCGTTTTTTTACGTCTAATAGGTAAGGAGAAAAAAACGTGACTCTTAAAGAACGCATAGACAGCATTATACACACAAGCGAAATAGAGCTTGCAGGTGAGGCATATAAAGGGAAGTATGAACTGAATAATATCGGGTCTATAAAAGACTTCTTAATTCATAAATTACGCTTAAATGATAACGGGAAAAACAAAGTCTATAGCAATACTGACACTGGCGAAAAAATCACTATAAGTAGAGAAGCAGGAGGAAAATTAGCTGGACATCTTGGAGATGGAGAAATATATCAAAAGTCTTTAGTTCATATTCCTCAGATAATAGAGAATATGCAATTCTTAGAAGAAATGAAGCCAGAAATAAAGTCGGACAAAGAAAAACCTAAATATGGCAAATACTCCTATTACATTATAGGGGCGAATATAGACGGCAAATCATACACTATATTAAGTACTATTGGGCATAATGAAAACGGTATTTATTATGACCATAATGTATTCGAAGGAACGCCAAAAGAAGTATTTGCGCAAGCAAAAAATGCAACAACGAAAAAATTTGATAGATTAAAAGAAATTTTGCAGAAAATAGAGGGAGTTGAAGGCTTTTCCTGGTCCGAACCAGGGGCGCAACAACCACCCTCTACCAATAAATATACAAAAATTTTTCCCGATGTGCAAGGGAAAATGTGAAAAAAAGAACCTAATTGGCAAAATTTCCCTTTCCATTGACCCCTTAATTGTCCCAAAAGACGGAACACCCGCCCTTGGGCTGGCTTTTAATGTGAGGTATTAAGGTTTTCTAAATTTAAAACCAATGACCGAACCCGATGCGAATTACAAAAGAACAAACGGGCAATATTTTACGCGAAATAATCCCTTTGAAAATCCTGCTTTTATGGAATGGAGCAAGATGTGTGATTCTTGGAATCAAATAATATTGGAGCCTTTTGCAGGAGCAAATAATCTCATTGAAATGCTGAAAAATATGAAATTGTGCAGAGGCTTTGTTTCGTATGATACTCAACCGAAAAATAAAAATGTTTTGTATAAAGATACTTTGATTGACTTCCCAAAAGGGTACAATGTCTGCATAACAAATCCTCCATATCTTGCAAAAAATTCGGCAACACGAAGAAAATTGAATTACCCCTGTACTGATTACGATGATTTGTATAAATACGCTCTTTCAAAATGTTTGGAAAATTGCGAAAATGTCGGGGCTATAATTCCAGCATCATTTTTAAATTCTGGGCTTTTTAGAAATAGATTGTCGCATTATATTCTACTATCATCAAAAATGTTCAATGATACTGAACATCCTGTATGCTTGGCTTTATTTAAAAAAAATAGCAAGCAAATAAAAATTTACGATGGTGAAAATTATATCGGTTTGTTAAGCGAATTAGAGAGAAAACTTCCGAAAAGCGATGATAGTTCGGAAGTAAAATTCAATGATAAAAACGGCAAACTTGGTTTAATAGCAATAGACAACACAATTGAACCTTCTATAAAATTTATCAGAGGCGAAGATATTTCGCCTAGTAAAATTGTATTCACTTCAAGAAGTATAACAAGAATTGCAATAAAAGAGAGAAATATAAATGGACTTATAAAAAAGTTAAATAGCAGTCTTAACAAATTTAGAGACGAAACGGCAGATATTTTTCTTACGCCTTTCAAGGGAATAAGAAAAGACGGAAGATATAGAAGGCGGCTTGATTTTTCTATGGCTCGTTCACTTATAGGAGAGGTAGCATAAAATTTTCTAACTTACCCCCTATGACTAATGGCAGATTTGGCATTCACGGCGGGCAATATATTCCAGAAACCTTGATGAACGAGATCCAGCATCTTGAAAAAGCGTATTTGCATTACAAAGAAGTGAAGGATTTTAACTCGGAACTCACATATCTTTTGAATAACTATGCCGGACGACCCTCTTTGCTCTATTATGCGGAGAAAATGAGCGAGGATTTGGGCGGGGCAAAAATTTATTTGAAAAGGGAAGACTTGAACCATACCGGTTCGCATAAGATAAACAACGTGCTGGGGCAGGTTCTTTTGGCAAAAAAAATGGGCAAAACCCGCGTTATAGCAGAAACAGGTGCTGGTCAGCACGGGGTTGCCTGTGCAACAGCGGCGGCTTTGCTCGGTATGGAATGTGAAATTTTTATGGGAAAGGAAGATACCGAGCGGCAAAAATTAAATGTTTACAGAATGGAGTTATTGGGCGCAAAGGTAAATGCTGTTGAAAGCGGAACTCAAACCTTAAAAGATGCAGTGAACGAAACAATGCGGGAATGGGTTTCCAGAGTTGCAGACACGCATTATGTGCTTGGCTCGGTTATGGGACCTCACCCTTTTCCGATGATTGTGAGGGATTTTCAAAGCGTTATAAGCCGCGAAGCCAGAGCGCAAATTTTGGAAAAAGAGGGCAAGCTGCCAGCAGCGGTTATCGCTTGTGTTGGTGGCGGCTCAAATGCGATGGGAAGTTTTTATCATTTTATAGAAGATGAATCCGTAAAGCTGATAGGTTGCGAAGCGGCAGGGCTTGGCATTGAAACGGACAAACACGCAGCCACAATAGCAAAAGGTGCAATTGGAATTTTCCACGGAATGAAATCTTATTTTTGCCAAAATTCAGAAGGGCAAATTGCTCAGGTGTATTCAATTTCCGCTGGCTTGGATTACCCTGGCATTGGTCCAGAACACGCGTATTTGCACGATACCGGCAGGGCGGAGTATGTTCCCGTTACAGACGAAGAAGCAGTTTTGGCTTTTGAGTATTTGGCTCGCACAGAGGGAATTATCGCAGCCATAGAGAGTTCGCACGCCGTTGCTTATGCGAGAAAATTCGTGCCGAGTTTGCCAAAAACAGAAAGCGTTATCATTTGCCTTTCCGGTCGCGGTGATAAAGATGTTGCGTCAATAGCAAAGTACAGAGGAGTTAATTTGCATGAGTAAAATTCACAATGCTTTTAAAAAGGGCAAAGCCTTTATAGCTTTTTTAACCGCAGGCGACCCCGATTTGCAAACAACAGAGAAACTCGTTTTTGAAATGGTAAAAGCCGGTGCAGACCTAATAGAACTAGGCATTCCCTTTTCCGACCCAATTGCAGAAGGACCGGTGATTCAAGATGCAGATTTGCGAGCACTTGCGAGCGGAACAACTCCAGATAAAATTTTTGCAATGGTAGGACGCATAAGGGAAAAGTCTCAGATTCCCCTTGTGTTTTTAACGTATATGAATCCTGTTCTCAAATATGGCTACGATGCTTTTTTTGCAAAATGCGAAGAAGTTGGCATAGACGGAATAATTATCCCAGACTTGCCTTATGAAGAAAGGGAAGAAGTCCACGAATTTTCCTCAATACACGGCATAGATTTAGTGCCTTTGGTTGCACCAACTTCAGAAGACCGAATAAAAAAAATAGCCGCTTCCGCAGAGGGTTATTTATATGTGGTATCTTCGCTTGGGGTAACAGGCATTCGCAGCGAAATAAAAACAGATTTGGATTCCATTATAAATGTTGCAAAAGAAACGGCAAAGGTTCCCTTGGCGGTGGGCTTTGGAATAAATACCCCCGAACAGGCGGCAAAAATTTCCAAAATAGCAGACGGAGTTATTGTCGGTAGCGCAATAGTGAAAATCATAGCGCAAAACGGGAAAGATTCTGCAAAACCCGTTAGCGAATATGTTAAAAAAATGAAAGAAGCGATGACTTAATACAATGCAAAACGCAAAACGCAGACAATGGCAATTAACTCTTTTCATATAGATGAAAAACCTAGCGTTAGATATGATAAAGACGGCTGCAAAGGAAACTTTACTAAATTATCCCCAATGCCCACACAAACCCGACCATTCAAAAATTTTCTCGCTGCAAAAGATATGCGTGTATATCACGGCAGTGATGTACTCGTTGAAATACCTAGAATAATGCAACCGATTAGAGCTTTGGATTTTGGAACCGGATTTTATACAACAACAAATGAAGAACAGGCAAAGAGTTTTGCAAAAAAAGTTCAAGACAGAAATGGCTCTGCCGAAAGTCATATAAGCATTTATACTGTAAATATTGAATTGCTGAAAAAACAGAAAAGCCTTTTTTTTGAAAAACCTAATAAAAAATGGCTGGATTTTGTGTCTGCCAATAGAAACGGAACTTACAACGGCGAAATATACGATGTTATTTATGGACCTGTTGCAAATGATACTATTTTCAAAACATTTATAGCTTACCAAAACGGAACTTTAAGCGAACAAGAAACTCTAAGGCGGTTAAAAATTCGCCCTTTATTCAATCAATTGGTTCTTACAAATGAAGAAGCCTTAAAATGTTTGTCTTTTGCTGGGGAATTAAAAAAATGAACATAGAACACAAAGCTACTTTGCAAATGCTTGTCCCTATGGTTATTCAAGTAATTATGGATTACAAAAAAATATCCTCAATAGAAGCTATTAAATTATTATATCTTTCTGTTTTATACCAAAAACTTGAAAGAGAAAGCACTAAATTATGGCATTTAAGCCCGCTTGCGCTTTACGAATTATTGGAAATGGAATTGCAAACTGGAAAAATAATTTTCCCAACTGAGGCATAAATATTATGAAAACGAATATTGCAAATGATTTTTTGGTTTATGTTATTGAAGAATATAAATTTTTGGAACAAAAAACTTCCAAAGAAGTTATGGAATTATTTTCAAAATACAATGTATTCAACTATATTTTGCAACATTACGAAGCCTTGCATACAATGGGAGGCAGAGCCATTGCAGACGATATAAATTTATTGATTCAATCCCCTCGTCTCCAATAATCTATCCATTCAAAACCCATTATATTCTCTCTGCGCAATAAATTCTAAAATAAACCATAATTCAAGTTGCTAATATCTAATTAGTTTCAAACCCGAATTCTTTTGCAATTTTGAGCATATTTTTGTCAAATGAGCAGATACGTATTTCATTTCTGCCGTATTTCTCGCTTATGTCAAGTGCTGTGGCTATGTGGATTGCATCCAAACTTTTGCATTTAGACAAAATATCATAGTTTTTGGATGCAGAATTTTCAAAATTTTCAGTAATATCTTTGTAAAAAATATCATTCAAAAATTTGTTGAGCTTTTGCAATCTGGTTTTAAGCCGTTCATTGCTAAAAATATTTTGTTGTTGTTTAATACGTCTTCTCAAAGATATGTTCATTTCAAATTTAAGTAAGACAGAACTGACCCTAACTCTGTTGTTCTGCCAAATCGCCAAAGCTTCTTCAGAACGGGCTTCGTTCAACAGAATAGAAAGCAAAAGCGAAGAATCAAAATAGGAAATGAGCATAAATCAAAATCTATCGGCTCGTTCTTCTTCGTAAAAAGCCTCAAATTCTTCGGTTGTCATTTTAGGTTCTGTATCAAACCATTCAGGTCTTTCCATCGGTTGCGGAGCCCTCTTAGGCAAGCTCGCCCTTCCTGCTTTGGCTTCCTCAATCATCCATTCAACAAAACTAGCTTCTTGCTCGCTATTCACTGGGAACATAACCCCATTGCCGAGGTCTATAAGCCTGCTGCAAGGCTTGGCAGTTTTCGTTTTCTCAATAGCTGCAGGTTGCATAGCAAAAATATAGAAAATCCACTTCACCAACCCTCCCCCACAAGCTCTATTTAACCCAAATTTACCAAATTTTCGCAATTTTTTGCCATTTTCCTTGCTTTTTCAAAAAAAATTACTCACCCTGCCATTTTCACTTTGTGGGCAGGGTTCAATGCTTTTTTTGCAAAACCCTTGACAGGCACGAAAATTTTTTTCTATATTTACTACCTAGAATGGCAAATTCAGTTTCTAACAAAAAAATGCAAAGATGCTTGCAGAGCAGGC